>TARA_R110000850_G_scaffold275152_1_pt1 | contig 24320 bp, 22 predicted proteins | sample TARA_R110000850 | Tara Oceans TARA_R110000850 (sample SAMEA4397586) | marine metagenome | biome: Polar Biome; feature: [SRF] surface water layer (ENVO:00010504); material: water (ENVO:00002006), including particulate matter (ENVO:01000060) such as... | depth 5 m | reverse complement strand
GGCGGCAATGTCTGCGGCCGCCGCCATATCGTTGTGGTAGCCATTCTCCAGTTTATCGAAGTGTTCACTGTCGTGGCGGACGAAATCCAGAGGGTCTGTATAAAGACTGGTCTGTCGAAAGAGCTCGGCAGGCAGGATGTGTAAATCATCTACGGAAGCACCGTAACCGTTATAGTTGATATAAATGCCGAGCTTTTGCAGCTGTCTGAGGTCGGTATCACTGTACTGTAATGCCGCGTCGGCCAGCGTCTGTGCCTGTTGATTGAGGTTGTCGCCAAATGCGCCGACCACCGCCCAGGCGGCGAAGGCATTCTCAAGATACCGGTTAACCAGCAGACTGGTACAGGTATCGGGCGCTTCGTTGATCAGAGCAGTGAGTTTTTCTGTGTCCGGAATAGTGCCGGAAAAGTGGTGATCTACGTAAAATACCGTTGCCCCGACCGCCAGTAACCGCTCCAGATCGGGACGGTTCTTGTCCATTGAGATATCCAGTACGGTGATCCGGTCATCGGGTCGGGCCGTGACAGTTTTCAGCAGGCTGATGTTGCGTTTTACCCCGGTAATCAGGTTGCTCTGGCGGGGTTCTGCCAACCGCAGTTGTGTCAGCGCACAGATACCGTCGGCATCACCATTGAATACATCAAAATCGGCCATGAAAAGTCCTTGTCTGGAGGATGGCATATAGCGGGGTAGACACGCCCCGCTATTCACTAACAGGTATTATTTATTGGTGCTCGGACTGGTAGTAATCCATCAATATTTTGGCGACTTCAGGGCGGGAAAACTCGGGTGGTGGCGCGATGCCGTCTCCCAGCATTTGCCGTACTTTGGTGCCGGACAGCAGGATAAAGTCCTCTTTCTGGTGATCTTCCGCCTCATTCATCATTACCACTCGGCCCAGCTTGGAGGAGAAGGCGGTGTGATCCGCCCGGAAGATCTCGATCTCCAGTGCATCGTCCGGTACTTTTTCATCGAAGATGGTCTGGGCATCGAAGGCCCCGTAGTAATCGCCGACGCCCGCGTGATCGCGGCCCACGATCAGGTGAGTTGCCCCCATGTTCTGGCGGAACAGGGCATGCAGCACGGCCTCGCGCGGGCCGGCATAGAGCATGTCGAAACCGTAGCCAGTGACCATGACAGTATTTTTCGGAAAGTAGTGCTCTACCATGGTACGGATACAGGCATCGCGAACCGGCGCCGGGATATCGCCTTTTTTCAGTCGTCCCAACAGCATATGGATAACCACGCCGTCGGCATCGAGGCGTTCCATCGCCATACGACAGAGTTCTTCGTGAGCGCGGTGCATCGGATTGCGGGTCTGGAAAGCGATTACTTTTTCCCAGCCACGCTCGGTGATCTCATTGCGTATTTCCACGGCGGTGCGGAAGGTGTCGGGAAAATCACTCTGAAAATAACTGAAGCTCAGTACCTGCAGTTTTCCCGAGATCAAATAGTTACCCAGATGGGTGAAGGTGGATACGCCAGGGTGGTCCGGATCAAGATTGCCAAAAATCTGTTCGGCCATGATTTCAATGTCTTCATCCGAGACGGTTTCAATCTGATCGACTTCCATGATCGCCATCACTGGATTGCCTTCAGTGTTCGGGTCGCGCAGGGCGATGCGTTTGGCACCTCTGATAGCACTGACATCTTTTGCCAGATTGATGACCGGTACCGGCCAGAACAGACCCTCAACAGTCTGCATTTTTTCCGCCACACTCATGGCGTCAGCCAGGCCCATGTAACCCTCCAGCGGATTGAAGTAGCCGGCACCGAGCATGACGGCGTTGGCAGCGGCCGCCGAGTTCAACAGCAGTGAAGGCAGTTCTTCGGCTTCCTTAAGCAGTTGATGGTGTTGCTCTGTATCGTAAACAAAGAGGGGGTTCAAGGTGTCTGAGCCGTGGGGCCTGATCAAAATACTATCTCCTGTTGTCGTATTGCTGAACGAGTTTGGCAAGTGCTTTTTTGTGGGGTCGTCCGAGGCCTAGATGCCGGCAAGGAACTGGTGTGATTTCAGGTAATTGATTATCGTATCAACTTCCTCTTCCAGAGTTGTCTGGTCGGTCTGCAAATGGATTTCGGGATTTTCCGGGGCTTCATAGGGGTCGTCAATACCCGTGAAGTTTTTAATCTCACCGGCGCGAGCCTTTTTGTAAAGACCTTTGGGGTCGCGTTTTTCCGCTTCCTGCAGTGGGCAGTCGACAAAAACCTCGATAAAGTCCAATCCGGCTGCTTTGTGTAGCTGTCGAACGGCATCCCGATCGGCTCGGTAGGGACTGATAAAACTGGATAGGGAGATAATACCGGCATCGGCAAACAGTTTGGCAATTTCACCGATGCGGCGAATATTTTCGGTGCGGTCCGCCGCGCTGAAGCCGAGATTCTTGTTGATGCCCAGTCGGACATTGTCGCCATCCAGTCGGTAGGCCAGTTTGCCGAACTCGTAGAGCCGGCTCTCGAGGGCGACGGCCACGGTGCTTTTGCCGCTGCCGGACAGCCCGGTAAACCAGAGTGTGGTGCCGCGCTGTCCCATCAGTTGAAAACGATCATCGCGGGTTACTTCGCCATGGTGCCATTGCACATTGGTTGCTTTTTGCTGAGTCATGGTGGGTGTCCTAATTGACCTGGGTATCAGTTTGGGGCTCTATGTCAGAGGTTGCGGCTTTCCTGGCGAGGCAGCCGTGCAATAGTATATCGGCACAATTTTCTGTTACGTCCTCAGGCCTCAGGGTGGGATTTCGCAGTAATTGTGCACCCCAATAATTGCACAGGCCGATCAGTGACAGTGCCGTGAAATGGCAGTCGATATCCTCGCGCAACTGACCACTTGAGACCCCTTCACAGAAAATCCCCTCAAGTTGTTGGCGATAGCGTGACCCCAGCATATTGAGCTGTTTACGACGCTCTTTGGGGAGATACAGACGCTGTTCATTGTGTACCTTCATGGCTTCATTATTGTGTTCGTAGGTTGCCAGGTGAGCGGCGATGGCGGTTTTCAACTTGCTCTCAACTTCGCCGGGTTGATGAGCAATCGACTCGATATCTGAAACGTAGCCCCTCAGGGCCGTCAGGCAGACTTCTTCCAGCGCCGCTTCCTTCGATTTGAAATAGTAGTAGAGGCTGCCCTGTTGAATACCGAGTTTTTCGGCGATGTCCCGGGTGCTGGCACCATGATAACCCTTGTTGGCAAATATCGCTGCCGCGGCGGCCACGGCCCGTTCATGTCGGTGGGTATAGCGGGTTGTAGGTTTGTCAGTTGTCTGCATCGGGAACCGGCTGTAGTTCTATAGCCCTATAGAATCTATAGGTTTATAGAAAAATGCAAGCGGTGATTCGGTTTTTAGTGTATGGAGAGGGGTGTGTGGTGAGGGAAAGAGAAAACGGCTATCGCTACCGTGATAGGTGCCACAGGCAATCGATGGGTGAGAGTGTCTCGCTGGCAAGCAGATAGAGGTTAAAAAGATTACTGATCTTGCGGGACTGTCTGAGTACCTGAAAACTTCCGAAATAAGTGTAGGGTTTGGAGAAAATGGCGCACCCGAGAGGGTTGACTCAAAACGGCTGGTGGCCGTTTTGCTCCCTGCGGGACTGCGCCGCACTGCGGCTTGGTCCAACTTCCTGACGGAAGTTGTCGAACCTCTTATCGGTTCGAACACTTACCGGTGTGCCAAACAAAAATCCCGGCACAGGGCCGGGATGTTCGTATGGATGGCGCACCCGAGAGGATTCGAACCTCTGACCTCTGCCTCCGGAGGGCAGCGCTCTATCCAGCTGAGCTACGGGTGCGTTACTGACTATCTGAATTGTAGACCCATTACGCTTCTGGGTTAGTCGATACGATACCGCTATACTGTACGACAATTTTGATATGGGTAAGGTTACCTGAGCGGGCGCAATGATATAGCGTCACTGTCCGTTAGTCCATTTTTCTGGCGGTCATCGCTCATCTGAAAAAATGAACGATATCTGGAAAAATGATTCCTGCAGGGTATCGTTTAGTGGTTTGTCTGTTCAAGGAGTGTGGTATCCGTGAGAGTTGTGTTATTTGTCAGTGTGGTTGGATTGCTGGTTCTTGCAGGCTGCACACAGGTGCAACCACAGACTGAGTCAACGACGAATGTGGGCGAAGATCCGCCCAAAACGGATTCGCCTCTTGCGGAGCCAGTGTGCCCCACCCCGCCCCCCTGTCCAGTTTGCAAAGCGCCGGCGATTATGTGTCCCGAGCCAAAAGTCGTTGAAAAAATTGTGGTTAAGACGGTGCCCGCCACTGCTGGTGAGTTGAACCTGCCCATTATTGGGGAAATCGAAAATGTTTTTGTTGACCCCCCCGGCATCAAGATGGAGGCCAGGGTTGATAGCGGGGCTGAAACCTCTTCCATCCACGCGGAAAATATCCAGATGATAGAGCGGGATGGTATTCGATTTGTCCGGTTTGTCATTCCCGATCCTAAAACAGGTGAGCCTATTGATATGGAGCAAAAACTGGCGCGCACGGTATTGATCAAACGAAAGGTCGGCGAACCGGAACGTCGTTATGTGGTGAAGCTCTGGATAACCATGGGAGAAATTAAAGAAAATATTGAAGTGACCCTTTCTGATCGTGAAGACTTTGAGTTTTCTTTTCTGGTTGGCCGTAACCTGTTGACGGATACCGCTATCATTGATGTCAGTCGCAAACATACACGGAAGTGATTATATGATGTCTTCCAAGTTGCAAATTTCACTGGTGGCAGGTTTATTGATCGCTGTCGGTCTGGGATTAACGTTGTATAAAACGATTGAGTTGGACTTCCCACTGTTGCCGGGTGAAAAGCAGGATGTCTGGACACTGGAGTCCAAGATCACCTTCAATCCGGGTGATGGTCCTGTGGAAATTGCACTGGCACTGCCGGAAACCCAGGCGGGCTGGGTGATGCTCGACGAATATTTTGCTTCCTCCGGGTTTGGTTTCTCGGTAGAGGATGATGCGGGAAAGCGGCAGGCAAAGTGGACGCGCCAATCCCAGGAACACCCAACGACGCTCTATTACAAGTTGCAGGTTTATCGTGCGGATATCTCAGAGCTGGGGACCAGCCCGGTGCCCTCGGTGGTATCTCCCGAGCTCAGCGACGACCGGCGGACCGCTATGGAGCGCGTGGTATCCAGTTTGCGGGAACGCTCCTCCGGTCCGGTCAGCTTTACGGCACTACTGCTGCAGCAGCTGGCCCAGGGGGGAATGGATCAGGATGCAGCGTTTTTGTTTGGTACCCGAGAGGCAACCGATCTGACCGTGGCCATGGATGTGCTCTCTTTTGCCGGGATCCCCTCCCAACGAGTGCGAGGAGTGTATCTGGAAGACGGCCGCCGTCGCCAGCAGATGTCGACGCTGTTGGAGGTGTTTGATAACGGTAGTTGGTATCTGTTCGATCCCACTACAGCAAAGCCCGGTTTGCCCGAAAACTTTTTTGTCTGGCAGCGGGGTGAGCGGTTCGTGCTCGACGTGATCGGTGGCACCAGCTCGCAGCTGGAATTTGCCATCGTTAAAAATACCCTGCCCGTCAAAACCGTGTTGTCCATGGAGCAGCAGGCAGGGGACAAGCTGATGCTGGATTTCTCAATTTATGCCCTACCGGTGGAACAGCAGGGCATGTTCAAGGGTTTGCTGCTGTTGCCCGTCGGTGCACTGGTGGTGGTATTGCTCAGGGTGATGGTGGGAATTCGCACATCGGGCACCTTCATGCCGATTCTTATTGCGCTGGCATTTATTCAGACTTCACTGATTACCGGATTGGTGATCTTTCTCACTGTTGTCAGCGCCGGGTTGTGGATTCGATCCTACCTCTCCCATCTCAATCTCTTGTTGGTGGCGAGGATCACCGCCGTGGTCATACTGGTGATCCTGATCATGGCCACTCTGAGCATCGTTACCTACAAACTGGGCTTCGAACAGGCGCTTACGGTGACATTCCTGCCGACGATCATTCTCTCCTGGACTATTGAGCGGATGTCGATTCTCTGGGAAGAGGAGGGCGCACACGAAGTATTAGTTCAGGGTGGTGGCAGTCTGCTGGCGGCGATTCTCGCCTATCTGTTGATGACCATGGAGTTGGTGGCACACCTGACGTTTAATTTCCCCGAGTTGATGATCAGTCTGCTGGGTGTGGTGTTATTGCTCGGTAAATATACGGGCTACCGGTTGTCAGAATTGTATCGTTTCCGTTATCTGAGAAAGGACTGGCAGTGAAATTCATTTCTCCGGGTGAGTTGCGTCGGTTGGGCGTGCTGGGCATGAACAGCCGCAACGTCAACTACATTGGTGCAACCAATGAACGCCACCGGTTTCCGTTGGTAGATGACAAGCTGAAAACCAAGCGCCTTGCGCAGGACCATGGTATGCGTGTCCCGAAGTTATTCGGGGTCCTCAGTATTCAACACGAAATACAAAGTTTGGAAAAGACCCTTGAAGGGTTGGAGCGTTTCGTCATCAAACCTGCTCATGGCAGCGGTGGCAAGGGGATACTGGTGGTCTGTGAACGCCGAGCTCAGGAGTTCGTCAAGTCATCCGGTACGGTGATTAGTCTGCGCGACGTGAAGCGCCATACCTCCAATATTCTCAGTGGTCTTTACAGTCTTGGTGGGCGAACGGATGTGGCAATGATTGAAGATATGATTATCTTTGATCCTCTGCTCAGTGATTTCAGCTACGAGGGCGTTCCGGATATCCGGGTGATCGTGTATCGGGGATTTCCGGTGATGGCCATGATGCGTTGTGCGACCCATGCCTCAGATGGTAAAGCCAACCTCCATCAGGGTGCCGTGGGCGTTGGGCTGGATATCAAAACCGGTTGTAGTGTTTGTGCGGTTCAGAACAACGCCAGGGTCGACAAGCACCCCGATACAGGTATTGGCTTTGAAAACCTGCAGTTGCCCCATTGGCAGGAAATTCTCGATTTGGCCTGTGGTTGTTACGAAATGACTGGCTTGGGTTATTTCGGTGCGGATATTGTGCTCGACAAGTACCGAGGGCCGATGATTCTTGAGCTCAACGCCAGACCAGGCCTTGCTATCCAGATTGCCAATCAGGCCGGGTTGGCAAAACGCTTGCAAGCCATAGATCGGCTTGAGACTGTTGATCGGTCCATCGCTGAGCGGACGGAACTGGCGAGAACAATGTTCGCTCAGAAACCGGATCAGGTATAACCCTTCCCGGCTTTGAACTTTAACCCCAAACAACATTCACCCCGGAAGTTTATGCGTTATAATAACGCACTGAATCTGGTCGTTAATACGCAAAAATGGAGACGAAAATGAACCAATTGAAAAAGCTGAGTGTGTTTGGCGCTGCTTTGCTGCTGGTCGCCGGTATGGCCGGTTGCGGTTCTGAGGAGCAGGAAGTGCAGCTGACTGCCCAGCAAGAGAAGGACATGTCCGAGCGTCTCGCACCTGCCGGTGAAGTGGTTTTGGCGGGTAATGTACCTGAACCGACCAAAGTTGCCTCAGCTGGGCCTCGCTCCGGAGAAGATATTTACAACAGCAAGTGCGTTGCCTGTCACTCCAGTGGAGCAGGTGGTGCGCCAAAAACCGGTGTGGCCAGTGACTGGTCGCCCCGTATTGATCAGGGTATGGATGTACTCTATGCCAATGCCATCAGCGGGATTCGCGGTATGCCGGCGAAAGGCCTGTGTATGGATTGCTCCGAGGACGAGGTTAAAGCAGCTGTGGACTATATCCTGGAGAAGAGTAAATAATCGGCTCTTTTATGATAAAAACCGCGCTATTGGCGCGGTTTTTTTATGGCTGCGGGCTTTGTGCCCGAGTGCTAGTATCTCAAAGAACCTGTTTTGGTTCATTTTCATAACCTGAATGTCGAGTGCCATGCATACCTGTAGTGGTTTAATTCTGGCTGGAGGACTGTCAACGCGAATGGGCTCAGATAAGGCCTCTTTGCAGCGCAACCACCAGACGATGGAAAATTTCAACAGGGGGTTGCTTGCCGCGCTTGGCCTTGATGTGGTCGTGGCGGGCGGTTCTTCAGGCATACCCGACCTGATTCCCAGGGCCGGCCCCCTGGCAGCTATCTATTCTGTCCTGCACACCATAAAACCCTCTGCACTGCTGGTCCTTCCCGTGGATATGCCCCTGTTGACCACAACAGTGTTGGGGGCATTGTTGGAAGAGGGCGAGAAAACTGGTTTACCTGTCTGTTATGAGGGTTGTTACCTGCCGCTATACCTGCCAGTTACACAATCCCTGCAAGACTATCTCGATATAGCTTTTACGGAAGGCAGCGATCAACCGCGTTCGTTGAAGCGAATGCTTGCCGCACTGAACGGTCGGCAATTGCCCATCACGGATGCCGATGCGCTACTTAATGCCAATACGCCCGAGGAGTGGCAGCAAGTGCTGCAGATGATGGATGACGTCGATTGAGGGCCCAGAAGGCATGTCAATGTGACCGGGCAGGCTAGTTGGTTGCCGGTATCTTCCGAAGGGCCGTGCGTTTTGCTGACCGAAAAATAACCGATGAGCTAACCAGTCAAGGGCCTGGTAAAGGTATTCTGGACTTGACCTGATGCTTTGATCGGGTACGCTCCAGACTACCCCCTTTTTGGCTGTACTTATGTCATTTATGCCTGACAGCAAATCAACTGTACTGACTGATCGCTTTGGCCGGGTCGTCAACTATCTGCGCCTGTCGGTAACAGATCGCTGTGATTTTCGCTGTGTCTACTGCATGGCGGAGGACATGGTGTTCGTGCCGCGTCAGCAGTTGCTGACTCTGGAAGAACTGGCATTTGTTGGTCAGGCGTTTGTCGAGTTGGGTGTGAGTCGTATCCGCCTCACCGGTGGAGAACCGCTGGTGCGGCGCAATCTGATGTCGCTGGTACACAGCCTGGGTAAATTGCCGGGGCTGGACGAATTGCTGCTGACCACTAACGGCGCAAGGCTTGAGTCGGTGGCGGGGGAGCTGGTTGATGCCGGCGTCAAACGCATCAATATCAGCCTCGATTCCCTGCAACCGCTGCGCTTTGCGGCGATTACCCGCACAGGCGAGTTACATCGGGTCCTGAGTGGCATCGCGGCTGCCAAGCGGGCCGGTATCGAGCGGGTCAAGATCAATGCGGTAATCATGCGTGGCCAGAACGATGACGAAGTTATAGCACTGCTGGATTTTGCTCTGGAGCACGGCCTGGATATCAGCTTTATTGAGGAGATGCCTCTCGGGGTGACAAGTCGGTCTGATCGTCAGAAGGAGCTTGTCAGCAGTCAGGAAATTCGGGCCAGAATTGGCCGTTTCTACCCCTTAATGGCCAGCGCGGAAACATCTCCCGGGCCGTCACGGTATTACCGAATACCCGGTAGCAACAGCCGGATTGGCTTTATTTCCCCAAACTCTCACAATTTTTGTGAAAGTTGTAACCGTGTGCGGGTGACCTGTGAGGGGCAATTGTTGCTGTGCCTGGGCAACGAGCACTCGGTGGACCTGCGGGCCGTGATTCGCGCTCACCCCGGCGACATGGCTGCCCTCAAAACCACCATTGTCGAAGCCATGGCCATCAAGCCGGAGAGGCACCATTTTTATGATCCGGACCAGCCACAGGTGGTGCGTTTTATGAATGCCACCGGTGGTTGAGAACCTTGGCATGCTGCAATAATTCCAGATAGTTGACAAATAGAACTGATCGGTCCATAATTTATCCATGAATCTGGGCAGGCCAAGAGAGTTCGATATTGACCGTACACTGGAATCTGCGACCCAGCAGTTCTGGGCCGTGGGTTATGAAGCGACATCTCTCCAGGACTTGCTGCGGGTGATGTGCCTGTCCAAAAGCAGCCTCTATCAGACCTTTGGCAACAAGCAGCAACTTTTTATTCAATGCCTGGATCATTACCGGAAAAGCATGGTTGTTCAATTGGAGGAAAAACTGGCTGCGAACAATTCCGCCAGGGAGTTTCTTCGGGGATTTCTTGAGGACATCGTTGCGGAAGCTCAACAGAAAACGGGCCGCAGGGGATGTCTGCTGGTTAATACCGCCAATGAGCTATCCCAGCGGATTCCCGAGGTGCAGTTGGCCGTAGCAGCGGGTGCCGGAGCAGTATTGAACGTTTTTCGCCGCGCAATGGAACTCGCCGTGGAACAGGGAGAGATTTCTTCGTCTGCGTCCCTGGATAGTTTGGTGAATTTCTATTTTTCCGGAGTCAGTGGCTTGCGAACCATGGTCAAGGCCGGTATTGATAAACGTGAACTGGAGCCTGTGGTGGCGTTGATCATGGATTCCATCAAATAATTTTTTTGCCGATTAAAGGACCGTTGAGTCCTAAAATGTTTTAGTAAAAAAGCCCTTGGACGAGCATCGGTAGCTCACCTGGTTTGTTTATCAAAACCATTTCGCGAAGGGGTGCTATCAATTGCCGTATTTTTGAGTAACTGGCAAATAAACGTAAAAATTTTTGCCCTATTTTGAACCGTAAAGTCCATATCAGGAGTAAATACCATGAAATCTGAATACAAAATGTCACAACCGGCAGTGGAGCTGAATTCAGCGCCAGAGGAAATAAAAAATATTTTAACCGAACAAAAAAATAACTTTGGTTTTCTTCCCAACATGTACGCCACGATGGCCAATGCGCCTTCCATGCTGAAGATGTACCTGAATGGTTATCAGTTATTCCGGCAGGAAGCCACCTTTTCGCCAGCAGAACAGGAAGTGGTTTTTCTGACCATAAGCCGTGAAAACGGTTGCGACTACTGCATGGGTGCGCACAGCATGATTGCGGACAAAATGTCGGGGGTTCCCGCTGACGTGACGGAGTCCATACGCAACAACGCACCAATTGATGACCCGAAATTGCAGGTATTGCACGACTTTGTGGTCACCATGTTGAACAAACGGGGTGCTCCTTCACGTGCAGAAGTGGAGTGTTTTCTGGCCGCAGGTTATACCGAACAGCAAGTGCTGGAATTGATTGTGGCGATAGCGGTGAAAACGCTGAGCAACTACAGCAATCACCTGTTTCATACTGAGCTGGATGATGTGTTTGCGGACTATCGTTGGGTGGGGTAAGCCTGTAGCTGGCAGAGGAGGCCCTCTCCTCTGCCTTGTTCTCCTTTTGTGTCAACGCTAGCTTGGGGAGGAGATGACCCAAAGTAGGTGCAAGTTAGAGACGAGTTTAATAGGCTGGACACCAATAAATCGGTTGAAAGTTAACTTACATCGGAATTAAGTATCGTCCTTTAAAAATAACAACACCATGAATAGTTGTGGTCTTATTCAGCTCGAAAATTCTGTTTGGCCAGTCGTGGTTTAATGCCATCAGATATAAACGACCACTGTCTTGAATGAGTTGTCTGCATTTGAAACGTTTGGCCGATGGGTCAAAAAAAATGACAAAGTTGCCTGGTTCGGCATCGACAGCTGGATCCACAAAGAGTATTTCCCCCTCGTAAAGTGCTGGCTCCATGCTGCAGCTATCCATAGATAGAACGAAAGATTGTTCGCTGCAGGGGCAAGGGCATGGTAGGCGGTTGGCGTCAGGGTGGTCGTACTCTTCCCGTGATGGGGCGAGGCTTTCCCATGAAAACACGGGTAAAAATCTTAGTTGGAAGTCCTCGTAAGCGGTTTGCTCTCTATGGTTGATTGCGTGAAACGTATGCGGTTCATCCATCCATCCCATGGGTTTGTTCATACCCTTTTCGAGTTTCTCCGCCAAATTGATTCCTACCTGCCTGGGTGTGCCATTCTGGGTCGGCGTTTGGTTTCGAATTTGGCTTAGGTAGGAGCTGTTCGTGCCGGTTAACTTGGCGAGCGTGACCGCTGATCCGGCTTCTGAAATCAGGGCTTCAAGATTCTGCCGCCGTATATATGGCAGCTTTCTATTTATGGGTGTTGTCGACATGACTTTGCTACTGAGTGTGCTGGTACATGTTTTTTTAGTTGTTGACAATTCTAACAGTGTTTGGGCAGTGCTTGGGCGGCAGTTTAGCATTCTGATAAACAAATTGTGCTAAAACAATATTGAATTGTTTTGGACTTAAAGCTAATGTTATTGAGCATGGAGCTAAAGGTAGTGTTGCGCATGGAGCTAAGTGAGTTCTTGAAGAGAGCCAGTAAAAGGGAGAGGGCTGAATTGGCGGAGGTATGCAACAACTCAGTTTCATACCTTTATCAGCTGGCAGGGAAGCATCGTTTTGCCAGCGCTTTGTTAGCAATAAAAATAGAAATAGTGTCTGGGCGAATAGCAAAAAAATCTGATGGAAGGCTTGATCTGGTTCCCAGGGAAAGCCTTGTCAGGTATCCGGAAATATTTATGGATATAAATAAAATAATTTCAGAAGTGTTTTAAAAATAATAAGTTATCAATTATAAGGATATTGTAAATATGATTATTTTAAATAATAAAAAATTATCTATTAATTTTATTCTAATATGCTTTTTTGTTCATTTTCCGCTAATTGCCTTTTCTGATGAAGGTATCAATCCATCATGGAATATATCCGGGTGGATTAATGAGAGCATATCTTATTACGATGATGGTGAAGGTAGTGATGCGGTTCAGATCTCCGATAATGGTACTACGTTAGGTAGTCGGATTACCTTTTCTGGCTCGGCAACTCTGCCGGGAGAATTGAATGCGGGTTTTGATGTAACTATCGAACCCTTCTCCGGTAATCCAAACTTTCTGGATGGCATTGAAAGTGGCCAGATTACACCGCTTGTCTTTTCCAACCAGGATAATCTGGATTCTTTTAATGGTGGTGATATCGGATTGCTTGGAAGCAGTATTTTCATTGGAGGTAGCTGGGGCAAGGTTACCATTGGTTTGCAGAGCATGCCGACAGATAACATAGGTGTGTTGGGTGATCCCTCAATGACTATTTGGTCAGGTGTCGGAGCCTTGTTTCGTGGCTCCGGTTTTTTTATCCGCGGCGCGGAGGGTGCTGGCCTGTTAGAAGGCGGAGCAACTTGGGGTAGCTTTGCTCAATGCATGACGCTAAATGGTTTGGGTATTGGAATCGACTGTAATGGGGTTTACCGCAATGGTGTTCGGTATGACCTTCCAGCTTTTGGTCCCGTTAGTATTGCCGTCGGTTATGCAAACGATGACATCTATGACATTGCTGCTAAATACAGTGACAAAGTTGGTGATATGGAACTGAGGTTTCATGTCGGTTATGCCTATAACGCCGATGGCGGTGCAAATGTTGCTGAGCGAACAGTAACCACAGTTGCTGGTGTAGATACCGGGATGACGGCCGGTGGAGATCCTGTTTTGGTAGATGTTACTTCTGTGTCATTGGGTGATACAGAAACAGAAATGCTGACCATGCAGATGGGTTTGATGGATACAGCAACAGGCTTGTTTGGTTCATTTACCTGGCAGCATGAAGAGGCCAGTGGTGATGTCTCTGAGTTCGCAGAGGATGAGAATAATGCCTATTACACCAAGCTGGGCATCCGTAAGCGTTGGAACAAGCTGGGTGATACGGCCTTTTATGCCGAGTATGGACAATATGATGATCAATACAGTGCACTGCTTGGAGAGCAAGGTGTGACAGGTTCTAAATTGACTCGTACCGGTATGGCGTTAGAGCAATATTTCGGTAGCAAGATGATTGTGTATATGAAATATGAGCAGCTGGATGTCGATGTTGAGGGAACCGATGCTGTAGAAGAAATCTATGACGATGTCGATGAGCTTAATCTGTTTTCAATGGGCGTCACTTACTTCTTCTAAGCCCCATGCGGACCTCGTCAATAAAAATAATCCTATACAAGGAAGGGAGTTAAACAAATGAATATTTCTCGTGTTAAAAAGACCAGGAAGCTGGCCACGGTTTGTGTGATGGGGACATTGCTGTCCATGACGCTATCCACAGTAACAGTAGCGGCCGACCATGCCAGAAATATAACTGACAAAGAAATTAACGAAACATCCAATACAGCCGATTGGCTTGCCTATGGGCGGACACACTCGGAACAGAGGTTTAGTCCGCTTAAAGATATCAACGTAAAGAATGTCGGCAAACTCAAACCGGAGTGGTATTTCGACATCCCAGACAAAACCGATATGGCGAGCACACCACTGGTTGTTGATGGTGTTATGTACCATATTGGTCATTTGAATGTCGTTAGGGCCATTGATGCTCGTACAGGTAAGAAGCTCTGGGAATACGACCCTAAAGTTGCTAAAGAGGTTTTAGGCAAGAGTATGCGTCGTGTGTTTTGGGGCAACAGCCGAGGTCTTTCAACCTATGGTGACAAGCTCTATATCGCTACTTGGGATGGTCGTATTGTGGCCATCACGAGAAAGGACGGTAAGGAGGTCTGGCAAACCAGAACCTTTCCTGCAGATTCACAATTGAACATTACCGGTCATGTCAAAGCATTTGATGGCAAGTTGTTTGTTGGCAATGGCGGCACGGAAATAGGTCCCACGCGTGGTTTTGTAACGGCTTATGATACTGAGACCGGTGAGAAGCTCTGGCGCTGGTACCTTGTTCCTGGTAACCCTGCTGATGGTTTTGAAAACGAAGCGATGGAAATGGCGGCTAAAACCTGGACCGGGAAATGGTGGGAGCACGGTGGTGGTGGTAACGCCTGGCACGCATGGACATATGATGAGGAATTTGACCAAATCATATTTGGTACCGGTAATGGATCTCCCTGGAATAGAAAAATTCGTAGCCCTGAAGGCGGTGACAACCTGTTTCTGAGTTCTGTTGTGGCGCTTGATGCTGACACTGGTAAGTATAAGTGGCATGTCCAGACAGCCCCCGGCGATACTTGGGACTATAACTCGAATATGGATATCGTTCTTGCCGATCTTAATATTGATGGTAAAGATGTAAAGGCTGCGATACATGCACCCAAAAATGGGTTCTTCTATGTGATCGATCGTACGAATGGCAAGGTGTTGTCTGCTGAAAAGTACGTGGAAGCCAATTGGTCCACCAAGTTCGATCTCGAAAAGCAGCGGCACGTGATACCAGAAAGCTCTTTTTACCCTGATGGAAAGAAAAATATCTACCCATCTTTCTGGGGTGGGCATAACTGGCACGCCATGTCCTTCAATCCGGAATTGGGATTGGCCTTTATCCCGTCTATGCATTTATCAGTGGATTTCACAGATGCGGGTAAGGATACAGATACGAACTTTCGCGCCACTAAATTTAGGTTTGGGCTTGGCGTAGGGGCCGCTCTGAAGACCATGCCGGGTAAGCCTCTTGGATCGCTCCAGGCCTGGGATCCAGTGACCCAGAAGCGTGTCTGGGAAGTAGAGCAGCCATTTGCTTGGGCTGGCGGCACACTGACCACGGCCGGTAACCTTGTCTTTCAGGGGCACCCTGATGGAAAATTTAAGGCTTACGATGCTCGAAATGGTGAAGTGGTTTGGGAATATGATGCCGGCTTAGGTATCTCCTCACCGCCTATCACCTATAAGCTCGATGGAAAACAAATGGTTGCCATAATGATTGGTCCCGGTGGTGGCTATACCTCTAACTTCCAAGGGTCTGGAGACGTGGGCTTTGAAAGCCATGGTTGGAAATATGGGCTTCATCAGCGCCGTATGATTACGTTCGCACTGGATGGCAAGGCTAATGTTCCAGCGCAACCTGCCCCTGAAGTTGCCAAGCCAATCGTTGATATGAACTTCAAGGTTGATGAAGAAAAAGCTGCAGCCGGTGCTGGTGTTTATGCGCTTGATCTTTGTATTGCCTGTCACGGTGCTGGCGCCGTATCAGGTGGCGTAAAAGGGCCAGATCTCCGTGCCTCCACAATCCCTCTGGACAAGAAAGCGTTCGAGTCGGTTGTTCGTGATGGCGCACTTCTTGGGAATGGGATGCCTAAGTACCACACCCTCAGTGATGAGGATCTTGAGAACTTGCGGCACTATATCCGTCAGCAGGCGCATGGAGGGGCGGCACATGCCGATGCCGCTGGTCACTAACCTCTCTAGGGGAGGGTTTCAAGTGGTAAAGCAACAGTGTGAATTATTGACCAGGTAATAGGTGAGGGCGGGATCCAGGCTCGATCGGGTAAGGATTCCGCCTGTTTAAAACATATCAAGCTGGCTTCTTAATATGGGCGATAAGGTGAAAAAAATGCTGTCAAGATATTTTATTGAAAGAAATATAAAAGATATTGCCTCAATGGATGGGGATGGTCGGAAAAAAACATCCTGTCACTCGAATAACGTATTGTTTGAAATGCAGCAAGAAGGTAAGCATATACAATGGGAATATTCATATATCGCCGAAGATAAAACATTTTGTTTTTATCTTTCGGATTCTGTTGATTTGATTTATGAGCATTCTCAAAGAAGTGGCTTCCCTGTTGATAGAGTTTGCGAAGTATTTGATTCGATTGATCCAACCACATCCGGTGATAGGCTTTAGTCGTTTTTTATCATTAAATTGATTTGTTTTTTCGATAAAGGGATGTGTCGTGGTAGCTATAAATAAATCGATGCTTGCACTTCTACTGTGCATGCTTTCCGCGAATAGCTTTTCAGAAAAAATGGTTGAGACGGGTGATTCAGACAAACCTGAACAAATTCTGGATACCGTGGTAGTGACGGGAGTACGTGAGGAACAGGCGCTAAAAAAAATGGCTGGCAACACGTCAGTGGTGCCGCTTCAGGCTTTAAACCTTACTGCTCATACTCATTTTCAGGAAGTATTGGTCAGGGTGCCCGGTGCGAATTTTGCTCGGGGTAACGGACAGGAATACCTGCCCTCTATACGTTCTCCCGTGCTCACGGGTGCAGGGGGCTGCGGTAGTGTGCTTTCCGCAGTAGATGGTATACCAGTAAGGGCTTCAGGTTTTTGTAATATTAATGAGTTGTTTGATGCGCATACGGAAATGGCAGAGCGTGTTGAAGTGATCCGAGGCCCAGGCAGTGCTCTGTATGGAGCGAATGCGATGAATGGTATTGTGAATATCATTACCCCGAATCCAACATTGCATCCTGAATATAGGATGAGTCTTGAAGGCGGACCTCATGATTACTTGAGGACGAAATATTCCGCATCAGGTACTCAGGGTGCTCACGGTTTTCGAGCGGATGTGTCACTGAGTCACGATGGCGGATACCGTGATGATTCAGGATTCGCTCAGCAGAAATTCACGTTCAAACACGCTTATAGTAAAAAGGCGTTGACGATGACCACATCCTTGTCAATGACCAACCTGAACCAGGAAACTGCTGGTTATATAGTAGGCAAGGATGCCTACAAAATTACCCATCTAAGGAATGATAATCCTAACCCCGAGGCTTACCGGGACACACAGAGTGCACGCTTTTCCAGCCGGATAGATTATCAGTTGACTGATCGCGCGTTGATTACTGTGACACCTTATCTTCGTTATACAGATATGAATTTTCTTCAGCATTTCCTGCCGGGTACTCCCCTGGAAGAAAATGGTCAGAAGAGTTTCGGCCTACAAAGTGCCTACCACAATAGGCTCAGGAATGATCTGACTATCGTCACTGGTGTTGACGTGGAATACACCTCGGCGTTTCTGAAGCAGAGCCAGGATACCCCGACAGAGGGTTCGGTATTCCTGATGGCGACGATTCCAGAGGGTAAGCACTATGATTATGAAGTCGATACTGTAGTGGTGGCACCCTTTATTCATACCAATTGGCAGCTGACAGAGCGACTGGCGCTGACAGCCGGGTTGCGTTACGAAATGCTCAGGTATAACTACGATAATCGTATGCTTAGTGGTAGAACCGATGAAAATGGTATTCCCTGCGGGTTTGGGGGATGCCGGTATAGTCGTCCTGCGGATCGAACCGACAGGTTTGAGAATTGGTCGCCGAAATTGGGACTACTCTATGACCTTACGGACAATCACCAGATCTACCTGAATCTTGCCCAGGGTTTCCGTGCTCCCCAGGCTGTTGAGTTGTACCGCCTCCAAAGAGAGCAAGTAGAGGCCGAGCTGGATTCGGAGGAGCTACTGAGTGCCGAGCTTGGGTTCAGGGGGCAGGCAGAAAATCTATCTTATGAGCTGGCGTTGTTTGCGATGAAGAAACGAAATGAGATTTTTCGCGACTCTGACTTTTTTAACGTTGCAGATGGGGAGATTCGCTCCAGAGGTGTGGAACTCGCTTTCGCTTATCAGTTTAATAACCAGTTTGATCTTGCTCTGGCAGCCAGTTACGTGAAGCACGAGTACAGCGATGACCGCCTTTCCGGCGGTATAGACATTGATGGTAATGAGGTGGATACCGCGCCTAAACATTTTGGCAGTGCCAGGCTGGGTTGGGATTTTCGCTCTTCTGGCAGGGTAGAACTAGAGTGGCTGAACCAAGGGAAATACTATACCGATCCTGAAAATGAACACCGCTACGATGGCCATAATTTGTTTAATCTCTATGGTTACTGGCAAGTGACTCCACATTGGAAACTGAATCTACGTGTAACCAATCTGGCAGATCGAAAATATGCCGAACGAGCAGACTATACCAGCTTTAGTGGGAATCGCTATTTTCCAGGTGAACCTAGGTCAATTTATTTTGGAGTAGCGAGAAAGTGGTAAAAAAAATAATTAAATAAAAGGTGGGGATTGATGTATGAAAAGCGCTGAGAACAAGATTTTTGAAATTGATGGAGCAAGCTTTAATCCCGAGAGTAGCAAGGAGGATTTATCCTGGCGTGAAAACTTTTCCATGTTGAAGGATGTTAGTCATATTTCGAGTTGTATAGAAGGGTTGGCATTTATTAGAAGAGAGTTTGAAAAAAATAAAGAGTCCTGTGAATGGTTCGATATTTATCATGCTGCAATTTTGGTTGAGTCTATCGAATATCTGGCAGAGTATCAGAAGTTATTATTGAGTAATCTTTGTGATTATGTCGATGGTATTCAGTAAAATTTAAGCAAGGTTATTTATGAATTATTTTAGAAGATATTTATTGATGATTCCGATTATTTTCTACTATTCAAATGTGGTGGCGTTGAATATCTTTAATTTTGAGGATTCAGATTCGGAAATTTGGAAGCATGATAAAAATCAGTATATTAGATATGAAGATTTTAATTTTGATGAGCATGGTTTGAATGATCACCCGATTGTTTTGGATGCCAATGTTGTCAAGGTCGGAATCTCTTCTTTGAAGTGGATGGATGATTTATCCGATAATTTTTTTAACTCTAAAACAATTTTTGATGAGGGTCACATCTCCATATTAAGCCAGTTTCTGGTAGAAGGCCTTAAAAAATCATCCGCTAGAAAAGATATTATTTTTTCATTTGAAAAAGTAAAAGAAAGATTTTACGGATTAAAGAAATCTTCATATTTCATTTCTGGAAGAGCTTTTTATAAGAATGGAAAACTGAATATTATATTGGGTGAGTATGAGAAGCCGAGAAATATCGGTTATGAGGCAGCATACGATCCTTCTAATGTCGGTATAGTAGGTTACCATTTAAGCCATGGCAGTAGAGAAATAGGTAGAAGCGAAGCATTGTGGTCTGAAAAAAAACTTTTTTTGGTTGATGGTTTAAGCCAGGGAGGAATTAATAATGACCATTTTGGCTGGATTTCTATCGATCTTGATAAGGTGATTAAATCGGTTGCGTATCTGAAAGATACGGAAAGAAAAAAAGAACTATTAAAAAATCGCAAAGAGATAGAAGAGGTGATGTCTTTATCGAATTATAAACACAATAATACGGTAGGAGGCGTGGAAGAAAGATTGGTGGTTTTGAATTCCCTTAGAGAGAAAAACCTTATTTCAGAGGATGAATATCTGTCAAAAAGGAAGGAAATTTTAGGTGACCTATAATCCTGTGTCGCATTCTATGTCTGGGGTGTTCAAGCGTTGTGTCAGCCCAATAATGTCTTAATCACTTCGTTGTTCTATTTCATTTCCTGTGCCTCAATAAAACGTAGCCAGGCCAGTAGCCCGCCATCCAGGCTGGCCCCGTTGAAGCCCAGCTCTTTCAAAAGCGCCAGTGCTTTGCCACTGCGAACGCCACTCTGGCAGTAGCAGAGCACAGTTTCCACACCCTCCAGTTCCGTCAGTCGTTGCGGTAGTTCATCGAGCGGAATGTGTTGTCCGCCGATATGGAATGCCTGACGCTCGGTCGGGCTGCGCACATCCAGTAACACACAATCACCCTGGCGGTGGCGATTCCGGAAGTCCTCAGGATTTAATCGAGTGCCTTCTCTGGTGTCGATATCTCTTGTGTCGAGAGTGCACTGGGGCGGAGTTTCTCGTGGCAAGTTGGGAGCGCCAGCCAGATTGGCGCAGGCGGCGCAGTTGTCGCTACGGGTCAATTGTATGGAGCGAAATTCCAGATTTAGGGCGTCCACCAGCAACAGATGATTTTGCAGCGGTGTCGGCAGTCCCAGCAGGTATTTGATGGCTTCATTAGCCTGTAATACCCCTAGCAGCCCCGGCAATACGCCGATTACCCCGGCGCTGTTGCAGTCCTCCACATTGATGGGGGGCTCTGGAAACAGGCAGCGGAAACAGGCATTGCCGGGGGTAAACAGGGCGCACTGGCCAAAGAATTTCTGGATGCTGGCGAACAGCCAGGGTTTGCCGAGAGCGCAGCAATAGTCGTTGATCAGGTAGCGGGCACTGAAGTTGTCGGTACAGTCCACTACCAGATCGGCAGAGCCCACCAGCTCAGCAGCGTTGTCAGAACCGAGAAAAGCCTCGACGGCATCGACGCGGATATCCGGATTGAGTCGCAGCAGGCGATCTTTGGCGGCACGGGCCTTGGACTGTCCCACCTGGTTGTGCTCGAAGATGATCTGCCGCTGCAGGTTGCTGGTGTCCACGACATCACCGTCTACCAGCGTGAGGTGACCGATTCCGGCGGCGGCCAGATAAAGCGCCACCGGCGAACCCAGTCCACCGGCACCAATCACCAGAATATGGGACTGTTTCAATTTCAGTTGTCCGGCAGCGCCCACTTCCGGCAGCTGGATGTGCCGGGTATAGCGCAGCCATTCGCTGGCACTGAAGCTGGTTATGTTTTCATTCATGGCTCACCCTACTCCGGTTTAATGGCAGCTGCCAATAAAGAGTGGAACTCCCTGCAGGTCTGTTCAGGATCATCTGCCCGGGTGATAGCGGTAATCATAGCCACACCACTGACTCCGGTCGCGGCGACGCTTGGCATTCGCTCCTGATTGATACCGCCGATGGCCACCAGCGGATAATCCAGCATGTTCTGCCAGTAGCTCAGTCCGGTGGGTCCCTGGGGTGTCCAGGGCATGTCCTTGGTGGTGGTGTGGTAGATCGGGCCGCAGGCGATATAGGAGGGGTTGAAGCTGTGGGCCCGGGCAACCTCGTAGTGACAGTGGCTGCTGATGCCCAGTCGCAGGCCGGCGCGGTGAATGGCCTCGATATCGGCGTCATCCAGATCTTCCTGGCCCAGGTGCACGCCATAGGCGCCCAGCTCCACGGCCAGTTGCCAGTGATCGTTGATAAACAGGCGGCAGTTGTAGTGGCGGGCGGTCTCGACGGCCATGCTGACTTCCCGCTTCAAGGCATCCCCCTCCAAGTCCTTGACTCGTAACTGCACGGTAGTGATGCCGGTGGGCAACAGGCGCGCCAGCCAGGCCGCCCGGTCGACGATGGGATACAGTCCCAGTGGGGTATTGGCGCAGGGCGGGAAGGCCCGCGCTTCAGGATCGATATTTGCGGAGCGGGTCAGCAGGGGCAAGTCATACTGCTGATTGGGGAAATGGCTGATGGCCACCGGACCACCGTCGTCGGCAATGCCATAGCCCTGCCTGAGCCCCTGATTGATGTCCATCTTGCCGATCACTACCGCGTCCGCCAGGGCATAACCGAGTGCCAGGGCTGCGGCGATGGCGGAGGAGAGGGCGCAACCGGTGCCTCGGCTGTGGTCAGTTGTCAGCCGCGGACTGGTGAGCCAGAAGGTCTGCTCTTCGGAACAAAAAAAGTCCTGGCTTAACGGCCCCTTGCCGTGGCCCCCTTTTAGCAGCACGGCTTTGACGCCGGTAGCCAGCAGGGCGCGGGCGGCGATCTCTACGTCGTCGCTGTTGCCAATGGTCAGTCCGCTGAGCTTTTCCGCCTCCTGCCGGTTGGGGGTGAGCAGAGTGCACAGCGGCAGCAGTTTAGACTTGAGTGCGACCGTCAGGTCTGATTCCGTCAGGGCGTCGCCGCAACTGCCGGCCAGCACCGGGTCATACACCAGCGGCACACTGCTGTTTTCCACAAAGGCGCGGATAGTGGCAAGTTGTGCTCCACCGGGAATCAGCCCCACCTTGATGGCGGCGATCGGTAAGCTTTCCACGGCGCGCAGTTGTTCTGCCAGCACTGCGCTGTCCACAGGCTGGATGGCCAGTACCTCGCGGTTGTTCTGGGCCGTATTGGCGGTGATCGCCGCCGCACCGTGTACGCCCATGGCGGCCAGGGTGCGGATATCCATCTGCACCCCGGCCATGCCGGCGCAATCGCTGCCGGCGATGGTGAGGACTACAGGCTTGGTCCGATGTGTCGCTGACATGTTCAGGGCTTCCAGAACGGTGTGCCCAGTACCGGGGTACTGGGCTGGGCCATATCCCGGGCAGGCATGACACCGGCTTCGTAGGCCAGACGGCCGGCGCTGACAGCGTGCTTAAAGGCCCTGGCCATGGCCACCGGATCGCTGGCCTGGGCCACGGCGGTATTGAGCAGTACGCCGTCGTAACCCATCTCCAGCGCTTGGGCCGCGTGGGACGGTGCGCCGATGCCGGCGTCGACAATCAGGGTGATATCGGGCATTCGCTGGCGCAACGTATTCAGTGCGTAGGGGTTGATCAGCCCCTTGCCGGTACCAATCGGGGCGCCCCAGGGCATCAGAATACGGCAGCCGGCATCCACCAGCTTCTCGCACAGCACCAAATCGTCGGTGCAGTAGGGTAATACCTCGAAGCCCTGTGAAATCAGCTCCCGGGTCGCCTCCAGCAACCCGAACGGGTCCGGCTGCAGGTTGTATTCGTCGCCGATGACTTCCAGTTTGATCCAGCGGGTATCGAACAGCTCCCGGGCCATCTGCGCGGTGGTAATGGCCTCCTTCACCGAATGACAGCCGGCAGTGTTGGGCAGCAAGTGCAGATCCAGTTCTCGCAACAGCGCCCAGAAATCATTGCCCCCTCCGGCGGATGGATTCTGGCGGCGCAGGGACAGGGTGACCACCCCGGCGCCGGAAGCGCGGATGGCATCCTGCATGATGCTTGGTGAGGGATACAGCGCCGAGCCGATCAGCAGTCGGCTCTCCAGGGATTGATCGGCCAGTTGCCACATGCTTCAGCCCCCCTGCATCGGTACGAGCAGTTCGATCTGGTCGCCGTCCCGGAGCTGCGTGGCAGCGTAATTTGCCCGGGGGACGAACACGTCATTGATGGCGATGGCAAAGCCTTCGCCGGGTGGCTGCCACCGGGCCAAGGCCTCGGCCAGGCAGGTCGGGTCTTCCAGTTGTTTCTGTTCGCTGTTCAGCCAGACGGTAATCAAGGTTGCACCTTTGTGTTGTCCAGAGTTTCAGGCGGGAACCGCCAGGGGTTGAATCAGTTCGGCATAGGGAGAGCGGTAGCTTTCCCCGCTTTCCAGCCAGTTCACCACTTCCCGGGCCACTACCGGTGCCAGCAAAAAGCCGTGTCGGAACAGGCCGTTGGCGCGGATCAGTCCGTCCTGCCAACGGATGGCCGGTAAATTGTCCGGCAGCGCCGGGCGGCAGTTGACCCGGGTGGAAACGATCTCCGCCTCGCCGAAGCCGGGGTGCAGGCTGTAGGCGGCGGACAGCAGTTCCAGGCTGGAGCGCACGGTAATCGGCTCCATGCTATCGCTTTCGATCTGGGTGGCGCCGATGATGTAGATATCATCGGGTCGCGGCACCACGTAGATGCGGTAGCGTGGGTGCATCAATCGCACCAGGTGCTTGAGCTTCACCTCCGGCGCCCGCAGCCACATCAGTTCGCCGCGCACGCCGCGCAATTGTGGCCAGTCGGCTTTGGCAGCGAGACCGCGGCAGTCGATCACCCAGTCGAAGCGGTAGCTCTCACTCCCGGCGCGCAGACTGTGTGGGGCGAGTTGTTCCACCGGGGTTTCCGGGAACCAGCTGACGTGGGGATTGGCCAACAGGGCGTCCGCCAGACAGGCCATGGCCTGTTCGTTGTCCACCCAGGATTCCTCCGGTAGGTAGGTGGCCTCACTGAAGCGGTCCGCCAGTTCCGGTTCCAGGTCCGCCAGTTGCGCGGCATTTAACTGCTGGAACTGCTCGGCTGTCGGATGCAGTTTGTTCTGCACTTGTTGGTTGAAGTGGCGGTGGTCGGCGCGATCGCCGGGATGGGCCACAATCAGGCTGCCC
>TARA_R110000850_G_scaffold7669_14_pt1 | contig 24331 bp, 22 predicted proteins | sample TARA_R110000850 | Tara Oceans TARA_R110000850 (sample SAMEA4397586) | marine metagenome | biome: Polar Biome; feature: [SRF] surface water layer (ENVO:00010504); material: water (ENVO:00002006), including particulate matter (ENVO:01000060) such as... | depth 5 m | reverse complement strand
AAAATCTGGATGCACAATAATTTCCTGATCGACCGGACCGGAAAAATGTCCAAATCTTCAGGCGATTTTTTGCGGGTCCAGTTGCTGATCGACAAGGGCATCCACCCCCTCGCCTATCGCCTGATGTGCTTGCAGGCCCATTATCGCAGCGAGTTGGAGTTTACCTGGGACAATCTGGTCGCAGCGCTGACGCGGTTGAAGCGGATTGTGATGGGCGTGGAGCGGCTGCGGGAGAAAGCCGATGGACAGACAGCAACGATAGATCATCCCGCGCTCGTGCAATTGCGGGACAAGTTCGACGCTGCGTTGAGCGAGGATTTGAACAGTTCGAAAGGCCTGCCGCTGCTCGAAGAATTGCTTGGCCTCAAAAAATTGCCAGCTGATCAAAGGCTCCCGCTGCTGTCTGAAATGGACTCGGTTTTGGGTCTGGAACTTGATAGTCTGAAACGCGATCAATTGCGCGTTCGACCTGCAGACGTAAAAATCGATGAAAGCAGTATCGAAGCAAAACTCGACCAGCGCCAAGCAGCCAAAGCGGAAAAGGATTTCGCGACCGCCGACGCCATCCGCGATGAACTCACCACCCAAGGCGTGGAGTTGATGGACGGCGACCCCCTGCGCTGGGACTGGAAGATAGAGATATAATTTTTGGCTTTCTGTGATCCACGCCAAGACGGGGAGCAGGATGCGCAACGCTTGAATAGAAATACAGATTCCCGTCAAAACGGGAACGGCAATTTTAGGAGTATGACGCTATGACCACCAAACCGAAAGCCGCAATGGCTTCCCTCGTCCGTCCACTGGTTGAACCGCATTGCGATGACCTCGATGTCACATGGTTCACCAGCACCGAGGAAGCGATGGAAATCGCGCCGCATGCCGAGATCGGCTGGTTCGACATGTATGACAAGGAGAAGATGGCGGAGATCATCTCCGCCGCCACCAACCTCAAATGGCTCAACAGCATTTACGCCGGCGTCGAACATTTCCCGCTCGCACAGCTCAAGGCGCAGGGCACCAAGCTGACCAATGGCGCCGGCCTCAACAGCGCGCCAATCGCTGAATTTGCCGTCATGATGATGCTCGCCGCCGCCAAGCGCAGCGATATCCTTCTCGACAACCAGCGTCAGCACAACTGGCTCGAAACGCCGCCGGGCACTGCCGAGATTGACGACAGCAAGGCGCTGATCATCGGCTATGGCGGCATCGGCCAGCAAATCGCCAAAAAACTTTCCGGCTTTGACGTAGACGTGACCGCTGTCCGGCGCACCGCGACCGGCGAAGCCAATGTCATCGGGCTCGATGACTGGCGCGACCGGCTCGGCGAATTTGACTGGGTCTTCGTATCGGCCCCCGCCACCAGCGACACGAAACATATGTTCGGCGCGGAAGAATTTGCCGCGATGAAAAACTCCGCTTGGCTCATCAATGTCGCGCGCGGATCGCTGGTCGATCAGGATGCCTTGCTTGCCGCGCTCAATGACAAGACCATCGGCGGCGCTGCGCTCGACGTCACCGACCCCGAACCGCTACCAGCCGACCACCCGCTGTGGGACGCTCCCAATTGCCTGATCACCATGCATATGTCGGGGCAAGCGCAAACCCGCATGTTCCAGCGTGCCGCCGCCCGCTTCGTCGAAAATCTGAAACGCTACCGGAATGGCGAGCAGATGATCGCCGTCGCCGACTTCGATCGCGGATATTGAGGGGGGTGACTTAGAGCCTATTTTGACTTATCAACCAAGAACATAGGGGTAAGGTGAGTCTCCTTCTCGAGGGGATAGAGAGTCATCCGGGGTCGCTGCCAATTACTCGCACAAGTACTGGTCATCACGATCAGGGAAGGACCCACATGACCAAAGCATCCGATCTTTTTGTAGAATGTCTGGAAAACGAAGGCGTTGAATATCTGTTCGGCGTTCCCGGCGAAGAAAATCTCGACATGCTCGACAGCCTGTCGCGCTCGAAGAAAATCAAACTCATTCTCACCCGTCACGAACAGGGCGCCGGCTTCATGGCCGCGACCTACGGACGGCATACCGGCAAGACCGGCGTCTGCATGGCGACACTCGGCCCCGGCGCGACCAATCTGGTGACGGCAGCAGCCTATGCGCAATTGGGCGGCATGCCGATCCTGATGGTCACCGGCCAGAAACCGATCAAGAAATCCAAACAGGGCCGCTTCCAGATTCTCGACGTCGTCGACATGATGGGACCGATTACCAAATTCACGCATCAGCTGGCTTCTGCGGACAATATCCCGAGCCGCGTGCGCGAAGCGATTCGTCTGGCCGAAGAAGAAAAGCCCGGCGCCACCCATATCGAATTTCCGGAAGATATTGCCGACGAGGAAACGGACTCGACCCCGATCGCGCCGAGCCTGGCCCGGCGTCCCGTTGCCGAAGCGAAAGCCGTGCGCGCAGCGACCAAGAAAATCGAAAATGCCAAATCTCCGATCCTTGTCGTCGGCGGCGGTGCCAACCGGACAACCACCGGACGCATGCTGACGCAATTTATCGAGAAGACCGGCATCCCCTTTGTCACCACCCAGCTCGGCAAGGGCGTGGTCGACGAGACCCACAAGGAATTCATGGGTTGCGCAGCGCTATCGGCCAATGACTTCGTACATCGCGCCATTGGAGCTGCCGATCTTATCATCAACGTCGGTCATGATGTGATCGAAAAGCCGCCCTTCTTCATGGCGACCGGCAGCACCGAAGTCATCCACGTGTCGATGAACAGCGCTGAAGTCGATCCGGTCTATTTCCCGCAGATCGAAGTGATCGGCGATATCGGCAACGCGATCTGGCAGATGAAGGAAGATATCGTTCCTTCCGGCAGCTGGAATTTCGACGCGATGTACAGGGCGCGCCGGGCCGAGGAAGAGCATACGGATTCGATGGACGACGATGTTCGTTGCCCGATCTACCCGCCCCATCTCGTCAAGGTCGTCCGCGAAGCAATGCCGGCTGACGGGATCATTTGTCTCGACAATGGCGTCTATAAAATCTGGTTCGCCCGCAACTACAAGGCGCGCCAGGCGAATACGGTATTGCTCGACAATGCGCTGGCGACCATGGGCGCCGGCCTGCCCTCTGCCATGGCTTCGGCGATGGTCTATCCTGATCGCAAGGTCATGGCGATCTGTGGCGACGGCGGGTTCATGATGAACAGCCAGGAAATGGAAACCGCGGTCCGGCTGAAACTCAACATCACCGTGCTGGTGCTGAATGACAACAGCTACGGCATGATCCGCTGGAAACAGGCCAACATGGGCTTCAAGGACTGGGGCCTGACTTATGGCAACCCCGACTTTGTCAAATATGCAGAAGCTTATGGTGCCAATGGCTACCGGATCACCAGCGCCCAGGATCTGCAGGAAACGATCGACAAATGCCTCAACAGCGAAGGCGTGCATCTGATCGAGGTTCCGGTCGACTATTCCGACAATGATCGTATCTTGAATCACGAGATCAAGGAACTCAGCGCGAAGGTTTGAACGAGACACGTATGACACAGTTAAAAGACGTCTATCCGCTTTATCTGAACAATGAAGCGGTGCAGCCCAATACCGACCTGGAAGTCACCGATAAATATACCAATGAAGTCGCCTTCCGGACTGCCCTCGCCACCCCCGATGTCATTGAAAAGGCAATCGCGGGAGCCGTGGAGGCAACGGCGCCGATGGCGGCCATGGCCAGCTACGAGCGGCAAAATGTGCTGCAACATTGTGTCGACCGGTTCAAGGAGCGCTTTGACGAACTGTCATACGCCCTCTGTGTCGAGGCGGGAAAGCCGATCAAGGATGCGGAAGGCGAAGTCGGACGTTTGATCGACACGTTCCGGATTGCCGCCGAAGAAGCGGTGCGCAATTATGGCGAGGTCCAGCCGCTGGACATTTCCGCGCGCGCAAAAGGCTATATGGGCATGTGGAAACGCGTTCCCATCGGCCCGTGCAGCTTCATTTCCCCGTTCAATTTCCCGCTCAATCTGGCAGCACATAAAATCGCGCCGGCCATTGCTGTGGGCTGTCCGTTCGTGATGAAACCGGCAAGCAAGACACCGCTAGGCGCGATCATCATGGGCGAGATACTGGCAGAGACCGATCTGCCAAAAGGCGCCTTCTCGATTCTGCCCGCAAGTCGGGACGGCGCCGATTTGTTCACGGTCGACGAGCGTCTGAAGCTGCTATCCTTTACAGGTTCGCCGGGCGTTGGCTGGGATTTGAAAGCCAAGGCAGGCAAGAAGAAAATCGTACTCGAACTGGGCGGCAACGCGGCGGTGATCGTCGATCATGACGCCGATCTCGACGATGCGCTGGAGCGTGTCGTTTTCGGAGCATTTTATCAGTCCGGCCAAAGCTGCATCGGTGTGCAGCGGATCATCATCCACGAGAGCATCTACGACAGGTTCAAGGACATGCTGGTCGCCAAGACCAAAAGCCTGATCGCTGGCGATCCAAAGGAACGCGAGACTTTCATCGGTCCGATGATCTCCGAAGGCGAAGCCAGTCGCCTGCACGGCTGGATCGAAAGCGCTGTAGCGGGAGGCGCGACGCTTCTGTGCGGCGGCAGTCGCAAGGGCAATATGCTCGAAGCAACGCTGCTGGAAAATGTCGACACCAACGCGGATGCCTATCGCGAAGAAGCCTTTGGCCCGCTCGCCCTGCTCTCGAAATTCAGCGATTTCGGTGCCGCGCTGAACGAAGTCAACGACAGCAAATTCGGTCTGCAGGCGGGCATCTTCACCCGCGATCTGTTCAAGTCGCTCGACGCTTGGGATCATCTGGATGTCGGCGGCGTGGTGATCAATGATGTGCCATCCTACCGCGTCGACAATATGCCTTATGGCGGCGTCAAGGACAGCGGTCTTGGCCGTGAAGGTATCCGCTTCGCCATGGAAGATATGACCGAAATCCGTAATCTGGTGATCCGGCGCAAACCGGGCTAGGCGATCAGTCGATGACCGTTGCCTATAGGCAACATTGTGTTTCCGCTACTCCACAGTTCGAGCAACAAAGCCCTAAAAAATAAAAGAAATCGGGCGATTTTCGTTTGCATTGAGCATGGGTTGGAGGATAGGTAACGTGATCGTTATAGTGAACGGCAAGGGTCGCGTCGTGCTGGATCAGGGGATCGGTTGCAAAACCGAAATGGGCAACGATGCAAATGGGGAATATAAAATCTTGGATTCCTAGCTGGTCGTTACTGGCCGCTAGCCTGTTCTGTGCAGCAATGGTCGGCACGGCATTATTGATCTCGACCATGGCAAGCCCCACTCCCGTCGAAGCCGCCACCGATGTCGCCAGCGGTACCTATCTGGGCGTGGCTTCCTGCGGCGCAACGACCTGTCACGGACGACAGGAAGCGGACGGCAAGATTGTCAGGCAGGACGAAATCATGCGCTGGCAGGAAGAGTCGACACCCGGCGGAGCCCATAGCCGCGCTTTTCGTGTCCTCCGCGAACCGCGCAGCATCGCAATAGCCAAACGTCTCGGCATCAAGGACGCCGCTTCCGCATCAGAATGCCTCGGCTGTCACACCACGACCGCTGCAAGCAAGGGACCAAGGTTCCAGCAGAACGACGGCGTCGGTTGCGAATCCTGCCACGGAGCATCCTCCGGCTGGCTCTCCAGCCATTATGCGGTCGGCGCGAGCCATGCCGGCAATGTTGCCAAGGGTTTGGTACCACTGGACAATCCCAAAGCCCGCGCCAGCGTCTGCCTCGACTGTCATTTCGGCAGCGCCAAAAAAGGCCAGTTTGTCGATCATAAGATCATGGCCGCCGGCCATCCTCGCATTTCCTTTGAAATGGATCTGTTCTCCACCCTGCAACAGCATCATGACGAGGATGTCGATTATGTCCGCCGCAAGGGCCGGACCAACAGCGTCCAGTTTTGGGCCGTGGGTCAGGCAATGGCGCTCGAACGCTCGCTGAACCTGTTCACCAAGCCATCTCTGGGCACAGAGGGTATTTTCCCCGAATTTTATTTCTACGACTGCCACAGCTGCCACCGCCGGATTTATGACGATGCATCAGCTCGTCCGACATCGATCGACAATCCCGGACGCCCCATTCCCGAAGGCATGCCGCCTTATAATGACGAGAATATGATCATGCTTAGCGCAGCGATCAAAATAGCGGCGCCAGACATTGCGGCTGATTTCGACAGCCGGTCCAAAGCCTTTCATGCGGCGATGGCGCAAGGCCGGGAACCCGCCGTGCAGGAAGCGGCGAAATTGCGGCAATATGCAAACCAGCTAGCGGATCGTTTCTCCCGCGCCAGCTTTGGCCGGGACCAGACCTTCCAGATCATGGAAACTATTGCCGGTCAGGCAATATCGCCACGCTTCACCGATTATGAAGGCAGCGTTCAGGCCGTCATGGCCGTCGACACTTTGCTCAACGGACTGGTCAATAGTGGTCAGGTCAGCGAATCTGCCGCATCCAGTCTGCGCGGACAGATCAATGTCGCTTATGCTGCCGTTGCCGAGCCCAATGATTATGAACCATTGAAATATCGCAGAGCACTCGGCAGCGCCGTCCGCACGATCCGGTCGCTCAGATAGGGGATTTGATAATGCGCAAACCTTATCTGACCTCCGCCATTTCTGCTTTCGCGCTGGTGCTGACCGCCTGCGGCGGCGGCGGTGACAGCAACGATTTTGGAGGAACACCTGCACCCTCGCCAACTCCGACACCAACACCAGTCGCGGTTGACGGCAATGGCGGCGCTTATACGCCACCGGCGCAAGAATCGCTTAGCGTCACCGACGTACAGACCATTATCGCGCAGGCCGTCGGTGAAGCGACTGCCCGCAACCTGCCTTCGGTTATCGCGGTGACGGACAGGGTCGGCAATGTGCTGGCGGTGTTTGAAATGAACGGCGCAAGGCCGACCGCAACCACCAGCGCGCGCACCGCACTGGGAGCGATCAACAATCCGCTGGTCGATGTTCAGGGCGTTGTTGTGCCCGCCGCAGCAGGCGCTATCGCAAAAGCCGTGACCGGCGCCTATCTGTCGAGTGCCGGCAATGCCTTTTCCAGCCGTACCGCCAGTCAGATCGTTCAGGAACATTTTCCGGCCGCTCCGACCACGGCAGGATTGGAAAGCGGCCCGCTATTCGGCGTGCAATTCAGCCAGTTGCCATGTTCCGATTTCAACCAGAGATTCGGCAATATCGGAAGCGCCGCACTGATCGGGCCCAAGCGTTCTCCGCTGGGCCTGTCTGCCGATCCCGGCGGATTACCGCTCTATAAAAACGGGGTCGTCGTCGGTGCCATCGGCGTGATGGGCGATGGCGACTATGGTTTCGATTCCAACACTCTCGATATCGATGACGATGATGAGGAAGCTATTGCTCTGGCAGGCATTCAAGGTTTCGCCCCGCCCGCCGCAGTAGCCGCCAATCGAATCTATGTTGATGGTACGCAGCTTCGGTTCAGTGACGCGGTGGTGAGTGATCTATCGCCGCTTCAGAATAATTTTGCCGCGATAAACGGCACTGCCGGCAATTTGATCGCCGTCACAGGCTATGCCACCAACACTATAATCGCTGGCACAGCTTATGGCACAGAAGCGTCCGGCATCCGCGCATCGACGGTAGCCGAGTTCAAGAACCGCGATGCTTTCGTGATGACCGACGGTGCCGGAACCAATCGTTTTGCAATCCGCGCAGCGACGGACGCTGCGGACGTCACCACCCCGCTGACAGCCGCCGAAACACGGGCGATATTGGAAGAAGCCTTTATCGTCATGTCGCGCGCGCGGGCCCAGATTAGGCAACCACTCGACAGCCGCGCACAAGTATCCATTTCGGTGGTCGATACCCATGGCGAGATATTGGGCATTGTCCGTTCGCCCGATGCACCGATTTTCGGGACTGATGTTTCGCTGCAAAAAGCACGGACAGCATCCTTCTTTTCCAACAGCACTGCGGCATCGGACCTGCTCGGCAATCCTGACGGCGATGTTGCCGCCTTTGTGGGACGGGTCAGAACCTTTTTAAACGATCCCAATGCCCTCACCGGTACGGTCGCTTTTGCCGATCGCTCGGGCGGCAATCTCTCCCGCCCCTATTTTCCGGATGGCGAACTGGGTCGACCCAACGGGCCTCTTTCGCGCCCTATCGAGGATTTTAATCCGTTCGCGACCGGACTGCAGGCATCATTGATCTTCCCCAATCTCGGGCAGCATCTCGCCTTTGTTACCGGAGCCTCCGTTACCGACACACCCATGCGCTGCACCAATACGCCGGATGTGGTGGCAGGACAGAACCGGTTGGAAAACGGGATCCAGATTTTCCCCGGCAGCGTGCCGATCTATCGCGGCAATCAGTTGATCGGCGGTCTCGGCGTGTCGGGTGACGGTATCGATCAGGATGATATGATCAGTTTCCTCGGACTGCACAATGCCGGCCAACGTCTTACAACCATCGGCAACGCGCCCAAGGCGATGCGGGCCGACAATATCGTCGTCGATCTTGGCAATGCCAGTGTCCGCTTGCGCTATGTAAACTGTCCCTTTGCGCCATTCCTCGATACCGACGCGCAAAATGTCTGTGAGGGACTGTAGGGCCAATGTCGGGACTTTCTGCCTCCTTTGTGCCGATCCTGGCGGTAATGTCCGGTCAGGCCGAGCAAATGGAGACCCGGCGCGCCTCGGTCGAGGACATGGAAGCGTCCTTAACGGCGCTGCTGGCCGGGGAAAGATTTGCATGGATAAGTAATAAATCTGCCGATTTTGGTCAACAAACCGGCATGGGCGGACCGGATCCGGACGAAGAAGAGGCTGAAACGGACGGGCAAGATAGCACCGACCAGCCAGACCCAAAAGATGCTTCCAAATCTTCCAATTTAGAGCAATCCGAAACCCCCGATCAGCTGGAAATGGACTTTGATGGACCGGCAGCCGATGACGCCCTGATCGATGGCCGCCGCCGCCCTGGCGTTCAGAAAACACTGCCGGACCGGGTGACCCAGAATAACCCCGGTGCGGTCAATGCCCCGCCGCCGGAAGCCTTTCCAACCGACGAGTTTCCGGTCCCCGATCGCTGGCGGATCATGCAAAGCCTCTGCCCCGCCAAAGGCGGCGATGAATCGATCTATACTTTGTTCGGCGCCCTGCGGAACAACTGCCACAGCACGCTAAACCCCTATAACCAGAATGTTCTCAAGGGTGACAAACCGATCCCGGCTGATAAAAAACCGGGTTTTCTCAAGGGCGATGACTGGTTCTTCGTCGCCAACGCAATTTCCGATACGGTCATCGAACCCCGCAGTTTCCCTATCCCCGTCGGCGTCCAGACCACCGAACGACCAAACAGCATCGACGTATTCGGACGGTCCGGTTCGGAAGTCTATGCCCAGACGTTCATCACCGGCTTTGCCCTGATCAAGGGCTCGACAGCCTATAAGCCACCTGACGTGGAATATCGCCTGACGCTAGCAACACAGGTCAATCATGTGAACGTGCCGGAACGCCGGGTATTGTTCGTCGAGCCATCCAAATCCTCGCACCGCACCGACTGGTTTGTCGGCGTGCAGGAGGCGTTTTTCGATTACCATATCCGCAACACTTCTGCGCGCTATGACTTCGACAGTTTCCGCATCGGCATCCAGCCGATGCAGGCCGATTTCCGCGGATTTCTGTTTCAGGATAACCAGCTCGGTTTCCGCCTGTTCGGTACCCGCGACAACAACCGGATCCAGTATAATCTCGGGGCCTTTGTCCAGCTGGAAAAAGACACCAATTCCGGTCTCAATGATATCACCCAGACCCCGCGCGAAAGCTATATTTTCTTCGCCAATCTCTATCGGCAGGATCTGCCTTTTGTCGGTCTGACCAGCCAGTTCAGCTTGACCTATAATATGAACCGCGAGAAATCCGATATCGAGATCGACGATAACGGTTTTCCGGTTCGCCCTGCCCTGCTCGGCGACCTCAGGGGCCGTGCCTATGATGTCGTCTATCCGGGCTATGCCTTTGACGGACGGATCGGGCGGATCAATCTGACAGGCCAGGTTTACGGCGCCTTCGGTGAAGACCGGAACAGCTTCTTCACCAGCGAGCCGGCGAAAATCGAAGCCTATTTTGGCGCTTTGGAAGCCAGCTATGACGTTGATTTCTTACGCTTTCGCGCCTCCGGCCTGTTCGCCAGCGGAGACGGCAATCCCTATAATAATACCGAAGCCGGCTTTGACGCGATCTTCGAAAATCCGATTTTTGCCGGAGCCGACACCAGCTACTGGATCCGTCAGACTATTCCTTTCGCCGGCGGTGGCCGGGTGATCTCGATCAACGGTCGCAATGGCATCCTCAACTCGCTTCGTTCCTCCAAGGAACAGGGCCAGAGCAATTTCAACAATCCCGGCACAATATTGGCCGGCGTCGGCGTCGATGCCGATCTGACGCCCACTTTCCGTCTTTCCGGCAACGCCAATCATCTCTGGTTTCACAAAACCGAACCGTTGCAAACACTCCGCAATGAAGGCTCAATCCCGAACGATATCGGCTGGGACCTCTCTGTGGCAGCGATCTATCGCCCTAAAGCCACGCAAAATATGGTATTCCGACTTTCAGGCGCGGCATTGTTGCCGGGCAAAGGATTTAAAGATTTGTTCGATCAGACTGACAAGCGTGACTTTCACTATTCTATTTTGCTTAACGCGATAGTGGCCTTCTGATGCGCTGGCGGAACATCATGACCGGTCATAGCAAATTGATCCTCGCCGGATTGGGAGCGTTGGCCCTGACCATCACTCCGGCGTCATTATTGCTCGCTGCTGGCACGGAGAAGCCGCAAAAAGTCGATTATAGATTCACCCCCCCTGCTCCGCAGAATCAGAACTGGGACGAAGCACAAGCCAAAAGCAGCGGTTGCCAGTCCTGTCATACCGACAGCGACCAGAAGACCATGCACGAGACGCCAGCAGTGGTTCTCGGTTGCGTTGATTGTCATGGCGGTGATGCTTCTGTTGTTGGCCACAACAAATGGGGCAAGAACAGCCTCGCGTATATGGATGCCCTGACCAAAGCCCATGTGCTGCCCAAATATCCAGAGAGCTGGCACTGGCCTTCTTCCGCCAATCCCAAGCGCAGCTATGGGCTGCTGAACAAGGAATCTCCGGAATTTGTACGCTTTGTCAATCCGTCGGACTATCGGGTTGCGCGCGAATCCTGTGGCGCCTGCCATATGGAAATCATCGAGGCTTCTGAACGGTCGCTTATGGCAACCGGTGCTATGCTATGGGGGGGAGCCGCTTATAATAATGGCATCGTTCCGTTCAAAAATTACGTGTTCGGCGAAGCCTATACCCGTGACGGCGAACCAGCGACGATCAAATCTCCTGGCAACCCGCACGGCACAGTGACCGACGCGGAAAAGAAACGCGGTGCCCTTCCAATTCTTTACCCCTTGCCGACTTGGCATACGGTGCCACCCGGTGATATTTTCCGTGTGTTCGAGCGTGGTGGCCGCAATATCAACACCCAGTTCCCCGAAATCGGACTGCCCAATATCGGCGGCATCATACAGCGGCTGGAAGAGCCCGGTCGCCCCGATCTCAAGCAATCAAACCGCGGACCGGGAACCGGCCTGCGTGTCGCCATTCCGGTGCTGAATATCCACAAAACCCGGCTCAATGATCCGTTCATGTGGTTCATGGGAACCAATGACCAGCCGGGCGACTATCGCCAGTCTGGCTGCGCCGGCTGCCACGTCGTCTACGCCAATGATCGCGAACCGCGGCACAGCTCGATCTGGGCCAAATATGGCCGCGATGGTCAGACCGACACCGTCGATCCAACCATTCGCAACCTGAAGGAAGGCGAACATCGTTTCGGCAGCTTTGGTACTTATGATGCATCACACGGTGCAACGGGAGCCCATGGCGAAAAGGCTAAGCCAGCCACAGAGGCCCATGGTGAAGAAACGGGCCATGGTAACGATCATGCAGTCGAGATCGATCCAGCGAAACGGGAAAAAGGCCATCCGGTACAACATGCCTTCACCCGCGCCATTCCGACCGCCCAATGCATGAATTGTCACATGCACCAGCCGAATATCTTCCTGAACAGTTATCTCGGCTATACGATGTGGGACTATGAATCCGACGCGCCTTATATGTGGCCGGGTCCGGACAACAAGACGCCCAAGCCGGAAGGCATGAGCGAGGAGGAATATCAAAAGAAATATAAGCAGCAGAAATATCCGACTGCAGAAGAAGTACGGACCGTGCTCGACAGAAATCCGGAAGGTGCCGCTCCAAAAGGCTTGTGGGCCGATATTGATTTCCTGCGCAATGTTTATGACGTCAACAGCGACGCCAAGGATACACAATTTGCCGACTATCACGGCCATGGCTGGAATTTCCGGGCAGTGCTGAAACGCGACCGTGATGGCAATTTGCTCGACGCCGAGGGCAATCAGGCCAGCTATGGCACCGATACCGATAATATCGTTGCCAATGACGATCCGGAAAAATTCCGCAAGGAAGGCGAAGGCAAGTTTGTCGAACCAGGCACCAATCCGGGCAAGTCGGTCCATATGATGAGCATCCATGCCGAAGTCGGCATGCAATGCGCCGATTGCCATTTCTCGCAGGACAGTCATGGCAACGGCCTGATCTACGGCGAAGTCGCCAATGCCGTCGAAATCAGCTGCAAGGACTGCCACGGCACCGCCGACGCCTATCCCACTCTCATGACCAGCAATCTGGCAGCGCGGCCGAAGGGCAAGAACCTCGGTCTGCTGCGCAACGCCAACGGAGAGCGCCGCTTCGAATGGTTCGAGGACCCCAATGGCAAGCGCGTGCTGGTCCAGCGTTCGATTGTCGATCCCAAACTCAGCTGGCGGGTCAGTCTCGTCAAAAACAGCGTTGACCGTTCACATCCTGACTTCAATCTCAAGGCGGCACGAGCCAAGCTCATGTCGAAAAGCGGAGCAGAAACAGGCAAATTTGCATTCGGAAGCGGCGTTAAGAAGAGTGATCGGGCGCATACAGACGAAAATATGGTATGCTTCACCTGTCACCTCAGCTGGACGACAAGCTGCGGCGGCTGCCACTTGCCGATCGAAGCCAACTGGCAGGCCGACAACCACAAATATGAAGGTGGTACAACGCGGAACTACGCGACCTACAACCCGCAAGTCGCCCGCGACCAGATGTTCCAGCTCGGCCGCCACCAGACCAGCAAAGGCAATATCATTTCTCCTGTTCGCTCCACTTCCGCGTTGATCCTGTCCTCGACCAACATCAACCGCGAACGGATCTACGTCCAACAGCCACCGATTTCCGGCATCGGTTTCTCGTCGCAAGCTTTTGCGCCGCATTTCCCGCACACGGTGCGCAAGACCGAAACCAAACAATGCTCGGATTGTCACGTCAGCGAAGCCAATGACAATAACGCGATTATGGCCCAGACGCTGTTACAGGGTACGAATTTCGTCAACTTCATCGGCCTCCACGCCTGGGTCGGCCTTGAAAAAGGCTTTGAAGCGGTCAGAGTTACCGAATGGGATGAACCGCAAGCGGTCATCGGCTCTTACCTTCAAAAATACGCCTATCCCGATTATTGGCGGATGCATGTTGAAGACCATGACCGGGAGCTGATCGACTGGGTGCGCGGCGAACGGCTCGACAAAGATCTTTCCGGCGAAACCAAAGCGCTCGAAGAATTCAAAAATGTCGTTCAAGGAACCAGCGACGCGGTTCGCTGTCTGCAACTGCGCGGCGAATATATGTTCGTCGCCGAAGGCAAAGGCGGTTTCCGCGCTTATGATGTTGCTTCCATCGGCAACAAGGGCTTTTCGGAGCGGATCATCAAAGCCCCCTTCTCATCACTTGGCCAGGATACGCATGTCGATACCAAGAACGCGACCTGTATGGCGCTGGCGACCAACCAGCCGATTGCGCCAACGCGCAACACCAAGGAACTACGGGAGGTCAACGAAGAACAGGCCTTCCATCCGATTTACAATTATGCGGTGATCACAGACAGCGAAGAAGGTCTGATATTGGTCAATATCAACACTTTGGCCGATGGCGAGTTCCGCAATAATTTCTTCAAGCGCAGCCTGACCTGGAACAAAGATGGCATATTGGACGGCGCACGTCACATCACGCTGGCGGGTCATTATGCCTATATTACCACCGACCGCGGATTGACTGTGATTGATCTCGACAAGCCGCTAGAGCCCCGTCACGTCATCACCATTCCGTTGACCGACGCCCGGGCATCGGCACTGCAATTCCGCTATCTCTGGGTGACCGATGTCGACGGCGTGAAGTTGTTTAACGTTACCGACATGGAAAATCCGGTTGCGGTGCCATCAGGAACAATTCCGTTGCGCAACGCCCGTAGACTCTATCTGGCGCGCACCTATGCCTATATCGCGGCCAAGGATGAAGGTCTGGTGATTGCTAATATAACCCGGCCTGAAGCTCCGGTGGTCTACCTAAAGGAAACATTTGGCGGCACGATGAACGACGCCGAAGATGTCATCGTCGGATCAACCAATGCAACACTGTTTGCTTACGTGGCCGACGGACGCAATGGCCTGAAGGTCATCCAGTTGACCACACCGGACAGTCAGAAGAATTTCTATGGTTTCTCACCAGCACCGAAGCCGGAACTGATTGCCTTTGCCCGCACACCCAAACCGGCGTTGGCCCTGTCTAAAGGCCTCGATCGTGACCGGGCAGTGGATGAGACCGGTGGGCAGATGGCTGTCTTTGGTCGGCTAGGTTCGCGACCATTCACCCGCAGCGAGATGCAGCGCTTCTACCTAAACAGCAAGGGCAAGCCCTATTTTGTCAAAGACGAGCCGGATATTGCAGACTGGATTGGTCCCGTCCCAGCTATGCTTGCCAAGCCTTAAAAATGAACGGGGGCCGGACTGTCCAAAGACGCCGACCCCCTGTCCCCCAATACGCAACTCGAGGGAATGGAATCCCCCTGCGCGCACGTACGCAGGGGTTTAACTTTATTGCTTAAATATAATCAGATCAGCAATTTCCATCGATCGCGCGCCCAGCCAGTGCACCGACGGCTCCGCCAATGATGGTACCTTCTGTTTTGCTACCGCGACCGGCGACTTCGTTGCCGAGCAAACCACCGGCTATCGCACCGATAATGGTACCGCCGGTTCCCCGATCGCACCCCCTATAACGGCTGTTGTTCGAATAGCGGTTATCGCGGTAGCGGCGCTGGTCACGATAGTCGCGACGATCCCGATAGCGATCACCGCGATAGATATCGCCTCGACGATATTCGCGACGGCCGTTGTTCCGCACTTGCTCGTATGACGCGCCATCATAATAACCGCCGCGCGCTTCCGCTGGAGAAGCAAATGCCATTGTTGCAATGGCCGCTGTTGAAATTGCTAGACTTCCCAAAAACTTGTTGATCATTTTCTTCACTCCCAAAGGGTTCTTCCAGAACCCGAATCAATTGCTGCCCTGCATTTGCCGGTTTAGTAGCGCAGCCTTGACCAGATACTGAATGGCAGTTTTATCTCAGGTTCATATTCAAGACGGTTTTTCTGAATAGAACGATTGAAATCAGAGGGACTAACGTTTTAGGCCATTGCCGGTTTTCATCCCCTCCGATAGCAAATGACCGAAATAGCGAAGAGGAAGAGCGATGAAACTGAAGGGCAAGACAGCTGCGATTACGGGTGGCACGGCGGGTATAGGGCGCGGGATTGCCGAAGCGTTTCTGGCGGAGGGGGCGAATGTCGCCCTGATGGCACGTAATCCGGACAAGGGTGCGAAAGTCATTGCCGAACTGGATGCTGGAGACCGGGCGATATTCATTGCTGGCGACGTGATGGAGCAGGACCAGGTCGAGTCTTTTATCGACCAGACCGCCTCCCATTTCGGTTCGATCGATATCCTCGTCAACAATGCCGGGGGTGCCGGTGATCTGGCACCGTTAGTTGATCTGACCGACGAAGCTTTTGACCAGGCAATGAAGTGGAACATCTATTCCACCTTCTGGGCGACCCGCCGAGCACTTAAGCCAATGATCGCGCAAAAATGGGGTCGCATCATCAATATCAGCTCGACGGAAGGCAAGATGGGCAAGCCGACATTCGCACCTTATACGATCGCCAAACATGGCATCAACGGCATGACCAAGGCAGTGGCGCAGGAAGTCGGCACGTCGGGCATAACCGTCAATGCTATCTGCCCCGGTCTGATCCTTACCGATCTGATCATGGAAGGCGGTCCTGCCACAGCCGAAGGGCTCGGTATGACCTTTGACGAGATGATCGACATGTTCTCTCAGGAGAGCGCACTCAAACGGCCCGGCAAGGTCGAGGAGGTTGCTGCGATGGCGGTGCTGCTGGCATCGGATGCCGGCGGAGGCATCACCGGCGGGACGCTGAGCGTCGATGGCGGGACCTCACAATATTGAGATGGCTTGACTGAACCCTCGCGATATCGTTCGCGGGGGTCAGTGCAGCAGCTCATCCCGCTTTTTGGCAACGCCCTTCATAGCTGCCCAAGGGTCGCCCGATTTATTCTCGGCTTGGGTCACGGCCGCGTCCGGCGCTGCTCCTACTTCGGCGGGCGGATCAGCGGCGACACAATAGGCCGTGACCAATACCATGGCTGACCACCACAGCGCGTTGCCGCGACTGGCGAAGACTCGAGAGAGGCGCGGTCCGAACATGGCAATGCAGATAGCATCTCAGCGTTAACATATTACCACGTGCTCATCGGGAACCTCGAGACCAATAGTTGGTATGATTTGCCATTATTCAGTTGTGGTTCATATTCTCGACATTGGCGAAATCCACTAAACTACTACTATATAACGATTTTCCTGAACTGGCACGGCCTGTGCAATGTTGTTGGCATCTTCGCAGAACAATTTGTGAAGCAGCCAATTGAACCAAAAAGGAACTTCAAAATGACCAACACAAACATCCAGAGCCAGATCGCCGCCGCTTTTGCTGCAATTCTTACCGCCGCTGTATTTGTCAGCGCCAGCGTTGGCCCGGCCGTCAACAATGCCGCAGCAATGATTGCCTAGATCCCTATCAAAGGAACCCAGACCATGTTTTCCCCCAACCTCCAGAACCGCCTCGCATCCGTCATCGCAGCTTTTGTTTCGGCTGCCGTTTTCCTTGCCGCGTCGATTGGCCCAGCGGTGAACAACAGCGCGTCCCTGGTGATCTGATCACCGGAGACGCCGCTATTGGCAGGCGCGCAAGAATGTGATCAGCGCGTCGCCCGACCCCTTCAGATGAAGGGAGAATTTATTGCCGTTCAGATTGACGAAAGCGCGATTGCCGCGTGCCAGCGCCGGAAACAGCGCATGATTATTGGGCAGATAGAATTGCGGCATCACCAGATCCTGCCCCTCGATCTGCGTCGGCAACATCCGCGCCAGCACACCGATTGATGCGCCGTCGTCAACCCGGACGGTAAATCCGAACTGGTCTTCCGCAACCATCTCGCGCGGCGTAGCGATGATCATATGCGCGATCCTCACACTGCCGCTGTCGAGTTTCTCACAACGCATTGTCCATAGCCGGTTGTCGGTTTCCGGCACCATGAACGTCAGCATTGGCAATTTGCCGTCGCTTTCATTGTGCCAGACCATTCCGAAAGCCTGGCCGGCATCCGGATAATCTTCGCGCGACGGGATGGCCGGCTTGGCCATTTCATCTGCAACGCCAGCGGACTGGCTAGCATTGCCAGGGGATGCCACCAAAGCGAGAATGGCAAGGGCGGCGGCGGACAAGGTGTATCTTTTCAACATGATACACGCCCTAACAGCAAGATCGGCCGACGGGTAGATGGAGATAGACTCATATTGGTTCTATCCCCGGATCGCGGAGCAAGCGCCACGATGGCTCCCGATTCCACTCGTCAAAATAGCCGTTTGCTTCAATCTCCTTTAACCTTTCTCCCCTATTTTCAGACGGATGGACAACATCCGCTGGCCCACCTTCATCACGATCACCGCGGCCATGTGCGCCGCGCTGTTTCTCGCGATCTTCCTCAGCGGCGGTCCGGCCACCACCAGCGCAGCGGTCGGCATCGATCCCCATCGTGCCAGCTTCGGCATCTGCTTCGGCTCCGACCGCACCACCTGCGTCGTCGACGGCGACACCATCTGGTTCGAGGGCCGCAAGATCCGGATCGCCGACATCAACACACCGGAAATCTCCAGCCCCGGCTGCGCCTCCGAAAAACGGCTCGGCGAGCAAGCCAAGTTCAGGCTGCTGGCCCTGCTCAACGAGGGCAATTTCTCCCTGCAATCGATCGACCGCGATCAGGATAAATATGGTCGCGACCTGCGCATCATCACCCGCGGCGGGCAAAGCCTGGGAGAAACATTGGTCACCGAGGGTCTGGCCGAACGCTGGCAGGGTTATCGCCGCGACTGGTGCTAGCCGGAACGCCCCGCCCTGCGCGAAACCAGCCACGCAAGCGCAAACAACAGCATCAACAGCCCGTCGACCATTGCGCCGACAAATACGGGCCCCATCGCCACCCTGCCCTGTTGATAGAGAATGGCGACCGGCAGGAAGAAAGACAGCTTTTCCAATATCGCGATCGGAATCAGCGCGCGGTAGCGGGCCGGATCAAAGGCGATCAGGATGAAGATCAACTGGAACACCAAAGCCAGCCCGATGAAACCGTAATAATATTCCGGTCGGGGACCTGCTTCTGCAAATAATCCCGGGACAAGCGCGAGGAAGCCCCAGGCGGCGGCGGCGGCAAAAATAATTCGGACAAATTTCATGGCCACTCCGGCATGATCTTGACAAACTTTACAGTGTTAAAAGAAAAAATTCCCGCTCCCCCCGAAAACGCAATTTTCGGCGTTTTTACAGGTGGTTGAACCGGACGGGCGCGATAGTGTCTCATGAGCGCGTCTTTACCACAACGCGATGGTGTAGGACAGATGCCGGTCCGGAAAATCGCAAGAAGAGATGGCAAATGCGGCGGGCTATGATAATCGGTCGGCATGAAACAATATCGTGAATATATCGGATGGGGCGCCATCGTGATCGCGGCGCTCAATTTTCTCCCGCTCTCCTTCCTGCCCGCTCTGCCACCAATGCTGTCGGCATCGATGTTCCTGCTGCTGCCCGCCATCGGTCCGATATTGATGATGATCTCGCCGATGCTGCTCTTCGCCGCCGGCATCGGTCTGGTCAAAGGCTGGGACGGCGGCCGCAAGCTGTTCGTGATCTGGGCCGCGATCTCGGGTCTGGCGGCGTTCGCCGGCCTGCAATATGATCCGGTCGGACCTGCGGTTGATCTCGCGGTGATCGGGGCGTGTCTGGCGGTGGTGTTGTGGGGCGACTGGCGGCGGTTGTTGCCGCAGCGGTGAAACCACGGCTGCTGGCACCATCACTTTTCCTCTCCGATAGGGAGAGGCAACTAAGACTTGGTCCGCATGGACCTAGTCGCAGTCGGTAAGGGGTTTTTACCCTCTCGACCGTTTAAAACCCCTCACCGAGTTGCGCTAGTCAGGCAAGCTGACAAGCTTCACTTACCTCTCCCTATGGGAGAGGAAAAAAAGCTCAGCGCCCTCGATAGGGTTCGCAGGCGATACCGTCATTGTCGCGGTCCAGCGCTGGCCGATAGCCGGGATTGCCGCTATCAAGCGGCGCAGCGCCAGCGCTTCGGGCATCACTACAATTAGAATAATAGGCGAGTGATCGGGGTTGCTCGACGAAAGTCTGCACAATCTCTGCCTGCGCCGGCGTCGATAGACCGCCCGGTTCATAAAAATAGACGCCGCAAAAGGTCAGCGCGACCAGCTGGAAAAATCCGATTGATTGCAGGGCAGTATTGAAGGATTTTTTTCGTGTCTTGTGCCGGAACAAGGCCCGGCCCGCATAGGCCCCGCCAATACCGCCGATCAGCGCAAGACTTAGCAGACTGGTCTCGCTAACCCGCCAGCCGCCCTGTTCAGCCCGCATCTTGTCCCAACCGAACAAAACAAATGTCCACAAGTTGAGCGCCGCGAAGGCCAGCACCAAAGTAAGAATGAATGCCATCGTACAAATTTACAGGATCATGCTTAAAGACCGGTAAAAAACGGTTTAATGCCGATAATCAATCGTGAACCAACGCTCGCCGTCCTGAAATTGTTTCGCTTCGCTGTTCTTCGGCTAAGGCAGAGCGTGATCATCAAGGGGTCCTGAAATGAGTTCAGGATGACGAAGTCCTAGCCGCCGAAAGCCAGCAACAGCGATAATGTCCAGGTCATGCTGTCCTCACCATGGCCGGTGACATCATCCAGCTTCCAGCCGCTGCGCTCCCGGACCCAATAATATCGGATTATTGTCGGGCTGTCGAAATTCTTGAAAGAGGCAGTCACGATTTTGCGGTCAAACTGGTCGAGCGCCTCATCGCCATAATCGCGCATCGGCACCTCCATGGTCTCGATGCCCAGTTCCGTGATCAAAGCATCCTGACCATTTACCATCCAGTCGAAATCGAGTCGGTCGAACGGGTGGCCGCTGGCTTCGAGATAGTCGCGCTCCCGCAGGAACAGGCTCTCCAGACGCTGCGACATTGGCAGTGCGTCACGATCAACCGCTTCGGAATAGAGACCGCGCACAACTGTCTCCGGATCGTCCACAGAATGCTTCGCTGTCGGCGCATCTTTGACCGGCTGGGCTAGGACAGGCGACATCGCGAACAGCGTGACGGAAAAGGCAAAAACAAATCTGATCATGCGCAATCATCTCCCACTTGGCGGGGAAGGCTATGCCATGGCAGCAGTGGCGTCAATGGAGCGGAAGCGGATAACGACGAAGGGGGATGCATTACGCTTCCCCCCTCCCCCTAATCTACCGACACTTCATCCCGCCGCGATCGACCTCGCGGCCCAGCAGCGCGCCACCGGCAGCGCCCAATAAGGTACCAACCGTGCGATCACCATCGGTGTCGATTCCGCGACCGACCAGAGCGCCGACGGCGCCGCCGATGATCAGACCGGTGGTGCCATTGTCGCGTTTGCAATGATAGCGGCCGTCCTTGCCGCGCCAGATGCGTTCGTCGCGGCTCACGCGGCGAGGCTCGTAATAGCGACCGCGGTCGTCATAGCGATGCTTGTGCTTGCTCTTGGCATAGGCCGGCGTGCTGTCGAGGACAGCGGCGGCGGGCACGACCAGAGAAGCGGCGGCGATGGACATGAGGATATTGCGCATGATGTAACTCCCGTTGCGGTTTTTCTTATAACGTGACCGGGTTTTACAAGTCGCAAGATGAATGGTCTGTGACGCGGAGCATCCGCTTGGGCGGCCTATCGCGTCACAGCCACGTTTTATCCCCGCTTGCTGTCGACGCTCCAGATACCGGCACCGCGCGCGGCGATATACAGGAAGATGAAGCAATAGAGCACGACCAGTTCGCCGCCATTGGCAATCGGGAACAGGCCGGTCGAGCCATGCGCCATCCAGTAAGCCGCTGCGCTCATGCCGCTGGCGATGAAGGCAGCGGGGCGGGTGAACAGCCCCAGCGCAATCATCGCGCCGGCGACCAGTTCTATTGCGCCGGCGGCGTAGATCACCGGGCTCATCGGAAAATCAAAGGCAATCGGAAAGCCGAAATATTTGTGCACGCCATGTGCCATGAACAACAGCCCCGCGACGATCCGCAGCAACGCGTAGGTATGCCCGGTATATCCATCCAGAAATTTCATGATTTTTTCCTCCCCTATTGTGAGTGAAATTTATGCCAGGCTTGCCGTAGCGTCAATATGGGAAATGAAGGAACAAATCCCCCGCCTCTGTGTTGATAGAGCAACAGAAAGAGGAACAGCATGACCGAAGAACGCAACATCAACCAGTCCCAGCGCGACGACGCGCAAGCCCAGAAATTTGCCGAGAACGCGCAGCAAAACACCAAGGCCAAGCGCGAGGATGTCGCGGACAGCCGTCACGGCGGCCACAACGATCCCGCGCAGATCATCCCCGACGACACCCAGGACACGGTCGACCATATGAAACAGATGGTCGAAAGCGGTCGCATCGAAGGCGGCGCCTTTGCCGGCGAGCGCAACGATGACGACGAGGAAAGCGATCTCGGCATCCTAGACGCCGCGGAAGATGATGCGCCGCTGAGCGAAAAGGGTGGCGCGGATTTCGGGAATAGCGGTTGAGGTTGAACGGCAGCTAAGGCGCTCCTCTTTCCTCTCCCATGGGGCGAGGCAACGAAGACTGAGCCGAAGGGTTTGTCGCAGTCGGTGAGGGTTTTAACCCTTCAGAGGTTCCCAACCCCTCACCGAGTTCCACTAGCCAGCAAGCTGGCAAGCTCCACTTGCCTCTCCCTGTGGGAGAGGAGCCAAAGCCCAAAGTTTGTCGAAGTTGGGGCCAATGACGCGTTATTTTGCGTCATGCTGGATGGATTGTTACAAATGTAGGAAATTTTGTTTCGTGTGGGTTGATGGTGGGGGATAGCCGGACCCAGCTAGTGTTTGAAACAGCTATTCCGGTGCCATTCCAGAAAATGCGGATAGGGCCGCATTTTGGGATCGTCAGGAACGACGGCTTTTCTGCTCGGCAATAACAAGCGATCAATACTCCCGATATCATTCACATGTCGCGAGACCATGATCGAAAGGTCATCGCCCAGCGACAGCAAGCCGCGATCAAACATCCAGTGCATGGTACCGCATAACGCCAGCCCGTTATTAACGCTGTCGGGTCCTTTTGCGGATACCGACTTTATATGGGCTGCCTGCACCTCCGCTCGTCCCCCGCCATTGATAAATTGCAGGCCCGTGAAAGCGCAGCGTCGGTCATATGCTCCAATGATGGCTTTGCGAAAATTCGCGTCTCTCGCCGTTCTGGAGGTAAGAATTCTCTCACGCTCCTGTTCATGCTCGAACGAAAATGGCAGACGCTCTTCAGCCAAGGTCTCACCGTCGGTAAAATCCGTTCGCGGGAGATCGGATGGGTTTTCACCCAGGCCAAGATTGATAATACGCACAAAATCTTCAGGTAGCAGAGGTCGAACGGCGGCTTGCGCATTTCGCAGACCTGCCTCAACCAGTTCTCCGTCAATTCGATGGGGAACGTTCTGTCCGAAATCGAGATAGCTGCCCGGTTGAATCAGTGCGAGAAAATGATCGGGTGTTGTGGGATCGGGAACAATGTCTTCGACGAATGCAACTGCGTAGAAACCACGACCGCCAGCTTTCACCGGCTCGTAATAAATCGCCCAATCGCCCTTAAACAGAGACGCTCGGGACAAATAGCTCTTGGGAAATTGATATTGCTCGTCGAGTCGATCGGTGTAGTGCGTATCGCGACGATGAACAAAAACACCCGGCATCACAGGACGATACGCCATTCTACTTTGTGAGGCAATGCAGGTTGAGAGACTGGGTCTTGATTTGGAATTTAGTGAATTTGGTAAACTGTCACTCTATTTCAATTCAATATTTTCTCGACAGAAACTGCCGCCAACTCAATCCTCTCTTGCTTTTATCGAAAGCCGTTGATGAATGTAGTCATCTTCTTTTTTGAGAGCGAACAAGAACACAATCAGCGCGACTATAAGCGTTCCGCTAAGCGTCCAACGCGCGCTGAAACCAAAATGGTCGGCTAAGAGACCGAAAGTCAGAAGTACAAAATAGACGAGGCCGCCGGAAAAAAATGTGCGGTAAAGCCCAGCATTTGCGACCAGAATCTCAAGCTTTGAGTCGTCTCGTTCACTTGTAACAAATGACTTATAGTCTTTGGGTTTGAGGAATGCCAACCGCTTCGATCTAAGAATCGGATCCAAAACGAGTGATCCGAGGCGATTTACTGTAACTCCCGCTACAAATGCCGCGAGAAGGAAAGCCAAGATATCATCGGGAGGTGGTGTAGGAAAATCGGACAGATTTAGAGCGTAGGTAAGTGCTGCCCCTGGCACCAAATTGGCCACCAGATTATATGCGTCGAGCTTGTCAAACATTCTCGCTTACGCTCTTTTCCTATCCCTACTCCGCAGCAACCCCCGCCTCTTCAAACATATCCGGCCCGTCATCAACCGGCGCGTCTTCGTTGGCGACCTTGCCCTTGCGCTGGTCGAAGCTTGACCAGACGTCATTCCACTCGCCCTTGGTCGCGCCTTTTGAATATTCGGTGGCGCGGGCTTCGAAGAAATTGGCGTGCTCGACGCCGTTGAGCAATGGCGCGAGCCATGGCAGCGGGTGGTCTTCGACCATGTAGATCGGCTGGAAGCCGAGCTGTCCGAGACGCCAGTCGGCGATATAGCGGATATAGCGTTTGATTTCCTTGGCGGTCATGCCGGTAACCGGGCCGTCGCTGAACGCGAGGTCGATGAACGCATCTTCCAG
>TARA_R110000850_G_scaffold36103_2_pt1 | contig 24428 bp, 23 predicted proteins | sample TARA_R110000850 | Tara Oceans TARA_R110000850 (sample SAMEA4397586) | marine metagenome | biome: Polar Biome; feature: [SRF] surface water layer (ENVO:00010504); material: water (ENVO:00002006), including particulate matter (ENVO:01000060) such as... | depth 5 m | reverse complement strand
GAAGTCCCGGTCATATCCGTACCGGTTCGATAAGGACGAAGCCGAACGGTGCTGTGAGTTCATCCAGCTACTGCCGCACACCAAAGGCCGGTGGGCGAGAGAGAAACGCCTCATCACCCTGGAGCCCTGGCAGCTGTTTATTGTTGCCTGCATTTTTGGATGGCTCAAAAAGAAGACCGGCCTTCGCCGCTTTTCCGAGGCCTACATTGAGGTAGAGCGTAAGAACGGCAAATCAGTGCTAGCGGCTGCTATTGCCAACTTGTTGTTTTGCGCTGATGGCGAGTACGGCGCAGAGGTCTACTGTGGCGCGACTACAGAAAAGCAAGCCTGGGAGGTATTTCGGCCTGCTCGATTGATGCTGAAGAAGTCGCCCGCGCTGGTCAGTGCGGCTGGTATCGAGATCATGGCCAAGAACATCTCGATACCAGAGGATGGTTCGCGTCTAGAACCATTGATTGGCGACCCGGGCGATGGATCTTCTCCAAGCGGCTCGATAGTCGATGAGTTCCACGAACACGATAAGCCCAACTTGTACGACACCATGGCTACCGGCATGGGGTCACGCGATCAGGGGCTAATGTTCATCATTACCACCGCGGGCTTCAACCTGGCCGGGCCTTGTTACGACAAGCGCCGTCAGGCGCAGCAAATGCTTGATAAATCGCTGCCGAATGATGAGCTGTTCGCCGTTATTTATACCATTGATGCTGGCGACGATTGGAAAGACCCCGCGATACTGCGCAAGGCTAACCCCAACTTCGGTATATCGGTGGGGGAAGAGTTCTTACTCAAGGCCCAACGCGACGCAGTTCGCTACCCCAGCCGACAAAACAGCTTCCTCACTAAGCACCTGAATGTCTGGGTGAGTGCGCGCACTGCGTGGCTCAACATGGCCAGCTGGCACGCGCTGGGTGATGAGTCGTTAAAGATAGAAGACTTCATCGGCAAGGCCTGCTGGTTAGGCGTGGATCTCGCCAGTAAGACCGACATCGCAAGCATCGCGCTGCTGTTCCGTGACGAAGTGCCCGACAAGAAAGGGCGCATGAAAACCCGCTGGACGGTGTTCGTTCGTAACTACCTGCCGGAAGGCGCGGTGGAACGGGCCAGCAACAACAAGGCCGCTTATGAAACGTGGGTGAATAGCGGTGACCTGATTATCACCGATGGTGAAGAGCTCGACTTCGATGTGATCCGCGATGACATCAAAGACCTGGCGGGCTTATTCGAGATCACAGAAATTGCCTACGACCCCTGGCGTGCTACCCAGCTTGCCCACCAGTTAATGGCAGACGGCGCGAGCATCGTCGAGTACCGCAACACTGTTCAAAACATGAGCCCCGCCATGCGGGAAATGGAAGCCGCTATCACAGGCGGGCGCTTCCGGCATGCCAAGGATCCGGTGCTTACCTGGATGGCCAGCAACGTGGTCGCCAAGGCAGACGCCAAAGACAACATCTACCCACGCAAAGAAAAGCCCGACAACAAGATCGACGGCATCATCGCCATCTTGATGGCGCTCGGTCGCGCCGTGCTCACCGAAAACGACGAGCCGGAAGAATCCATTCATGACACCTCGGACGTTACATGCTGATCAATCTCATCACCTTCACCGTCGGCCTGCTGGGTGTCGGGTTAATGGCCTTTGGCGCGGGGCTCATTCTGCCCGCCGCGGGCTATATCGTCGCGGGCAGCTTCTGCCTGTTCTGGTCGTGGCTGGCTTCCAAAGCAGCGGCCCAGGCAAACCAACCGCCACCGGTCACCAAAAACGAAGAGGATAGCTAATGTTCTGGCCCAGCCTCTTCAACTCACGCGCCACCGGCAGCCCGCAGAAAAGCCAGGATTGGACAGGCAATTGGGTGAGCTCTAACACCAGCCGCCAAAGCGCCGCCGGTACCATGGTGAACACTGAAACCGCCCTGGGTGTCAGCGCGCTACGCGGCTGCGTCACCCTGCTGGCGGAGTCGCTGGCGCAGCTGCCCTGTGAGCTCTACCGCCGTGATGACAAAGGCGGGCGCAAGCGTGCGACAGATCACCCCCTTTATGACGTGATCCACAGCCAGCCCAACCGAAAAGACACCACGTTCGAGTATTACGAGCAGGGCATGGGACACCTGGCGCTGGAAGGAAACGAGTTCTCACTGATTGAGCGCGATGGTGCTGGCTACCCAACGGAGCTAATCCCCGTCCACCCCAAGAAGGTTGGGGTGCTAAAAGGCCAGGATGGGCTGCCTTACTACCAGATGCTGGATTACAAAAACCAGATACTGCCGATGCGCTCAGTGCATCACGTTAAGGCGTTCTCGCTAGATGGCTTTGTCGGCCTGTCACCTATAGCCACCAATGCAGACACCATCGGCCTCGCTATGGCGACTGAGCAACACGCCTCGGCGGTGTTTCAGCGTGGCGCCACAATGTCAGGTGTGATTGAGCGCCCGCGTGAAGCGCCTCCAATCTCCGACCAAGCGTCAGTTGATAGGCTTCTCGATAAGTTCAAGGATCGCCACGGCGGTGGTTTGCGAAATGCCTTTTCAATAGCGCTGTTACAAGAGGGGATGCAGTACAAGCAACTGGCGATGGACAACGAAAAAGCGCAGCTGCTGGAGTCACGCAATTTCGGCGTGGTGGAAGTGTGCCGGTTATATCGCGTCGCGCCCAACATGATCCAGCACCTGGACAAGGCCACGTTCAACAACATCGAGCACCTTGGCCTGCAGTTCGTTATCTACACATTGATGCCATGGATCAAGCGCAAAGAGGCCGCGATGATGCGCGACCTCTTGCTGCCCGAAGAGCGCAAAAACCTTTACATCGAATTCAACGTATCCGGCCTGCTGCGCGGTGACCAGAAGTCACGCTATGAAGCCTACGCCATTGCTCGCCAGTGGGGTTGGCTCAGCGTTAACGACATTCGTCGGCTGGAAAACATGCCGCCGATTTCTGGTGGTGACCGCTACCTAACACCGATGAACATGATCGATTCAAAACAGATAGCAGGCTCGATCAACGGCACGCCCCAACAATTGGCAGAGATCGAGGGAATACTCGCATGCACGCAATGATCAACTACCCGCACATCGCGTCCATGGTGTTTAACACACCGCTGTACGCTACCCCCACGCTCGTGCAAGCCGTGCGCAACGTGTTGGAGCCTCGCATGCTGGGGCGCGCTAATGACCTACCGCAAAGCCTAGGCATGGACTCTGGCAGCGGAGACGACCGCGAGATGCAGCGCCTTCAGGTTTCTGGCCGCATTGCGGTTATTCCCGTGCACGGTGTGTTGGTGGCGCGTCGTGGTCACATCACCGCTGCCTGTGAAGAGCTGCTTTCCTACGAGCGCTTGCGTAGCCAAATCACCGCCGCGTTAAAGCATGAAATGGTCGAAGAGATCGCGCTCGACTTCCACACCGGCGGCGGCCACGCCATGGGCTGTAAGGAACTCGCCGATTTTATCCGTGCCAGCACGGCCATTAAGCCCATAACGGCGTTGGTCAATTTCGCTGCGTACTCGGCGGGTTACTACCTGGCGTCAGCCTGTTCGCGCATTGTCGCCAGCCCCACCGCGGGCGTGGGCTCTATCGGCGTGATTATTGAAACCTACGAAGTCAGCCGCATGGAACAGGAGTTGGGCATCACGTTCAACACCTACTACCGCGGCGACCACAAGAACAACGGCTCCCCGCATGAGCCGATCACCGACCAAGCCGTGCAAGAGATTAACGCCATGTTAGATGGAAGCTATGCCGAGTTCACTGAGTCGGTGGCGGGCTTCCGCGGGCTGGATGTGTCAGCGATCGTTGACACCCAAGCGCGACTATTCAGGCCACAAGAAGCGCTTGCCCTAAAACTCATCGATGAGATTGCCCCCGCACAAGACGCCATCGACACCATCGCGCAGCGCTACACCAGCAATACCGGAACCACCCCACGAAACAACCGAAGCATTCGCGCCCAGGCGCGGGCGCTCGACACCAGTTGTCAGCTCTAGCCACGCGGCGGAGCGACATCACGGCGGCCATGAGCCGCCTTTTTTGTGCCTAAAAGAAGAGGAAGTACCATGCCTAATATCGAAGAACTCCGCCGCAAGCGTGCCGAGATTAACGCGCAAGTGCAGGCGCTGGCCGCTGTTGAGATGGAAGCGGGCGAGCTGAACGACGAGCAGCTGGCTGAATTTGAAAAGCTGGCCACCGAGTTTGATGAAATCAGCGCCAAGCTTTCCCGCGCTGAAAACATTGAGCGCATGAATGCCGCCTCTAGCGAGCCGGTACCCACTTTTGGTGGTGGTCAATCGGCCGCTGTGCATATCAAACCCGAGCTTAAGCAGTACACCGGAGCCAAGGTGGCACGTATGGCGATGGCCGTGGCCGCCGGTAAAGGCGATATGCAGTTGGCCTCCAAGTTCGCCAGCGGCGAAATTGGCGATGCTGACGTAGCGATGGCCATTGACACCAGTGCAAATTCCGGCGGTTCGCTGGTGCCAGAGAACATGCACAACGAAGTGATTGAATTGCTTCGCCCTAAAACCATCGTGCGTTCCTTGGGCGCTCGCTCAATGCCGCTGCCTAACGGCAACCTGAGCATGCCGCGCATGTCGTCTGGTGCAACCTCTAGCTACGTTGGCGAAGGCTCCGATGTTCTGGCGACCGAGGCCAACACTGACGATGTAAAACTGAACGCCAAAACCATGATCACGCTGGTGCCGATGAGCAACCAGTTGATTGGGCGTGCTGGTTTCCAGGTAGAGCAGCTGTTCCTAAACGACATGCTGGCCAGCATGGCGGTGCGTGAAGACAAAGGCTTCATGCGCGATGACGGCACCAACGACACGCCCACAGGCTGGGGCGCCGTATGTCGTGCAGAAGGGCGCGTGGTGCCATGGTCTGGCACCGCTGATCTGGCAACTATTGATGCTTACCTTGATAGCTTGATGCTCGAGCTGATGAATAGCGACAGCCTGCTTGTCAGTCCGGGTTGGGGATTGTCTCCGCGTACCTATATGAAGTTGTTTGGTATGCGTGACGGAAACGGTAACAAGGTATACCCCGAACTGGCTCAAGGTCAGCTGAAGGGCTACCCGATCCGCTACACCACCACGATCCCCATTAACTTGGATACCTCCGAAGCGGGAACTAACAACGAGTCAGAGATCTACTTCGGCGACTTCAACGATGTCGTTATCGGTGACAGCGATGTCATGACCATCGATTTCAGCCGCGAAGCCACCTACAAGGATGGTAGCGGTCAGTTGGTGTCTGCGTATAGCCGTAACCAATCGCTACTACGCGTGGTGAAAGAGCACGATATTGCTTTCCGCCACCCAGAGGGATTGGTGATGGGTACCGAAGTCACCTGGTAAGGCTTTCCTGTTTGTAGAACAGCTAAGCAATAGCCGAAGGCCCGCCGCGTGCGGGCCTTCGCCGTTATCCCTTTAAATGACAGGAGCCTCCCATGGCCGCCACCAAACAACCCGCTGAAAAGCTACACACCATGGTGTTTCTAAAACCCTATGGCCGCTACTCCCGTAACGATCGCGCTGGTTTCCCCCTAGAGAAAGCCGAGCAGCTAGAAAAGCGCAAGATCGCTATCCCATCTGATAAATTCAAAGCCGCCGCCGCGGATAAAGCCAAAGCCGATGCAGCGAACAAACCGGCTAAAGGCACCGAAGGCGCCGATAAGGTTTAGTACTCGCTGCTTTTATCGCTATGCCAACGCCGCCACCAGGCGGCGTTGCTGTTTCTGACTATGAGTTGTTTCCGCACTTTTGAGAGCCCCTGAATGATTACGCTCACCGATGCCAAACTGCACCTTAAGTTGGCTGCTACCGCCGAAGGCGCAGCTGCTTATACCTATGAAGACGTAGCCATCCAAAGGCTTATTAACGGTGCCTACTTAACCGCCGAGCAACGCACTCAGAGGAACTTCGCACCCGCTACTAAAACACTAGTGCTAAATGGTTTCCCGGCCGGCAGCGGCAAGATTGAGCTGCCATGGACGCCGGTAACCGCCATTGAGTCACTGGAGTACATCGACCCTGAAGGCGTCGAGCAATCACTCGATGCCGAAACGCTTCGCCTAGACACTCGGCCCATTCTCCCCACGCTAGCCCCGCAATGGGGAGCTGAATGGCCGCGCACTACTGATGAAACAGAGTGCATCACCATAACGGCGTCGGTAGGCGAAGTGGATACCCCGCCTGATGTGGAGATAGCGTTGCTTATGCTCATTGCTCACCACTACGTACGCCGACAGGGTGTAGCAGAAGGAGGCGCACTCCAAGAGGTGCCTATGGGTGTGGAAATGCTGCTGGAACCGTATCGAATCCACGCAGTGGGGTGAGCGATGGACATAGGTAAAAAGTGGGATTTGGTCACCTTGGAATGGTGGGATAAAGGCGAACGCACTGACTCCGGCGCAACCCCAGAAGGATGGCAGCCTGAAACAGATCCCGTATGGGCCGAAGTAGAGCAGCTACGCGGACGCACCCTGTTTGCCGCCCAAGAAGCCAACGCCGAAACCACCGCTCGTATTCGTATCTGGTACCGGGCTGACATCGCCGCCGCCACGGGCAAAACCCTACGGCTACGCCATGGTGAGATGACCTACCAACTGGAGGGCCGCCCGATCGACTTAGGCGGGCACCGCACAGAACTGGAGTTGATGTGCCATGAGTGGGTTTGATTGGCAGGTTCAGGGAGTCCACCTGCAGGAAATGCAGCGTGAGCTAAAGGCGCTGGAAGACAACATCAAAGAGCGTGCCATACGGGCCGGCTTGGTGTCAGTGGTAGCCCCGGTCAAGCGCACTGCCAAAAGCGAAGCGCCCTCGGATAGCGGCGATATGGCCCGCGCCGTCGGCCACCGCAACATTAATAAACGCCAGCGTAGTCGCTTAGGTTTCAAGCCCGGCGAGGTGGGCCTACTGGTAGGCACTAACCGCAAGATCAACGGGCGCTGGCAGGGCCGTAAAGGCATGTGGCAGGAGCAAGGCACCGAGAACATGGATTCCAACCCGTTCCTATGGCCCGCCATGCAGAAACACCAAAGCGGGGTGCCCGGGCGGTTTTACGAAGGGCTTTCCAAATACCTAGATCGGCAGCGCACCAAAGGGGCCATTGCATGATTGATAGCATCATTACCGAACTTAGCGGAGCAGGCATTACCGCTGCACCCAGCAGCGAAGCCGACCCCAGTCGCGCCGATACCGTGCCTGGGTTGGTCGCGTTGGTAGACCCTGTCGTCAGCAGTGCCCTATGGCCGCTCAACTTGCCAGCGGATGCCCCCAGTACCAACGGCGTTTACAACCTGGCAGGCCAAAGCGGCATCGAGGTAGACGGCTACCGCTTGGGGCGCGTGGACACCTACGTACTCAGCCTGCGGTCACCTGAGTTCGACCCGCTGCGCACCATGAGCACCCAACTGATTGAGCGTGTCGCCGCGCAAAGTGGCAGTGAAGGGTGGGAGATTACCGACGCCGCCACTGATTACGAATATGACCAAAAGCAATACCGCGCCCACTTTGAGCTGGAAGCCACCAGCTTGGCTATGTCAGCACCCGCGCTACCCGCAGCCTTCGTGCACCCCGTGCAGGCCACCACGACACCCAACGAACTGGAAACGATGAACGTTCGCCAGACAGTGACAGAGCACATCGCCGTAGTGCTGGTTGCCGAGCAGGCCGAAGTGGATGCGAAGCGAAAAGCGATTGATGGCGCTTTGCTTGGTCTGAACAGCTCGCCTCACGGCGTCGCCCCCTTGGAATACGCCGGCGGGCAGCGCGTTGCCGTCTCCGGCAGCCACGTCTACTGGCGTGAGCTCTACCGCTACGACCGCATGATTCGTAGCTAACCCAACCACCACCCCACAAGCCCCGCCGCGTGCGGGTTTTTTTATGCCTGGAGGAAACCCTCATGCCCAATGCAGGAGGCTGCTACGTCATCCGTGACGGTAAGCGTGTGCTGGTGCACAGCACAAAGCCTACGCCCACAAAGTACGCGAAAGCGCCTAATTCAAACCCCGCTACCGCGCCGGTGAAAGCCGAAACGGCAGCCCCCAAGCCCGCCAAGGCGGCGGCCAAGCAAGAGGGAAAAGGCAATGAGTGATCCAATGGCGTGGCGGATCCTAACGGTGGCCGCCATTATCGAAGATGAGTACGGCGTAACGCCGGAAGACCTCTCCAGTGCCGTGTTTTTTGATGTGATGACCAGAGAGGCTGCCAGTCCCTACCAAGGTGATACAGCAGAAGTTGAGCGTGTGAAGCCAGGTTTTGGCAGCAATAAGCAGGTGAATGTGGCGCCCTATACGACACGCCAAATCCGTGTTCCTTACGCGGGATCTGGTACACCAGGGGTGCCTCCATCCTACCGGCCATTGCTTTTGTGCTCCGGTCACAGTGAAGTCATCGACATGACCGAAGGCGCAGAAACGGTCACTTACGAACCAGTATCCAGTAACTTCGCCTCAATCTCATTGCTGTGGTGGACGGATAACGACGAGCTGCAGGTGCTACCAGGTGTGCGCGGAACCGTAACGCGTACCGCCGACGCCAAAGGCATGCCGTACTTTGAATTCAACCTAACGGGACTGTATCTGCGGCCGTACCGAGAAGCACCGCCTGCGGGTTCATCAAGAGAGCCTCAGGCAGAAGAAGTGCCTATCAACAAGCAGAACAGTGCATTCACCTTCTTTGGTTATGAAGCTCGCATGCAGTCCTGGTCGTTTGATATGGGTGGCCAGGTGGAGCATCGCAACCTCGTTAACTACGAGGGCGTCCACATCCAGAATCGTAACGCCACGGGTCAGGTCAACATCGAGGCGCCGCGTATTCAAGACTTTAATATTTATGAACAAGTCGAATCCCATAACGGCACCACTGAGTCACCGGTGACATTCACCCATGGCAAAACGCCGGGGAATATTGTTAAGCAACAATGTGCCCGGGTTCAGCTCTCGAACCTGCAGGAAACAGAAGTGCAGGGTTTCAAGCATTTCACTATGGATACTCGCTTGTTGTCCGCTGAGGCAGGCGATGGTGATTACGCCTACGTATTCAGTTAATCACTCAACCCATAACCGCTAACCACACCGCGCTGCCACCGGGCGGCGTGCTTGTTTGTGCCAATTGAAGGAACACACCATGTCATTAGTTGTTAAAAAAATAACCTCTTCCACCGTCGATGTGCCCGTCCAGGTGCCGGGTGAATTAAAGTCAGGCTCCCTTCCTGCTACCTGGAAGCTTCACGAGTGGGAAGAGTATCGAAAAATTGCCGAAGCTCTTAAGAAGGGTGAAATGGATGATGAAGAGCTGGTCAATAAAGAGTTAGTTGATATTGATGTGGTGCTGCAGGAAGAGTGGAGAGAAGATGAAGGCGGCGCGCCAGAGGGATTAAAGGTTGTTAAGCGTGAAAAGATAGAGGGTGAGGAAGGTTATATTGTCGTGACTGAGCGTTCGCTAGGGTTTGCGGAAGCAAAAGAGCTGGTTATGTCTACCACCTACATTCGTCGCCCGTTAATTATGTCGTGGTTCGCCGCTCAGGAAGGCCGCAACCAGGCCGCTGCAAAAAACTAAGCGGCGCTGGCCAGTGGTGGGCCAGTGGCCCAGCCCCCAGAGATCAGCGTAAGAAAGACACTGACCGCTGGGGGCTGAAAGACGCCGATATACCCGAAGCGCCCCAACACTTTGAGGTGTGGGAAGAACACTGGCCAGCGCTGGAACTGTTTCTCGCCATGCGCACCCAGTGGCGTACGGCCATCGGCATGGCAGGCGGGCAACGCCTGGGGATCAACTACACCTCGCTCTATGGCCACCCCAAGTTCGCCCGCTTGGATTATGACGAGCAAGACAAGCTGCTAGGCCAGATCCAGCACATCGAAGCGGGTGCGCTAGCGGCGTTTAATGATCAAAGCCACCTGGCCGAGCAGGAAGCGGAGCAGCAGGCTCAGGTAACGGAGATCATCGAGAAACGTACCGAGCTGCGTTACCTGCAGGAAGAGCAGCAACGCATCAACGTGCGAGAGCTGATGAATGTGATGGATCTGCCGGCAGACTATAGAGGGGAGGGTGCGTTTGTGGCCTGAGTGGGCAGCTTTTCCAGCCTCAAAGACAACAGCTAGTATTAAACAAAACAAACCCCCGTCGAGGGGCAACTCGGCGGGGGTTCTGATCAATTCCCCATGAATGAGCATGGAGACGATGTATGAATAATTATAGGCGTAGTGGCGGCAAAACGCGACTACGCGTAGGAGGTCGCATGTCTGAGAAAGGTGCAGATCGAGCAGGAATGTTATTAGCAGTGGGTGGGCTTCTGGTAGGTGTGGCGGCAGTGATTGCGGCGGGGGCAGCGCTGGCGCATGCGCTGCTGTGATTATAAACAAATTAATCAGCATGTTAGCGGGCATGCGCAACGCTATATTCCACGATTCGTTGCGCGCCACAAGCTTAACTAGTAAAGTTTAAATAAATTATAGTCAATTTATTTAAAGGGCATCGCGCTCAACCATGCATATCGAACCAGCAGATATTTTTACCAATATCAGAAAGAAGCTCTCGCAACATGATGATAATGCGGGGATTTCTGAGTGGGAGTTACATTCCCTGGCACGAGATGCAAAAGGCATTCCCCACCACATGCCTGATCGTGAAGCTGCGGAAATGCTAATCAACGCACGAATGCGTAAATTTGAGCTTGCTGAGAAACAGGCAGACAAGTTTTTGTCCAAATGGGGAAGGGGTTGGTTCGAGCTAACCCATGCGTCTGCGGCTTATGCTCAGGCGCTTTGCTATATTAAAAGTGTTGAATGTGTAAAAGAGGCAGCAAGCCTGCGGCCCGACCACGTTACAACGCTACGTAACTTGGAGCATCTAAGCATGGTTGCCATCTTTCCCTGCTTGGCATTTCAGGCCAAGCAAGAACTGTTACGCATTGGAATTCCGGAAGTAGATGTTAATTTTGAACAAATCCGCAACGAACTGGAGTGGATGACAAGACATGACGCAACGGATGAAATGCTGTCTGGTTATTTTCAAGCTTGCGCAGATGTTTTAAAAGGGAAGCTATCTGGACAGTCAGACTGCGTATTTGCTACGCGTGAGAAAATTGCCAACTGTGTAGAAACTGGCGACGAGATTCTTTGCTTAGATATATGTGTCAATATCGATGGTAAAGACGCAGCCAGTATCCAATGGGATATTTTTGCCCAAAAGGAAAAGTTTCTACCGCAGCATCTATGGGATTATATTTCTGTAGGGATCAAGCCTCTTGGGAAAATGGCGCAGGCAGTATGAGTCCAGAAGCATTTTTCCATTTAGCGCAAGAATTAGTGACTAAAGATTGTGAAGCCAGCGCACGGTCAGCGGCTAGCAGGGCTTATTACTCGGCTTTTTTAGAAGCGCGTGAAAGGACAGATGATATAGAGCTGACCAACCCACCACCGCAATCTCATAAGCGAGTGAGAGTTAAGGTTAATCAGCGATATGGGTACCAGATGAAAGAAGCGTTGCAGTTCATGTCTCGACGTAGAAACGAAGCTGACTACGATCTGCATGAAGACTTCACGAAAGAAGATGCTCATCAGTTGATGGAGATAAGACAGACTTTCATGGAAGGCCTAGACTAACCCCGTCCAAGCGGGGTTGTTTTTTATATGACCGATTATATAGGCTAAGCATGGAGCTAAACACCAGGGAAGTGTCTGCCTTAATATGGTGCTTTGTGGCTGTGGTATGGCTCACAGTGAAGGCTAAAAAGAACGGTACATCGTACAACCTAATGAATGTTGTCAGAACCTTTTTTTGCAAACCCATTTTAACTGTAGTGATAGCGTCTATTGTTTGGGTGTGTATTTGTGTTTTGATTCTTTGGCAATTAGGTGCTTGGAGTGTCGAGAACCTAAAGACGACTATAATCTGGTTTATTGGTTCTGCTTTTTTGGGCTTAATGAAGTCAACTAATAGTCAAGGTGAATCGGAGTCTGATTACCTAAAAAAATATTTTCAAGGTTTGCTGGGCTTAAGCGTGATTGTGGTCTTTTTGGCTGAATCTTACACTTTGCCAATATACTTTGAGCTTGCACTCTTTCCGGTGATTTTCTTTTTTTCCGCAATTGGGGTTATAGCTAAGAGTAGGCCTGAACATCAAGCGGTAGGTAGGGCTGGTGAATGGGTGGTTGGAGCTATAGCATTGATTTTTATTATTTATAGCATTGCTAATATATTTGGGGCTCCTACAGATTTTTTCTCCTGGAAAAAGCTTTCCGATTTATTTTTACCAGTTATTTTTTCTATTGCATTCTTTCCGTTCGTTATGTTTTTAAGAGTTGGCATGGCATATGAGAACTTATTTAAAAGAATGTCTTTTTGGATGAAGGATAAGGCTTTATTGAGATACGCCAAAAGAAGAGCAGCCATAACTTTCGGGATTGATATAGATGCGTTGGGCCTGTGGTGCGATAGTCTGGCATATCAAAAAAGGGATATCGCCACCAGGAAAGACATTGATCAGACCCTAAGTGCGGCGATTAAAAACAAAGTGCATGAAAGGCTTAGGCTGAGCGTTGCTGTTGAAAAAGGTTGGAATCCTTACGATGCAAAAGATTTCTTAAAACAAGAAAGGTTAGTGTGCAGGCACTATAAAGCTATTTATGATGGCTGGGGGGGTGAATCTAATCTTATAAAAATTCGTGATGGGCAGCTTTCCACCATAAGTTATTATGTTACTGGTGACGAAAGTGCTGTTCAATCACTCCGATTGAAGCTTTTTATGTGGAAGGGTGAAGATATACAACAAGCAGAAAAAATGTTTGCGAGATTATGTATCTTATTAGCGTCAAGGGCTGTTCCACACATACCAGAAGAGCACTTGATTCGTTTTTCAACGTTACAGGAAATGGATCTGGTTTTTGAGCATTGGCGTTTCAAAATGCATCAAGAGGCCTTTGATGATCAGTCAGTTGCTGATTATCAGCGCACCTTTGAAATCGAAATTTTTTAAATTTCATATTTACTGTGATTCCAAACAGGCCAATTGAACCCCTTTGGAACGAATAGAAACACCGCCATACTATACAGGCAGCTTGAGGCCTTCGCCTTCAGAGGCTTTTAATATCTGCCTGATTCGATGAGATAGGGTGAAAAGCTACAAGACGTTACATTAATTAAGAAGTCGACTGAATTTTATTTAGTCCCCGCTGAGGGCAGCTGGAAAGTTCTTAGACCATCGCTTCGATAGTTGAATCTCTAAATTAACCCGCTACGGCGGGTTTTTTAATGCCTGCAATTTTAACCAGCCCGCCGCGTGCGGGCTTTTTTGTGCCCGTCATTTGAGGTTGCCCCATGGCCCAGAACTATAAAACTGGCTTGATCATCACTGGCGATGCCAGTGGTGGTATCCGGGCCATTAAGGCCACGGATGACGAGCTAGGTAAGCTAAACAAAGGTTTTGACCGTGGCTCTCGTCGTAGTAAGCAGTTCAACCAGAACGTTAACGCGACCAGCCAAGGGTTAACCGTTCTCAAGCGCGCAGCGGCGCCGTTAGCGGGCGCTATTGCGGGCATGTTTGCCGCAAACACTATCCAGAACCAGGTTGATTGGGGCGACCAATTACAGAAAACCAACCTGCGCATTGGTGCCAGCACTGAAGCACTCAGTCAGTACAACTATGTTGCCAAGCTTTCGGGCGTTGAGTTCGGCCAGTTAACTACTGCATGGCAGCGACAAACCCGTCGGATCGCGGAGGCAGCGGCAGGCACGGGCGTAGCGTCGGAAGCGTTAGACCGCCTCGGCTTGAGCGCGCAAGCGCTGAATCAGTTAGCGCCGGAAGAGCAGTTCGAGCGCATTGCTACCGCCATGCAAAACGTGGAAAGCAGCAGTGAGCGTGTAGCGCTGGCGCAAAAGCTGTGGGATAGCGAAGGCGTTAAGCTGGTGCAGATCGTCAACCAGGGCACCGATGCCATCGCCGCCATGCGAGCGGAAGCGAACGCGCTTGGGCTAACGATCTCTCAAGACACCGCTAACGCCATGGCCACCTATAACGACGAGGTGGATCGGCTAAAGTTTGCGGCTCAAGGTCTCAGCCAGACGCTAGCCGCTGATCTGGTGCCCTCGATGACGGCTGGGCTCCAGGCTACTAGTGCGTTTATCCAAGAGATTGGCGGCGCTGAAATCATACTCAATACCACAAAAGATGCGGCTACGCTGCTGGCGGCCATCATGGCAGGCCGTTATGCAGCGGCCTTCGCCAGCGCTGCTAAGGGTATTGCGACTAATACAGCCGCCACCATCGCCCAGGCTCAAGCAGATGTAGCGGCCACGTCCGCTGCACGGGCAAAGACTGCCGAAGCGTTGCGCGTAGCAGCGTCAGAGAAAGCGGCCGCCGCCCGCGCCTACGAAAACTCGCGTGCTATTGCCGCAGCCTCAAGTAATACAGCGCTGCGTACTAAAGCCATTACGCAAATGGCAGCAGCTAACCAGCGTGCGATTGCTGCCGAAGCGGCACACACGGCCGCGGTGAATGCCAATACAACTGCCATGGCACGTGGCACTGTTGCCGCTCAGGCAATGGCGGGCGCGACCCGGGCTAGCGCTGGCGCCTTGGCGTTAGTGGGCGGCCCAGGCGGAGCTGCCGTTGTCGCGGTCGGCGCGCTGTATTACTTCCGTGAAGAGCTGGGTTTTGTCGACGCTGCAGCCCAGAATGCAACAAATGCACTGGATGCAAATAGCGATGCCATCCGTGATGGAACAACAGCGGCGCTCGATGCAACTTATGACAACCTCGTTAATTCCCTTGAAGCCGTCTCACTTCAAGCGCAAGAGGCGATGGCGCAGCTAACCGAGCTGGAAGCCCGCCAAGCATTTTATGAAAACTCCCACAAAGGAATGGCTGATAGCGTTGCTGGCGCAGTTGGCGATCAAGCGCAAGCATTGGCTGGGCTCTGGGAGCGGCAAGTGCAGCTGCAAACAGCCATTCGTGAAAACCGTGCTGCGCGTGAAGAGGCTACAAGTGCTGATCGAGAGGGCGCGAGGGCACTGGAAGACATTGTTGTAACAGCAGATGCAACAAGCAAATCGACAGCTAAAGCCGCTGAAGAAACCACCACACTCGCCAACAGCTACGAAAACCTATTAGACCGCATCCAGCCCAACCGCCGCGCTGCGCGGCAGTATGCCCAAGATGTGGGCGTGCTGAATCTGGCGCTGGCCACGGGCCGTATGAACACCGTGCAGTACATGCAGGCGATGGGGCTGCTGCAAGAAAGTTTCCAGGCAGCCCAGCGAGAAACCGACAAAACCGCTCAGGCATCCGAAGACGCCAGCCAACGTATCGCCAACAGCTTTACCTCCTGGGGCACCATTGCCGACAACACATTACGCAGTGTTGACGACTCAGGTCGGGATGCCTGGCTGGGCCTAGTCGATGGCTCAACCAGTGCGCTAGATACAGTCGAAAATGCTTTCGAGCAGACCTTCGCCAACATCGCCCACATGCTCACCACGCAAAAGCTGACGTTTGAAGTCGCGGGCATGATGGGGCTGGATACCTCCGGTATGTCGGGGGGTGGTGCCGGAGGCTTCGACCTTAGCTCCATGAGTTCGCTCAAAAACGGCTGGAGCGCCCTAAAAGGTGGCGTTAGCAATATAGCTTGGACGGGCGCGGGTAGCTCATACGGCGGCACCGGCTGGGCAAATGCTGCCACCCAAGGCACTGGTGCCACTGGCTTTATGGGCGGCTCTACCGCGAACTTTAGCGGCATGACCGGCCTAGCATCGGCTGGTGCTGGGTTTGCGGGCAGCTATGCCGGGCGCTCAGTGTTCGGCGAGGGTCGCGATAACGACATTCTAGAAACCGCCGGGACTCTCGTCGGCGCCTATTTCGGCGGGCCTCTGGGTGCCGCTGCCGGGTCGTTTATTGGCTCAGCCCTGGCCAGCCTTGATAAGGAGACAAAATTCAGCGGGCGCTTTGGCACCACCGGTACCAACGACCCATCGCAATACGCCCGCAGCGGTAAAGATGGCGTTTTCGAGCATCAAGACGATGGCGAGAACTTCTATGGTCAATCTGCCCTGGGTTACACCGGGTTCCTAGATCGCGGCACCAAGCGGCTGCAGCGTGCGGGAATGGGTGAAGATAAGGGCTGGGCCGAAGAGCTGACCGACGCCGCCGTGGTGCGCGATACCCTCGCTGCTTCGCTTGCGAGAACAACCGATGAACTTGAAGCCATGCAAGCCGCTGTGCAGGGGCTTGAGTCGTCGAGCAGTACAGCTGGTGAATTGATCGAGTTTGCGCTTAACGAGCGGCCCCGAGCTGCGCTAGAAGCGCTTAGCGGTCAGTTTGGTGAGTTCGTGCGCGGGTTGGAGGGGGACTTTGAGAGCGTTGTCCAGCAAGCCCAAGTCGCTCAGCAGGCGCACGCGCTGCTATCTGATGGCATGGAGCGACTCAACCTGCAGTTTGATGCCACAGCGGCGGGCGCTTATGAGTCAGCGAACGGGCTAGCTCAGTACGTCGGCGGCGTGGAAAACATTGCCGCGATTAACGATGCGTACTACAACGCCGCGTTCAGCGAATCCGAGCGCCTCTCTAACGCCCAGCAAGATCTACTGCAGTCGTTTTCCTCAATCACCGACGAAGCCCCGCGCACGGTCGCGGAACTGCGCACGTTAGTAGAAGCGCAAAGCCAGAACGGGGAGGCTTCACAGCGGCTTGCTTATGACTTGATGGCCCTTGCTCCCGCGCTGAAAGAAACCAATGCGGCGGTACGCCAGGCCATCGAGCAGCAGTATCAAGACGTGCTGGGACGGGCGCCCGATGCATCGGGGCTTGACTACTGGTTTGATGCTGTAGCGAGTGGATCACTAACGCTGGGAGACGCGCTTAGCAGTATCGCAAACAGTGCTGAGGCGGCTGAGTACGCGTCAAACGGTGCGGCTAGCGGTATCGACAATATGTCTGATGCGCTGCGTGCGCGTGAGCAGTTAGAAAAACAGCTGCTGCAGGCGCAGGGCAATACCGACGCGCTACGTCAGCTCGAAATTGACCGGCTCAAAGAGCTGGAAAATGCCGAGGTTGATAACCTGACTTCAATGCAGCGGCGCCTTTGGGCAATTGAAGATGAGAAAGCCGCACAGCAAAACGCCGAGCGCGCACAGCAAGAACGTATCCGGGGTATTGAGCAGGAATCGCAAGCGTGGGCGCGTGCGCGCAACGAGATGGCGGGTTTCGGCAACAGCATAGACAGCTGGCTGGCCCAGCATGACGCCACCGAGCAGGGCATGGGAACGCCCCGCGAGCGCTTGGAAGCTTCGGATGCTGACTTTTGGGCGCAGTACGAAAAAGCGCTCCAAGGCGACCGCAACGCACAGCAGGGGATTACCCAATACGCAGACCGCTACATCGCAAACCTGCAAGAGATGTACGCAAGCTCAGACCCGGCGGTTAATGGCATCGCTGAAATCCGCGACGCCATGGAGCGATTGCCGGAACTACTCACACCAGAGCAGTTTCTCGCTGACGAGTTTCGCGGAATCGTCGGGGAGCAAACCACGCAACTAGGCGTGATGCTGGATCTCAATCGAGACGGCGTTGTGTCTGCAATCGAGCGCTCAATCACATCCGGTTGGAACAATATCGATGCGCTTAAAACCACGCTGTATCAAGAAATGCAGCAGCTGGGCGCGCAATCGTTAACGGAGCAGCAGGTGCGCGCGGCACTGGCACCCCACGCGACGGATGCTGAAATTAGCAGGCTAATTCAACGTGTCGATCATAACGGCGACGGCATTATCAGTCAGGAGGAGATCACCGGTTCCCGCATTGCGGGGCTGAGCATGGGCATTGTCAGCGCGTTGGAAAGCGAGTTCAGCGGCATTGATGTTGACGCCAGCGGGCTCATTGACTACGACGAGTTTCGGGACGCGTTCGCCGGGATGGCGACTGACTCAAGCCTCGAAAAGCTGTTCCAACTGATTGATAAAAATGGCGATGGTCAGATTAGCTACCTCGAATCCATCGCCGCCAGTTCGCTCACGCTAGCGGAGATCGGGCTGGGCCGGCAGTCGGGGGATACTGATGATGTGCTGGGCGGAAACCCGTCCGACATCGACGACATTATCAACAAAAATCCGGTATCTGACCCCGTTGCTAACAAGATCGACGCCGCGTATCACGACGTTATGGGCCAAGGTGCGAAGGGATTCCAGCTGACAAGTTGGTCAATGTGGTTAGCGGAAAAAGAGTCCCGGGCCGGAAACCTGCATCAAGCCGTTGCATGGGCGAACCTACCCGCGGGTGGTGAAGAGTGGTTGAAAGAGCGCGGGCTTTACGGCGATGGCACGGTACCGAAATTCGCTAACGGCGGCGTGTTCACTAACTCCATCGTTTCAGCTCCCACGTTATTCAATATGGGCTTGATGGGCGAAGAAGATCCCGAAGCTATCGTGCCGCTTTCACGTGGTGCCGGTGGTCGCTTAGGGATTGATGCCACTGGCTTGATGCGCCTGCCCGATGGCCCGATGCAACTCCCGATACCTGAAATGCCCCCGCTGCCGCAGTTCCCCGCGTTGGGTAGTGCGGACGTGCTGCAGGTGCTCAACGATGTTAAGCGCGAGCTGATGGAAACCCGTAAGGAAAGCAAGAGCTTGCAGGCAGAGAACGCCCGCTTATTAGAAGCTCTTGGCGGGGCAATAGAGAAGCACGGCAATCGAAGCCATCGTCAGCGTGAAAACCAGATAGATGAGCTGCAGGCCATCAACCGCAACAGCAAAACCCGGAGTAAAACCCCGTGAGCATCAGTGATGGTCAGTACGCCGCATGGCTAGCGAATCTCAATGCGAGCCGTTTGCTCCTTGCTGAAATGCACCACGCCGGCGGTATCAAATACGTAGCGACTGGGCCATTCATGTCGTTGCCTAGCGACAGTGACGCAAACCGGCCTTATGACGACTGCCTTGAAACGGCGGTGGACATTACCACGCGTATTGACGGTCAAGTCACGTTTGGCGAAGTCACTTTGATGGATGACGGTAGCATTACTGACTGGCTGTTTTTAGCCTGGCAGGGGCATCCTATCCGTCTGTATCTGGGTTCCCCAAAGTGGGCAAGGGATGATTTTCGTTTGCTTGCCCAAGGCCGTAATGGAGGTATCCGTGAGGCGAGGCGAGGTGCCATAACGTTTCGCATGGATGATGAATCCAGCGTGCTAGATGAACCAATCGACACCGGCCAACTGCCTGATGGCGCTGGCCCGGTGCCACTTGCTTTAGGAAGCGTTTATAACGCCCCACTGTACCGTGTCGACACCCAGACGCTGACCTACCGCGGTTCATTTCTGCCAGTGGCGAGCATCACAGCGAAAGCTAATGGGGCCAGGCTTACGCACAGCACGGACATGGCAGGCGGGACTGTCACGCTCACCGATAAGTTCGGCGACATTACCGGCGATATTGAAGAGCAGCACAACACGCCACAGCAGGTGGTTGAGTGGGTGGCAGCACATTACGGCATCGCGATCGGTGATGTTGATCTGCCTGCGTACCGGGTTGGCCTTTACTACAACAGTGAAGTGAGCGGTCGGCAGATTCTTGAAGAGCTGTGTAATGGACTGGGCGCTTACTGGTATTTGAACGAAGTAAACGCCCTGGTAGCCCGCCAACACAAGCTCCCTTTAACCGCGGATGTAATGATCGTTGGCGATGACATCAACTACGACCGCTGCCGACTCACGGACACAGAACCTCCCTGGCGAAGACTTACCCTCCGCTGGGGGCGCAATTATTCCCCCTTATCAAATGTCGCGGCGGTGCTCGATGAAGAGGAGCCCGCCGAGGCTACACGGCTGCGCACAGAGTGGCGTGAAAGCCGGGCTGAACAGGATGTTAGCAACTACCCGCTGGCTGAACGGGTTACGCGTGACAGCGTGATTCAAGACGAGACTGACGCCGCTACCGAGCGGGATCGGCTCTTACAGCTGCGTTCTGAAAGGCGGGAGATATGGTCTATCGAGACGTCGCTCTCCTATGTGTCAGCCGGCCAGGTGGTGAGCGTTCAGCACCGCCGGTTAGAGGGCAGGCTGGGACGGTTGCTTGTGGTGGGTCGCTCGCCGACGCGTGAAAACTCAAACTTGGAGGTGTGGGTATGACGATGCGCGCCATTATGGATAACGAGCATGACAGGGCCACGCTGACAGCGAGCAGTGCTCAGTCACCGGTTGAGAACACCCAGATGGCAGGCAGGAGTTATAGCTGGCGGGGGTTGACGGCGACTAACGAGCGGATAACGGCGATGTTAGAGAACCCCACCTTTATTTCATCGGTGGTCGTGTATGGCCACAACCTCAGCAGCGTGGGAACTGTGCAAGTGGAGTACCTGTTCGAGGGCGAAGTAGTGTTCGACACCGGGCCGGTTGTCGCCGCCGATATTATTCCGCTGGGTGTTTGGCGCGCAGGCATTGACCCCTGGGGCGGCTCTGACCTCACGAGCTTACCCTCAATCCACTACAACGTCTGGACGGAGCCCACGCTAGTGGATGGTTACCAGATTACGTTTGACGACCCCAATAGCGAAGCGGGGTACATACAGGTGGGCAGGATTTTCTCAGGGTTACCTTACTCCCCTCCAAAGGATATGAACGTTAGCTGGGGGGTAAAGCTTAGGTGGGTGTTTAGAGGTGAAAAGAAGCGGACAGAATCTGGCTCGCTTCGGCATATCGGTGGTGGTGTCTCTCGTCGGCTAACGTTCGACTTTAAGCACCTGGACGATGAAGAGACGGGGATCTTGACTCAAGAGCTACTCAGGGCGGGAGCTGGACAGGAAGTGTATATCAACATTTACCCAGAAGAGGGCGGTGTTAAAGAGGCTGCTCACGCGTTCGTGGCCATGCTTGACGACGACTTTGAAACCACCAACGAGTTTCACAACAACTTTAGTGCGCCGCTGGCGTATCTGGAGGTATGACCATGGTGACAGCGCCCAACGTCCCCGATCTGCAAGCGGAAAACTTTAAGATCGGTGACCGTCGTCAAGCGGTGATTAAAGACAACGCTCGCAATCAGAAGATGCAGCAATTTGCTGTTGAACTTGCCCAGATGGTGCAAGAGGCAAACGTAGAGTTTCAATTCGTCGCTGAGTCGCGCACCGACATTACACAGAAAGCGGGGCTAGTGGCCGCCGACCGGCAAGCGGTAACCGAGGCGAAAAACGCGGTTAATGCGGATCGTCAGCATGTCGACGAACAAAAACAGCTGATTGATACCGCTGCTGGCGCAGTCAGCGGGCACGCCCAGCAGGTGGCTAGCGATAAACAGGTTGTGGCACAAAATACGCAAACCGCCACCGAGGCGGCAGGCGCGGCCAATGGCTCAGCCGGTGACGCCTTGGCGGCTAAGAATGCGGCTGAAGAGTTGTATGGTGACTTGGACGCTGTGAAGTTAGCAAAAACGCAGTCACAGCAGGCGGCGTCTACTGCTGCCCAGCAAGCTGGATTGGCGGATACGGCGAGGCAGGGCGCAGAGAAGGCGCAAGAAGGGGCTGAGGCGGCGGCGCAAGAGGCCAATGCGGATATTGACGCAAAGCTCGCTGATTACGTGCCCCGCAGCGGCGCCGATCTGGGCAGTAACGACCTGAAAGCCCGACTGACTCATAACAATGGGTACATGTACATTGGTGCTTACAACAGCTCATACGGCACCGGTCAATTGCGTGTCTACTGGAATGACACGGATAAGCAGCTAAACATGGGAGGGGCTGAGTTCGTCAACGTCAGTTTAAACGCTTCCCTGCTAGATAAAGGCACTGTGCCGATAGCCCGTATTGCATCGACAGGCAGCCGGTTTGACTCCTCGACAGAGAAATTACTTCAAGCCAACGCGATGAATAATCACCGCACAAGCGGGGATCATGATGGACGGTACGCGAGGCTAGCCGTTACCAATGTATTTGCCGGTGATCAGAAAATTGAAAAGGATAGGCCTTGGGTAACACTTAAAAGCTCAACCAGTGGTCTCAGCGGTGTTGAGCAAGCGGGCGGCATAACAATAGGTGAAAGCGATAATGCCAGTATTAGCGTTACATATACTGGCGATGGACGCGGGCATATTGGCATGGGCTCCGTTGATGTTAATACCGGTGTTCCTGCTAACGAAGCCATAGAGCTTCATTACCAGAGCCGAAACGTAACCTTTTTTGGTGATCTAGCCCTTCCCCAGAGTGTCACGCTAAAGGGCGCCGTTGATGGTTTGAGGATTAATAATGCCGCCAATGGTGGAGTTGAGATTGGCAACCGCAACGGTAGCTATACACACTACACCAGCGACAACGGTAAACATTATTTTTACGGGGAAGTGCACACGCAAGGCGGTTTTTCTGGCAACGGTAGCGGCTTAACTAACGTCAATGCTTCACGGCTTAACGGCCAGTCTCGCAGCGTTAACGACGATGCTAATACGATTGCTGGGCGGGATTCTGCTGGCGATATAAGGGCAAGGCTGTTTCGATCAACGTACACAGCCACCAGCAGCAATATCGCCGTTATTTACACGTCGACTAAAACCGATGGCACCGACTTTATGCGCCCGTCCACACCTGCGCAGGTGAAGTCGGTGCTAGGCATTGATGGTGCTTACGCCCCTGCAAGCGGCTTTGATGCTGTAGGCAGTTACGCTCTGGCTCAGTACATGATCAATGCACAAAAGCTTCGCGGCGCCACAGTTCCCGGAAGCGAGCTTTGCCCTGTTTTTACGGCTCAAAATAACGGCGCTTTTGTTATTTCTAGCTTGCGATTATCGGGAACTTGGATGTGCATGGGCAGGGCAGAGGGCGAGCAAATATCAAACACCACTCTTTGGCAGAGGATTTCTTAATGGAATACCAAAACCCAAGCTACACCCGCAACAACGAAGAGATTAACTGCGAAGTAAAGCACGCAAAGTACGGCTGGATTCCCTTCACTGCCCGCCCAGACGATGGAGAGGAATTTGGCCGGGAGTTGTACGCTCAGATTCTAGCGGATGCCGAAGAAGGGGCCACTACTATCGCCGCTTACACCGGTGAATCCAGTGAAGAATTGGAGCTTCGTGTTTTTCGGGAGACTGCTACTGTCAGCGCATTTCAGGCGCACCAAGCGCTTGATGATTTTGGCTATATAGAGCAGGTCGAAACTATCATTGCTGACCCCGCTACACTCACGAAAACTCGCAGGGCTTGGCAGATGGCTACCGAGTTTCGGCGGTTGAGTCCAACGGTATTAGAGATAGCGGCAGCGCTTGAACTGACTGACGAGCAGGTAGACGAGCTGTTCGTGCACGCGCTGTCTATTGAGGCCTAAGCCCCGCCCGCGAAACACGCCACCGCCAGCTGGCGTGTTTTTGTGCCTGTTGTAAGAGATCTCTTACAAAAAAGTCAGCGATCTCTTACATATGTGGTGCGGAAACGCTGCTACTGTGAAGGTGTGACGCCAGGGACGCCGCTATTAGCATGACGGATGCGTCACGCCAAGGAAGGTTAAGGGTAGATATGGATTCTGGACGGCCATGGACGGCACTCTCTACCCATTTGTCCCAGAATCTATCGGCTGTAAACTGATAAGCCACTCTATGTCATCATCATTCAGTACGTAGTAGGATTCTTCGGTCATTGGGTTTTCGAAACGCTCCACTGACACATGATTTAGTACTTGCCCCGTGGAAAGATAAAAGCTAACTGTGCCTTGAAGCTCGGCTTCATTTCCAGATAAGGGTCTGTGATGCACTGGCCTGATTTCGGCAACTACATAATCATCGCCCCCATCGGCATTCTGGACTGCTATCGATCTTGACATCAGCTTCCCCTCAGCCGTGTTGGGCTTATTGATCTGACTTGCTATTCCAGAGCATAGCGCGTGGTAGCGCTTCCCGCATCGTGCTTTTTCATGGCAGCGTGCTGGATTACTTCTGCAAAATATTTAATTGATTGACCCAGCTCTCAAGCTATTAGCTAGCTAATCTAAAAGAAGGGAGTTAGACCTGCCAGGGATGGCTCTCTACGTTTTAACAACTGCCAGTTCTTCCCACGTCGTTGTATATCTTGGCGTTCGATGCTCGCAACGCAATTCCCATGCGTTCATCTTCCTCGGCATCCCCAGCCGCACTGTGTTTTTGCCATGCTCTCTATTGAGCTTATCCAGCGTGGCCATCAGCTTTTCATTTTTGGCCCGCTTCTCATCACTCACGGGCTCAGCCAGCAGGCCCAGCTGTAGGTTGTCGTGATCGCATAGATCCATGAGCATGACACCACATTTCTGGTACCGGATCCCTTCCTTGAATATTCTTTCCAATCCAGCCATCGCAGCCCGAACCAGTTCACGGCTATCGTCAGTCGGGTGGGGCAGTGGCACCACTAAGCTTTTACTGTAGCTAGGTAGATCACTGCGAAAGCGATTGGTACGCACGAACACCATAATCGCCTGAGCTAAAC
>TARA_R110000850_G_scaffold35833_7_pt1 | contig 24439 bp, 26 predicted proteins | sample TARA_R110000850 | Tara Oceans TARA_R110000850 (sample SAMEA4397586) | marine metagenome | biome: Polar Biome; feature: [SRF] surface water layer (ENVO:00010504); material: water (ENVO:00002006), including particulate matter (ENVO:01000060) such as... | depth 5 m | reverse complement strand
CAAAGGCTGCTCAAACATTCTCTGTGGATCGCCAGCACATCGCCCCCCTGTCGCCACGGAACGCCCCGGCATCGCCCCCGTGTCGGCACCGGTCAGCCTGTATCGCCATAAATTTTGTAGCATAAGCTCTTGACCTCCCCACGCCCTTCGAGAAAATCCCACCCACCGGCACAACATTTTTTCGTTCCCCAAAGAGACAAAGAAAGTTTCCATTTTCATCCAGGCCTTCCATTCCAAGACAGGAGCATTCCATAATAGGAGCTGCAGCGTATCACATTTACCCATAGCGTTTCTGAATTCGAACTGTTGTTATCAATGTAGGACAACCGGCGCGAATGCCCTGCGGCTAATCAGTCAAATCGGCTGCCGAATCCCCCCAGAAAATCAGCCGCACGGCGTGAGCCGCGGTTAACACCGATATTGGAAAAGCAGCAATTCAATGAATCATCCTCGGAAAAAATCAAGAAACTCTGTCTGCCCCCACAATCAGCTCATGTGTGGCACTGTTGGCTCGCCAACAGTGATCGAGCAACCAGCATCCACCAGCAATAAAAGGGATGGTCCCGAATAAAATTCGGGCCGAGCACAGCGAGCAGGAAACGGACAGCGAACCTTCACAACCTCTGAGTCACCGCCCCCAAAAACCCAACAGAAGCAGGCAGAATAATAACCCGCCCATCATACGGAAGGTCCCCAGCCAGGCGAGGTGAAGATCGTGAAGTACAAACAAGATGTGTGATCAAAGTTGCCGATTTAGAATGAGAACTGATCAACAAACAATAGCTAAATAAGCGAATATATGAACTGTATTCTTATGTGGATCTTCCACTTGCTCCTTTGTGTACTCTATCAACAAAAGTTCTGAGACCAGAAAGACGCTCATCATCCAACGGAACATTTGACAGTAATTTCGTCACGAACTTTGGGCCATGAGTGCCTAAATCAGGACAGAAATTTTCTATCTCACCTACCGGGATTAGATAAATCCCAATACTTTCTAATAATTCCCTGAGTGAATTATAATCGCTTTGAGCATTTCCATTTGGAATACCAGAAACTCCGTATCGCTTTACTTTATTCCATGGTTTATCTTGCTTCATTGCCTCAGTGACTTCACTCTTTGGCAATGACTCACTATCTGAGCTAGTTAGAATAGAACTGATGTCCGACTTAATTTCATCATTTGACTTAGGTACGATACCATCTCGTACAGCAGTATTAACTCGATTCCATAATGGCTCGAAATCACTCCATTCTCCTCCGTAAGCTTCAACCGTGGCTTTAACTAAAAACTTCTCTGATAAAAAATCGATATCAAAGACTGCTTTTACTGGAACACCTATTTTACGAAGAATACTGGCAACTTTAGGAACACCGTGTTTTCCGCCTGTTGGTATATATGCAGTATCTTGCCACTGATCATCAGATTTACTAGCTAGATGATCGGCTATTGAATTAATCAATCTACAATCACTGTCGTCTTCACAAATAATTGACTGCTCATGAAAGATGCCTTCCAGTGCATTTGAATAACGCAGTTCTGGCTTTTCCCAGAGCTCTTTAATCACATCTGGAGTTGCTTCAGAGACGAGGTTTACGTCAATCTCTCTTCTAATCCTCAAAATACGAACATTTCCGCGAGTTCCTTCTAGAAAGCCCCTTAAGATATCACTGCTGTGTGTTGAAACTATTAATTGCCCTTTGACTTCAGAAGAAAGAGTTTCACCAAGTCGACGCATTTGTGGAGGATGCAAGAATGCTTCAGGTTCATCTATCAGAGTAATATCAAGATTGTTTACCACAGCTTCAAAAAGGATGCCAGCATAACTTTTCATACCGTCACCCTGTTTATTTAACAAAGGATAATTTCTTACAGCTTGCGTGTATAAATTTCCTGCCCTATCTGTCAAGCCCTCGACACCTGAAAGCTCACCAACATGAATCGGAAGCTTGCTACCCCCTCTAAAGTCAAACATCAAATCCTTTCCGAAGGCTTGCCGGAATAGACCACTAATTTTTTTCATTAACTTTTCGTCATCATAGAGAACATGCTGTGGAACAGTTTTGTGTTCTTCAGGAGAAATACTGTTTTGCATATCGCAAATGTTAAGTCGATTTTTAGCGTCAATATTATTTACGAAGCCACCACTTAATTCAGATCTGAGAAACTCCCTATCCCATAAACGTATTTGATGCTCACCAATCTGCCAATTTTTGTATCGAAAACTTTCACTGACATATTCAGCATGTTCCTCAAGAAATAATTTCAAATCTTCAGCTGTACCTTCTTTTAAAATTTGAAGCTCCTTAACAACTAAAGTGAATTTGGTTTCTCCATTTTGCAATATGCTGATAATTTCCCGTAAAGTCTGGGATTTACCACTGTTATTTGGGCCCACAAGTATAATTTTTTCACTCTCGCCAAATTGAAATTCATCTCCACCAGAAAAAATAATACCTGATATCATGACGGTTGGCTTAGTTGTCAAATTTGTTACTCCATTCGAGCTTAATTCGCATAATTAGTCTTAGCTTAGGGTGGGAATAAATATTAAAAGATCAAAACCAGATAATTATTTGAGGTCAACTTCCCCCTAAATACCTTTATCGTATTCGGTATCTATTAAGCATGGTTCTTAACAAAACACACCCAGACTTGGTTAATTCATCTTTCGAGTTCACTATACCGTCTTCCTTCAAACGCTCCATAATTTCCATCGGGAAATTCTTAAAGATATTCCTAGAATGTTTCTGAATTATTTCGAGGGGTGCGTGATGACTGATGAGATCTCTAATTTCTGGGTGGTGCAGAATCTTGTCTATGATTGGTGAACCAACATCCCGTACACCTCTCATCATATTCTCTTCCATCATCATCAACTGCTCTTGCATGGCGTCTCGCTGGGATTCAATTTCTCTAATCCGGTTCTGAGCTTGATCCTTTTCCTCTGAAAGTTCTGTCATCTTTCGATAAAACTCTTCCTTTTCTTGTTCCTGCATTTCTGCGCGCTCCGCAAGTTTCTCCATCATTTCGCGCATCGCTTTATTTGTGGCATTTAAGTGTTGCTTCGCTTCTTCCTCTTCGCCCTCGGTCTCCTTAACCTTCTCCTGTATTTCTTGAGGGCTTTTCGACATGTCTTCAAATCGAGACTCTATCCTGCCATAGCCCTCATCGAGGTGTCTCAACTGTTCGCCAAATCGTTCCTCGATTCGACCGAGAATCTCAGATGTCTTCTGTGTAAAGTTGTAAATGTTGTCGTAAAATTGATTACTTGAGTCGGTCGACTTGAAGTAGAATGCGACTGACATGGCTACAGCAAAAAGAGCCAACAGCAATGCCAGTAAATCTGAAAAATCAAACTTGTTTAGGTCAATTGAAACGTCTGACCAAGCCAGTCGATATGCAGCAATTGCAAAAAGAACCAACACTGCAACTCGCGTCGCCAATCCGGCGTATTTGACGACTGCCTTTTCAGCTGTCTCAAACTTGCTGTTTTTTTCATCGCTCATATTATTTACCTAACTAGAATTAGTCTAAAATTATTTCAATATAAGCCATTAACCGTAGCACTAGTGAATTCTGATTAATTTATGCAAAGATAGGTAAAGGGAACTGGTACCCAATATTTACTTACTAACTTTAAACAATAAACCGTACCCAATGCTCTTCAGACACAATGGCAAGACCAGTTCCACGTTCTTGTAATTCGACGGCCTTTTCGATTTTTCTGCCATGAGTGGAGTGGATCCAGTCGGAACTTCCAACTAAGCCAATGACCAGGAAACTGGTGTCTTTGGTGGGAGAACTTTTCAAGCTGCCCTTTAAATCCAATATCAGCGCCTCACATTGCTTTCGGGTTCCGGTCACGAATTTCCCGGTCAGACAGAAGATGCGTCCTTCAAAATCGATTTCAGGATCTGGTGTCGTCAGAGGGAGCGACGTTGACATCGAATTCACATTCTCACGCAGCGATGGTTCGCCGGTCAGATCCATCAGTGTCTGCAGCAGTTCTTTCTGTTCTTCAACATCAAGTACGTTATCTGCCAGCATCTCTTCGATTCTTTGATAAAGCACATTCGCCGGCCAGTGCTCGGAAATCTCCTGATTATTTCTCAGCCAGTTCTGCAGAAACTCCACTTCGAACTGAGTAACTTCTCCGTCAGCAAGCACGCCTTTACAGAGACCAATCAGCTCATCAATCTTCCTGTCATTCAACCGTGCTGCATTAAAAGTTCGGCTGAGTGGCTGCCCGTGCGCGTCTCGATTCATTGTGGCCCCCTGATTCTGAATGTATAGTACAGAGAATGAATGTTCAATTGTGAACATTCAGATGTGCAGATTCAAGCGTAAGTAATAGATAATTAAACAAATCAGCCCCCTGTAGTCGTCTCCGCTTCAATTTTAGTTCCGCGATCAGTGAAACGGGCGTGTCTGATCGCATTAAAGCACCACCAGGAGTACAAACGATGTCTGCTCAACACGACAAACTCGTGACTGTGACCACCGCTGCAAATGAACTGGAAGGAGAACTGATTGTTGCTCTCTTAAAAGAGCATGGGATTAAAGCAACCAGCACCGGAGGCTTGACCGCGCAATTCCGGGCGGAAGCACCCGGAGTGGTGGAGGTGCTCGTCATGCAGGATCAACTGGCAGCAGCCAACTCAATCATCGCGGAACAGAACGACTAAAGTATCCAGACAACGATTCCGCCTTTCTGGAATTCGGATTTCGCTTAAGCGTCCTCGCAGCAACGGGAATCAGTATTTTGATAAGTTTTCTTCAGTCATTAGAAATTGATCAGATTTGTAATTTGGCCGAAGCGATTCTCTGGATTTCCATTGCGTCTGTTTTTCTCTTCCGACTTCGTCACGCTCAGAAATACAGGGATTTATCGATTACTTGTGTCATCGCATTTGCGCTCTTCGGAGTCTCCGATTTCATCGAGATAAACACCCGCGCATGGTATCAGCCGCTTTCTCTTTTCATTCTGAAAGCCTGCTGCGTTTTGACGTTAGTTACTGTATACCTCATCTACGTCAGACGTCGAAAAATTCACCCTGATACGTAGAACTGACGTCAAAGGGGCAGATCCCGATTCCGTCTCATCCGCCTGGCAGTACGAAGTCATCATCGACTGTTTTTGCTACATTTCCAGCATCACTGCCACCGTTGCGACGACGGTCAGCAGCGACCAGAAGAGGGCGAATGAGCCGATGACTGCTGACATGACGCGAAAGTGTCTGATCTGTGTCTCTCCCTGTGCGCGGGTCCTTTTCAGCCACAACTGTCCCCGTTCGTCAGTTGTCAGCCATTGATCCGGAGCAAATACAAGGACGATCATGGTCAGCGCACTGGCTAAAGCCAGTGCCGCACACACACCGGACAGAAGAATCAGGACTCCTGAACACGGGCCAGCACCACTGGCTCCCTTCAATGCGAGATTCAGTACAATGACGTTGATCAGGGCAAACAAAGCCCCCAGCCACCAGCGCGTTTTTACGATCATAGCATACACGGCTTTGAACTGTTCCGTAGCGTTTTGATTTTTCTCAGGTAGCAGCGTCAAAAAGAGCAATCCCACGGGCGGCAGAAGACCGAGAAAGAATCCCAGGAGAAACAAAGGGGTCAGACCCCGATTCCATCTTTCACTTTCTCTGACACGCTTAACTCATTGCTTTGAACTGTAGTAACCTAATCACGTTTGACTGGTGAAACAAAGCCATCCGAATCAGAATTGTCAGATCCCTGATTTTCAGGAGGGGCGCTGCCGATAAAGCATGGTCCTGAAGGATCCGGCGCGACAAGGGGTTGCCTGTCGAATGAGTTGACGTTCCCGATTTCCAGATTCCAGTTGCTATCGCCTCGACTTGCGTTTAACGAATATTCATGCAGCCTGCCCTCCACTGCAGTGCCGTACCAGCTGATCGATTTAGAGTCGGTCGGTACATTTTCGTAGAGCACTCCCTTCCAGGTCACGCCAACGTCTGTTACCAGGTTCTGGCAGGTCGGGTTTACACGCCGTTCTGGAATACAATAGGTTTTGATGTCATCCAGCGACCAGCGCGCTTCCAGGGCAGCGGTTACTTCTGCCGGGGAAGTCAACTGCTGTGGGGATTCCGTCTTCTCTTGGGTAGCGTTCCCGGCTGGCGCATCAGAGTCCGTCGGCTGGCAGCTCCACACCACCATCAGGATTGCCGTGCCGCACAGAAGATTTCGCAGTATCGGATAGCAGAACATTTTGTTCTCCAGAGACAGAAATGCAGATTGTGATCTGGCAGATGTTTCAAACATTCGCTCTATGATAACAGCCTTGTACAGTATCACAAATAAAAGTGTTCCGGAGATCAGTTTTGATTCGACGTTGATCCTGGCAACGAATCAGGAACTTGATCCAATTGGGATATTCCGGTTGAAACTGTTGAAAGAAAGCTTGGCATGTCACAGTGGTTCACTTAGGATAGAGACTGTATTTCTGTCTATTCCTACAAGCGTTCGAATAAATATCGATCGGGCTCAGTAATGTCATCATATAAAAGTCAGTTTGTTGTTCACATGCTGTTGATTCTCTTGTGTGCTCTGCTCCTTCCAGGAGGAACTCGGGTTCTGCAGGCGTTTCCCCCTGCCGGGAATATCGATTTCAATGAGAAATACAAACAACTGTTACAGGATGCGAAAACGGCCCCTTCCCAGGGGAGGTTGAAAGATGTGGCGTTTGACGCGATCAACGCCAGTCAGTCTGCGATCCAGTCAGGCGATTATTCTTCTGCAGTGAAAATCGCTACTTTCGCCAGCAAGATCGGTAAATCGGCACGCAGCAACCATGCCTTTACGCTGGCGAACAGCTTAAAAAAACGCAGTATTATGCTGTCGCTCGAATATCGTGACGTGGAAAAAGCTCATCAAAAACTGCAGGAGAATCCAAACGACGCGAACTCAGCTTTTTTATATGGTAAGTTTGTCGCTTTAAAGTTGAACAACTGGAAAGAGGGACTGTTCTGGCTCGCCAAAGGGGATGATGCGGAATATCAAACCCTGGCAAAGCAGGAAATCGCAAACTCAAATGATGTAGATGCGCTGCTGACAGTCGCCAATGGCTGGTATCAGTTAGCTGATAAAGAGAAAGGCTCAACGAAGCAGGAACTGGAAATGCACGCTTATGACCTGTATAGCCAGGCATGGTCGCGCACTCTTGGCCCTGATCGAGCAGCACTGAATACCAGGTTAAACGAAATGCCCCTGCGGTATCTGAATCACATGCAGGAAGAAGATGTGGTTCATGGTGGATGGCCTTTCGGAAAAAATGGTGACGCGGGAAATGGCAAGGGACTGTTTACCGTCAATCAGCTTGAATTTCCCAATGGTCTGGGCATGGTTCCAGCAAGTAGAGGTTCCGCAAGCGTGTCTTACCAACTGGACGGTCATTTCAAAACTTTTGTGACCGGCGTGGCCCTCAAGGACGATAATTATCAATTTGTTGGTACTATTACATTTATGGTACTGGGAGATAACCGGGTTCTCTGGAAAGCCTCCGTTAAAGATGATAAGGATGTGCTGTTCTGTAAAGTTTCTGTCAGGAACATTAACAGACTGATGATTCGAACTGAAACAAAAGCAATTAATCGGGGAGCACACGCCGTCTGGCTTGATCCGCACGTTCTGAAATAGATCTGAATTCAGAGATGAAAAGGAAACGATGGGTGGAAGCAGCCCCCGATACCGTCTCCGAAAACGAACCGCAGCTAGACTGGACTACCGGTCTTGAGGGAACCTGGAAATCAGACTGGCCACTAACAAAGCAGCATCTGGAGGCGGACTGCAACCTGTCTGCAGAAGCAACCCTCGGACTGGAACGATTGCTGGGCAAGATGACGGTGCAATACGACGGGCATCGTGCCATCTATACGATGCCCGAAATTCGCTATATCAAAGCGGGCAAAGAATACATCCTCGCAGGCTGGACACGGGAAGAGCCCCTGCATGTGCTCGGCCGCACGTCCACTCAACTGGCACTGTTGACAAAAGCCGTCGCACTGCCCGTTGATCAGGACTATCTCACCCTGCTCACCTTCGAAAACGCAGACACCTGCTGGCTCTACCTGGGGTATTCCCCCCTCGTCGATCTGCATGTAAAAGAGTACTTCTGTAGGGTCGTATCGAAGTAAAACTCAGAGAGAACTTACTCCTGCTTCGCATCAGGGCTGACGTCAGCGGGTTTCAATCGCTTGAGTTGTGGCTTACCCGTGCGACGGGTGTTTTTGATCGTGATATTCACCGGCAGCAGTGTGCGCGAACGGCTGCCCAGGCCGTGCCCCTGGACGATTTCTTCTCCCGCGTTATCGATCAGCGTGTTACCTTCGATAAGGACGTTCTGAACCTGTGCATGTTGATTCAACTTCGGGTTCTGCACTCCCGCACTTAATGCAATCGCGCCGTCGATTCGGTCCCCTACCCCTTGAATGTGATTGCCGATGATTTGATGCCCTGTGCCGACAACGCGAATGCCGCCCGAATGGCGATCGCCGTCCCCCAGAATCAGATTTTCGCGGACGATGCAGTTGTTGCCGTGCCGCAACGTCAGAGCGCCTGCACAGCCGACAATGGTGTTGCGTTCGTAAATGTTATCGCACGACTTGTTGGAGATGAGTTCCACTTCGCCGTCGCAGTTTTCGAACAGGTTCTCAGCGACCACACACCGGGCTGATTTCATTGACGTTTCACTGGTGCCAATCCGCAGCGTCTCAAAGCCGTTGCCGTTCCCCTGCAGACGGTTCAGAAAGTGATTGTGATCGATGCGGTGCCGTCCCACTTCTCCGTCTTCATCGAGCCAGACCACCAGTGTGGTGCCGGAATGCTTCTGACCGGCGAACCGGCAATGATCCACGCGATGATGATGGCCGTACAGACTGAGCCACTGGTAGCGGACGTCGATGCTTTCAGGGTTATAGCCCTCGATGGTGCAGCGGGTCACCCGGTTGTGAGCGCCCCGCACGCGGATGACATGCCCTGTCTTCAGACTGCCGTTCCGAAAGGTGAAGCCGTCGAGAACCACATATTCGCCCAGTAGATTCAGTTCCGACGCACCCGTGAACGCGACCTGTGACTGTACGGTAATCGGTTTTGCTTCCGTTCCCTTGAGTATGAGTTTGATTTTGACATCGGACCAGTCAGCGCCGACGATCTTGATGACGTCTCCCGGCTGGGCCGACTTCACAGCAGATTGCAATGCGGCCGGCGTTTTCACGCGGACCTCTTCCGCATTCGCGATGCTGTGACAGACTGCCAGGAGAAGGCAGGAAGTCATAAAAAAACTGCATTGTTTTTGCATGAGTACATTTTTCTGATTGAGGAAAACGCTTTTCATTCGACGTGAGACAATCATACCCCTTCTGCAGTTGCGTCTGGAACAATTGTTTAAACATCACTCATAGATTTGACCACAATAATTGAAATCTTTCATCTGCTCCCAGGTTACGCTGGAAATTTCAAATATTGAGTGAGGCATGTCTTCTGCATTGACTGACTGAATTGAGCCATCTTCTGCCATTACACTAACTTGACCGGGAACGAATTCACGACCAGTATCGTCACCCGGTTCCCAACCATCGAAAGAACCCGCCATCGCACATTCAATATACTGTATCGGTTCAAAATTGAACCAGGTGGAATTTCGAGGTGCTGTCACGCCAAAGGATCGCATCTCATTTTTCAGAGTGCCACATTCATCCATCTCGCGGAGATCAACAATCTGGCGAATGATTGTGGCGCGCCATCCTACGTACCCATTTTCATCCTCTGGAAGTTGATCGTATTGATCACGCCATGCCTCCTCGAAAAACATGGGTTCGAATATGAAACCGGATGAAATTAATTCGTAAAGTTCAGACAACGTCAGCGAATCGCGTTTACAGAATGCAGCCGACCGATTGAGTACAGCAAGCAGATATAATTCGAGTGGACGATCACACTTCTCGTGTTCTTTTGAAAGGCGATTGACGGCAAGATAGAGATCACGATTTGTTTGCAGTTGTAGAGTCATCTGTAGCTTTCCAGTCAATGTTCTTTCAGGAATTACCCGTTGCTCGACAGAATAATAAAGCCGGGCAATTTCGTCACTTGCAGAGTTATTGTCTGGCCTTCATTCATTGCAAAGGGAACAACATCGACACGAAATTCATTTTCAGACACGAAAATCAAAGTACGCAAAATACCGGGCGACCGCATAAATCAACAGGGAGGTACCAATTCCGAGTGAGATCGTAAACTCTGGTGTGGAAAACAGCAGCACGAAAGACCAGGGTGGGAGCGTGATACAGCCGCCGATATCGGAGACAGAAACCCAATGTAAACGGCGAGAGGAAGCATGTATTGCATCCGATAATACAAAAAGGACATCGGCACCCAGATCGCCAGAGAGGCGACGACCACGATCTGCCAGTTCTCGATCGTCTGAAATTCAGAAAGATACCAGAGTCCGAATACACCCGATGCAGATGCAATCAGGACGGTAATCAAAGCCAGCTTGATGTTCATGGTTCCTCCCCTGTTCTCTCCATTACCAGATAGAAGTTTTACTACTCCGTCTTCACTCTCTCAAACGTCACCAGAATATGTTGATTCTCCGCGGTCGAAGAAAATTCTGTCGGACGGTTCCGACCGGCAGGTGCGAAACACAGCTTGCGGGTATTCTTTTTGAGTTCGTAGATACCCAGCAGCGTTTGTCCCTGGTCCTGCCCTGAAGTTGGCATGAAGTCGATTGTCCTGGGTTTCTGTGTCGGATCAATAGTGCTGGTTCCCTTGGCGACCTCGTTCCCTTCAGATCGCAAACTCCATGCCCCATCTGCACCGTTGACTACGGTAAACTTACTGGCGTCTGCATCACCTGCTTTGTTACCATTGATTTGCAGGGTCTTGATCCTCCAGGTTCCTTCAATCAGCTTGTGGTCTTTTTTGATCTCCGCCTCTTTGTTATCGTCGGCAGAAGCAAGCGTAGTCATGGACATGAGCAGAGCGAGTGCTCCGACAAACAGATATCCGAAATGAGCGCGTTTCATGATATTCCCCTGTGTAGAAGTCCGAATTGGCAGTCAACACACTTTGTACAACCCTCTATCTTAGAAGACCTGCAGGTGATCTACAATGTTTTTCATCACAGAAACCCAAAAGGGGGAGCCTTCAGAATCATGCCAGGGAACACAACATGACTGAGAAGAGTCCAGATGATTATCGCGAACCGCTGTCGAGCGAGGCCATCGCAGCATTGAGAGCAGAAGTCGCGGAACTGGTTGAATCTTGCCGGGGGATATTTGACCTGGATGAACTCGCGGGAGTCGATCATTACCTTAACCATAATGAGCCGGAAATGGCGTTCGAAGGACTGTTAATCGATCTGATCAATGCCAACAGAGTTCCAGATTCTTTCGCTTCAGATCAATGGAAGAGGATCGCACAGACCGCAGGTTTACCTGCTGGCGGTGTATTTGATGAAGACATCTGGAACAAATTTTGTATCTGGCTCGAAGAAAAACAATAACGGACTCAAAATCTAAAGGTATCAGTTGCCTCAAACATCTGAACTTTCCCGATATAAATGAAAGCACTTGACATGCAGAGACTTTCTTCCCACCCGCTGACCCGCTGTAGCGTGTTCATCGTTATTTCAGTGGCCTGCCAGGTCTCATCGGGCCAGGAACCAACTTCCTCCGAAACACTTGACCGTCCGCTGCGGGTTCTGACGGCGAACATCTGGAATTATGCAGAGCCATACGAACTTCGCATGAAACTACTGCGCGAGCAGATCACCGCACTGCAGCCTGATGTGATCGGCTTTCAGGAAGCGGGCTGGAAATCGGAAGAAGAACACCAGGTCAAACAGTTGCTGCACGGCTTGAACTACCATATCGAACATGAATCGGATGGTTCTGATAACAAAGAACGCCGCCTGCTGGATGTCGCGGTCGCATCCCGCTGGCCTTTGAAACGCAAAGCATTTCATAGTCTGCCTGGCAGCGGGAAAGCCCTGGCGGTTGAAATCACAGCACCACAGCCCATCGGGCGGCTGCTGTTCGTTTCCACATTCGGGACGGCGCGCTGGCAGTTTGACCGGGAACTCCAGCGCGAACGCGATGCCGTAGCGCTGGACCGTTTCATTCGTGAAATCAGCGATCCCAACGGCTTCCCGCCGATCATCGCCGGCGACTTCGACGCCACGCCTGACTCTGCCGGTATTCGGTATCTCACCGGACTCCAAAGTCTGGATGGACACAGCACGCATTACTATGATGTGTGGAAAGCTGCGGGCAACCGGGGTGCGGGCCATACATGGACCACGCAGAATCACTACGCGAAAAAAACCACCGAACAGTTCTGGCATCTGTCCGACCATCACCGTCGCATCGATTACATCTTCCTCGGTTCCCCTCACCATTTTCGCGGATACGCACGCGTTGTCTCAACGCGCGTCGTACTCAACCAGCCAACCGGGACAGACTGGCCCAGCGATCATTTCGGCGTCCTGGCAGAGATCGCGACGACACCAGAGGACTCTGAAGCGACTGGCATCGACAAATAGCAATCATACAATTAACGCATTTTTCATGAGCCAGAACCAGCATCGTGCTTCCGTGGTCATTACAATTACTGATCAGCTCGATCATCTATAGTTCGTGAAAACTCCATCGACACGATGAGATCGACCGGCGATTTTGTTTCAATTTAAAAAGTAAGGTTCATTTCAAACATGCGTTGGCATCTGATCTCAGGAATCGTGACCTCACTGTTCGGCCTGTTTTTAATTGCGGGCGGCCTGTTGATGCTCGGTTCGCTGGTGTACTACAATATTAAGCATGGGCCCATCGAATTCAGCAACGGTGAATACCCGGCGCTCGACAGCGTCGCACTCACCTGGAAAAACATATTAGGAGGCAGTGCCTTACTGCTTACAGGCATCGGCCTGTCCATCGCGGGAGTCTGCTGGTTAAAACAAAAAACGCGCTACGGGCTGATCCTGTTTTTCTTTACGATGGTAGTGTCAGCGATCACGAGAGCATACATTCGGAATATGTAAAGCCATTCAGCCTGTGAAAGCATCAGCGACGACCGATAGATATAATCGGTGCTGAATGGAATGTCTTAGCCAGTGGTTCAAACCACCGTCAGCAGGATTGGCTTGCCCTTCGTAATGACCAGGGTATGCTCGAACTGGGCTGACAAGTTTCCGGCCTCCCCTGCCAGGGTCCAGCCGTCGTTGCCTTCCGTGACGATTCTGCTTTTCGTTGACAGGAAAGGCTCAATGGTAATGACGAGCCCTTCATGCAAAACCCTGGTATCTCCTGGTACAAAATAACCGGGAATCTCACCAGGTTCCTCGTGCAGACCTCGCCCGACACCATGGCTACACAGATTGCGAATGATGCGAAAACCGGTTTGTTTCGCGACTTTCTGAATCGATTTCCCGATCCCATTCAGTGGACGTCCTGCCCTTGCAGCGTGACAGGCCTCGGTTAAAGCCATCTGTGTAGAAGCGATTAATTTGTCTTTGAGAGGATTACCCGGAGGCACAACGAAGGTGCCGCCCGTGTCTGCAAAATAGCCGTTCTTCTCAGCAGAGACATCAATGTTGACGACATCTCCTGGCTGAATCACCCGCTTTCCGGGAATCCCATGCGCGGCTTCTTCATTGACGCTGATGCAGGTATAGCCGGGAAAATTGTATGTCAGTTTCGGAGCGGACCTGGCCCCGTGAGATTCCAGCAGCGCTTTCCCCACCAGATCCAGTTCACCTGTGGTCACGCCCGGTTGTGTACAGGCCATCATTTCCTGCAGGGTAATCGCGACGATTCGGCCGATCTTTCTTAATTCCCTCAGGTCTTTTGCAGTTTCGATTGTCACAAAATATTCCTCATTCGTTTTTAAACCAGTAATCCAGTGCACGACTTTAGCATAATCAGATCAAGTCGCAAACAGCTGAGTTTCGATATCTTTGAAGGCTTTGAATTCCAGGGCATTGCCGCTGGGATCCAGAAAGAACATCGTCGCCTGTTCCCCCGGCTGACCGGCAAAGCGAATGTAGGGTTCAATCACGAATTCTATATCCTGTTCGCGCAGTCGATCCGCCAGCGAATTCCAACGATCCATCGTCAGCACCACGCCAAAGTGGGGAACAGGCACGCCATGCCCGTCAACGGGATTCGCGTGCGAAGCAATTTTCCCCTCAGGTCCCAGCGCCGGATTCAGATGACACACGACCTGGTGCCCAAAGAAATTGAAGTCCACCCAGGTCTCGGCACTGCGGCCTTCAGGACAACCGAGCAGCCCCCCATAAAAGGATCTGGCTTCAGTAATATCACGCACCTGAAACGCAAGGTGAAACGGATCGACGGGCATAAGATTTCTCGGCTGCTGGAGTAAATGGAAAGAAGACCTGTGACATCAATTTAACAGGCTCATGTGGCAGCAGCAAGAAAAAGAGACAATCGTCACTCCCCTGCCCGGATTCCTTTTGCTTTGGAAATCAGAAAATCTTCCAGTGAACCATATGGACTCTTTTCGGCAGTCATACCAGGCGCCGTCACCGTACATTCCAGACCGAGCGCGTCCATCGCTTCCTTCAGTTTGAGCCCCAATAGTACATGGTGCACCCAGATCGCCGATTCCGTTTCTTTCGTGACTTTGGAATCAGGACGGCTGTATGTCATGTAGACACTCGCACGATCGTCCTTCGAGAGATGAGTAATCGGCGACGCGTCCTGCATCAATGCTTTGACGGCAGGTTTATTAATGTCCGCCTCACCTTCAATATTATAGAAGGCCGGCATCGCAGGCCCCATGGCCAGATCAGGAACGCCAAACCATTTTCGAAAGGTATGGATATCATAGGTGGGCTGGCCATTCATTGCCCCTGCTGCCAGGACGCGTGTTGATTGACGGGCGATCGGATCATCACTGTCCGGATCGGCCAGGTCATCATGAAAGGCAAGCCAGAGACTGATCCCGGCTCCCGCAGAACCACCAAAGCAGACTACCCGATCCGGGTCAATATTCCATTCTTTCGCGCGATGTCGAATGCTTTGTAAGCCGCGGGCAGCATCGTGCATCTGCATCGGATACGGGCCCGTATCGGTCAGGCGATAATTCATCGCTGCGACAGCCACGCCCGCGTTGTGACAGGTTTCCACCAGCCCCCGTTTCAACAGCGATTTATCTCCCCCGCGAAATCCACCGCCATGAATAAAGAGGACCAGCGGAGTCGGTTTCTTCGCATCTGGAACCGGCCAGAGATCAAACCGCTGCAATTTATGTTCGCCATAAGCAACATCAGGCACGGTCGCAACGACTTTGGGTGCAGTATTACGTCGTGAGCGCGGAGTCCCTTTGTTCTGGTTGGCAGCGCGTAATTTTCGCAGTTCTTCCCCACTTAATTTGCCATCTTTGTTCTCGTCGGCTTCAGGAAATCGCTGCAGCATGCGTTTAAGTCGCGCCTGCATTTCCGGACTGTTCTGTTGTTTTTTCACATGCACCGCCAATTCACTGGCAGACAGAACTCCGTCTTTATTGGTATCGCTTTCAGGAAACCGTTTTAACAGCGCTGCGCGACGTGAGTCTCTATCACCGGCTACCTGTTTCGGCTCCTGACTGAATGTGGTTGTACATGAAAATAAACAAATTGAAATGATGATGTAATGTTTCATGCTGTTATTAACCCCAAACGACTGATCTGGTTTCGTGATTCATTCACATTTTTCAAATCAAAGATATCTGGCACATAACCAGACAGACAATGTCTGTCATTTTCAATCAAAAACCATACCTGGATAATACATTCTTGCCCGGACTAAAGAGCTTGTTGTCTTCTAACAATCCTGTTTTTTTTGCAATATTATTTCAGTGTGAAATAGAATATACTATACACCAGTCTTGAGGATTCAATCATCAGAAGTTCTGTTGATTAAGCTTGTGTCTATTTTACTCCAGGGTTTAAGCATGTCTGAACAGAATCTCGATTCTGATTTCCAGAAAAAGTCTTCGCTGCCAGTCGACATTATGAAACTGCTGATGGTTCTGGCACTCATACTCCTGGCTGGAGCGATCTCTCACTATTGGCAGGGTGTTATCATTTGCCTGGGGGCCTCCGTTGGCATGTTTCTGGCAGAACGATCTGGTTCCAGTCGCAGGCGGGAATTTCTGTTCCTGCTGGGTATTCCGCTGCTGTCTTACTGGCTGGTGCTCATGTCCTCGTTCCTGTTGAATTCGGACGATGTCACTGCAGCTCAGGTCAGCCTGTGGGCTTTAATTGGCCTCTGTACCGGGATTGTTCCAGCGGCCCTGTCCGTGGTGGTTCTCAGTATTGCTTCCGCTCTGATTGATAAGCTGACAGGACTGTGTCTGCTGAAATATGACTGGAATCACATTCATTAACGGACAATTAAGAGATTACTCATTCTTAATACTTTGCTCCTCACAGGTTTGTTCTTAAGAGGTCTGATCTTCACGTTCGATTTCAAAATGTCGCACCGCGGTATCATTCAGGGCACGTGTGGCAATCGCCACGGAGAGCCCCATTGCCAGCATGCCAATCAGGCCTATTCCGACACTCACGATTTTCCCGATGGCCGTCTCAGGAGTGATATCACCATAGCCGATCGTGAGCCCGGTGATGCAGGTAAAGTAAATCGCATCCCCAAAATCGATATTCTCATATCTCCAGATCAGAATCGCTCCCAGAAAAAGAATCAGGAGCAACCCGTAGATAATCTCCTGAATATATGACGCATATCGCCTGAACGCAGAAAGAAATTCGAGAAACAGAGGCAGACGTTTTTCGAGCAGGTGTCGTAGCATGGGTCACTTTTCATTTTGCAAAATGGGAAAGAATCACAGACGGGCCATCATCCACCTGCAGCAGACAGGAATTCGAACCAGGTGACATGCTGTAGAGGTAAGATAGGTTCCAGCCTCGCATCCAGCAAGGTCAAGCAAACAGTTCAGAAACCGCTTCGCCATCATCAAGCAAGGGGAGCGGACGGTCCAGTCGATCCTGGAGCATCACTTTCTGGGGATCAATGCCCAGATGACGATAGATGGTAGCAGCCACGTCCTGCGGACTGATGGGTCGTTCGACTACCGTTTCTCCATACCGGCTGGAGCGACCGATGACCTGCCCCATCTTCATCCCGCCACAACCCATGAGCACACTGAAGGTTCTCCCCCAGTGATCGCGGCCCGCGTGGATATTCATGCGGGGCGTCCGACCGAATTCGCCCATCGCCACGACCAGCGTTTTTTCATACAACCCACGATCCATCAGGTCGCGGATCAGACCGGCAATCGCGGCATCCAGAGGCGGAATCAGTTTGCGGGCCCCTTCTTCGGTTTTATAGCGTCCCGCAGAACCGTGATGATCCCAGGGAACACAGTTGACCGTCACGAAGGTCACCCCATGCTCAATCAACCGCCGCGCCAGCAAGGCGCTCTGGCCAAATGTGTGTCTGCCGTAACTGTCGCGCAGGGCATCAGGTTCTGCTGAAATATCGAACGCAGAGCGAACCCCTTTCGAGTTGAGCAGTTCAAACGCCTTCTGCTGATGTTCGTCCACATCCAGAATCATTTTCTCATGCGCATGTGGCAGCCTGTCGAGTGAGCCCAGCAGTTGCCGACGATTCTGCAGCCGATCAAACGACAGTCCTTTCGTTAAGGTCAGATTCTGCACGCTGAAGCTGCTGGTATTGGGATCGGAATTCACGATGAACGGATTGCTGCCGCCCCCGATGTAGGAGGAATAGTGAAACAGATTATCGGTTCCCCCTTTTAAGTGAGGCACTCCCACATAGGGTGGCATCCCCGCCTGGTTCGCACCGCGTAAAAAGGAAGCCGCCGAGCCCATCGACGGAAGTCGCTGCACACGATTATCGGGCGCATTAAAGGCCGGACCTTCAAAGCCGGTCAGCATCCAGTGATTCCCTTTGGTATGATCTCCCGAACCATGATTCACGGTTCGCAGCACCGCCAGATGTTCTGCCAGCTTCGCCTGTTCGGGCATCAGTTCACCGAACCGGACGTCGGACAGACTCGTGGCAATCGACTGAAACGGCCCGCGATAGTCCGCGGGGGCATCCGGCTTGGGATCCCAGGTCTCCATATGCCCGGGGCCACCACTCAACCAGAACAGAATGACGTTCGTATCCTGCTGCTTCGCGGGAATGGACGCTTCGGCCTTGAGCTTCATCAGATCAGCCAACCCCAGGCCTCCTGCCCCCAGCAAACCTGCCTGCACGAAATTCCGGCGGGTCACGCCTGAGCAATCTGATAAGTTTCGAGCCATAAGGTTTCCAGCGAATAAGGTGAGGAAATGTCAGACGAGTTCAGACAATCGAATCAACACATCGAAAGACGTTGATATTATCATAAAATAAACAACACAGGTCAAGAACGGGGTTACAATGGGACTTAAATAAGGTACTCTCGTTTTTCTGGTTCTGGGGATCATGTTCCCGGGCTTATTCTCCAGCATCGATTTCATTGCCCGCAAGATTTACCAGTCACTTTCACAACCATCAGGATCGGATACGATGATCAATCGAGATGCCCTGCGGCATTTTCTGGCCACGCTCGCGTATCGCGGAACCAATGTCCTGCAGGACCTGCCAGTTGAGATCGCTACATTTCGCCCAGCGGAAACGGTGCGCACACCTGTCGAAATCCTGAATCACATCAATGGTGTGCTGACCTATGCCGTTTCCTTTTTTACACCGCTCACATCGACACGCCCGGAACCAGTAGACTGGAACATCGAAGTAGAACGTTTTTTCCAGGTTCTCACCAGACTTGATCAACTCCTGGCAGAGGATGTTCCGCTAAAGGAAGTCAGTGAAGAACAACTGCTCCAGGGACCGCTGGCCGATGCGATGCTGCACCTCGGACAAATTGGCATTTTCCGCCGGATGGGAGGTTCACCGGTCGCCGCCGAGAACTACGTGCAGGCAGATATTCAGATCGGAAGTCTGCGCAGGCCTGAATGATAGCACACTGTCCTCTGACAGTTCATCATTCACTCTGACTCCGACCAGCCTTCACATACCGTTTCAAAATCGCATGCATCTGTTTGACTTTTTCGGGATGTTTATCAGCAACGTCAGTCGACTCTGCAATATCCTTGTCCAGATCATACAGTTGATATTTCACCGGGACGCGTTCATCCAGTACTTCTTCCACCGATTTCGGTCCCTTGATGATCAGTTTGAACGGTCCCTGGCGGACGGCGAAGTGGCCGTTATGATGATTGTGGATGATCGCTTTGTGAAAGGAAACGGGCCGCGATGTGCCCGTTAATGCCGGATAGAAACTGACGCCATCCTCTGCCGTATTATTATCTATCTTGACGTCCAACATCTCCGCCAGCGTGGGGAGGACATCGTTGAACACAATCGTCGTCGCACATGCTTCTCCCGGTTTAATTTTCGCAGGCCAGCGAACAATAAACGGCACTCTGTGCCCCCCTTCTTCGAGGCCCCCTTTCCAGCCGCTACAGTCGCCGGTACTGTCGTGTCCATAGATCTGAGTATCCCCCCGCACCCAGCGCTGGGGATACCCGCGTGTCCGATCAACGGGTCCGTTATCGCTGGTGAAGAAAATCAAAGTGTTGTCTGCGATACCCAGGTCTTTGAGTTTCTGCAGCAGCCGTCCCACATGAAAATCGAGTTCGACGACGAAATCGCCGTAGGTCCCCGCCTGACTTTTGCCGACAAATTCCTGGTTGGGAACAATCGGATTGTGAGGCGTCGTCATCGCGTAATACAGGAAGAAGGGCTGGTCGGGTTTCGCGCGGACCGCAGTCTCGACGAACTCACACGCCTTGTTCGAAAGGGTTGGCACCAGGCGATCCATCGTATATCCCTCAGCAATGATGTTATCGTCCCGGCCATACCATTCGCCGTACTTCTCCTTTGCCTCGGCCGTCGTCAGCGTGGGGATCACAGCCGCCCGATTATTCACGATGAACGTCGACGGATTCATCTCCGCGGAACCGGCGGTGGCGAAAGAGTAAGCGAATCCATAATCATTGATCCCCTTCAGGACCGGCAATGCGAAGTCGACATTTTTGAAGTTCTGGTAATTGGGATCGACGCGAATCTGTTCCCGCTCACTTTCGTCGTGCAGCTTCCAGTCAATCCCCTGATGCCATTTCCCCACCAGCCCGGTCTGATAACCGGCGTCCTGCATCAGATTCGCAATCGTCCTGCGTCCTGGTTCAATCAACGTGCCGGCGAAGTTAGCGAGGTTGCCCCCCGATCCCAGTCGCGTCCGCCACATGTAGCGACCGGTAAGCAGGCCATAGCGGGAAGGCACACAATACGATCCCGCGGCATGCGCGTCAGTAAACACCAGGCTCTGCCGCGCAAACTGATCGAGATTCGGAGTCGGTATCCGGCTCTGTCTGTTAAGTGCAGTGACGTCGCCGTACCCCATGTCGTCGGCCAGGATGATAATCACATTAGGTCGCGCCGACTGATCGGCCGCGGATACTGCAGGCGATGCAGAGAGTAACAGCAGCATGAAACTGCAAACCAGAGTGATGAAAAGCCTTCGCATGGTTTATTCCTCAACAGCGCCCCAATAACAGGCGTGGAATGCGTTTATAAGTTCTATTAATAAACTACACGATGCGAAGGCGGATTGGAATCTTTAAAGTCTCCTGCACCTTCATTTCCTGATCACTTCAAATCAAAAGAACTGAGAATTTATCCCAAATTTTTAGAAAACCAGTTGCCTTAGTGTCCTCACAACACTACCATGAGTGTATATTTAACACTAACAGTCAGAACAGTGTTCAACAGGGGAGAAGTGCCATGATCAGTATTAAAACAGTTCGGCAGGGGGAACGGGTTGCAGTCTGGGACTACAGAGGACGAGTGGAATATGTCGATGGGCCGCGGCGTCTGATTCTGTTTCGTAAGACAATTGAACCGCTGCGACAGTATTGTGCGGGCGCGGATGAGTATCTTTCCATTGAATTTGTCGACGGACACTGCGAACACCAGCGCGGCCCGACCTCGGTCTGGTATGATCCGGTCAGACATATATCGATTGATGTCATAAACGCACTGGAACTGGATTCCCATGAAGCAATCGTGGTTTACCGGAGGGTCGGGGATGAAGTTCAGCGGCGTGTGGAACGGGGTCCCATGCTGTTTGTTCCCGACGAAAATGAATGGCTGCATGACTTTCGCTGGCACGGGGCTGATCCCCAGACGCCTGCGCATAAGGTGCCCCGGGCGTTGAATTTTAACAAGCTGCGGGTGATTCCTGATCAGACCTATTACCTGGTCGACGACGTGCGGACTGCCGATGATGCGTTACTGACCGTCAAACTGATGATCTTTTTTGAACTGGCGGACATTGAAAGAATGCTGGATCAGACCCACGATCCGATTGCCGACTTCATCAATGCGGTCACAGCCGACGTGGTCGATTTCGCCGGGACGCGTTCCTTCGAAGCGTTCAAGCAGGATACCGAACAGTTGAATGAACTGGAGTCTTACCAGAACCTGATGGTTCGGGCGACCCGGATAGGCTATCAGATCAATAAGGTTGTCTACCGCGGTTACACGGCGGGGGAGACGCTGCAGGCGATGCATGACAGTGCGATCGAAGCCCGCACACGGTTGAAGCTGGACGCCGAGACCGAAATTCAGGCCCAGGAACTGGCTGATGTCCAACTGGCGCGGGAAGCGATCCGGGCCGAAAAACGCCAGGAGATGGAGTCGAAACAAACCGAACACGACATTCATCTGCAGCGACTGCAGCACGACGAGCAGATTCACCAGCAGGAAGAGTTACAACTTGCCGACGAAGAGACCCGACGTCGCGTCAACCAGATTGAGTTGGCGCATCAGCAGGCAAAGAACGAAGAACAGGGCCGCTATCTGGCAGCGATGCGCGAAATGCAGATCGACCTGACCCGATACCTGGTGGCCCAGTACCAGAATCCAGACCGTTTAATTCGGATCAGCGGCGATCATGACGCCAGCCTGCATTTGCATGAAGATAACTAATAAATCTGAAAAGGAACTTTCATGACAATCTATTTTTATTCGACGAAAGAAGCCTACGGTGAGTTTTCGAACTTCAAAGCGTATCCTTTCGAACTGAAGGGGAAGACCTGGCGAACTGTGGAGCACTATTTCCAGGCACAGAAATTCGCAGGAACGGAGCACGAAGAAGAATTACGTGAGACTCCCAGCCCGATGGTCGTCTCGCGAAAAGGACGTTCGCGAAAGCGACCACTGCGAAATGACTGGGAAAAAGTAAAAGACCAGATAATGCGAGAGGCAGTATATGCAAAATTTGAGCAACACGCGGAACTTGAAGAAATGTTGTTGAACACAGGAGACAATGAGATCGTGGAACAGACAACGCGCGACTACTACTGGGGCTGCGGCTCAGAAGGCACCGGAAAAAACATGCTGGGAATCATTCTCATGGAAGTACGGGAACGTTTGCGAAACCGTCGAACGGCAGAAACGAAAGAATAGAAACCAGCTTATTAATACAGATCCCAAGGAGCTCATAGAGACGAAGGCAGTCTCGCCGAAACAAACCCTCGTTATGTTTTGCAAGACCAGGCTGTTCGCGAATGCTCGATAATCTCAAGCTTCGTCAAGTGTGGTCCGCCACGCAACGTTGTTACCGGTTGACCGCTTTTGAGCCAAATTACAGCGCCATTGCCTGTTGTTTCTTTCGGATTGTAGATTGAGGGAAACCAGCCAGAGATTGTGCTACGTATGGAAGCATCGTTTTCATTGAGCAGGAAGAATGATGGACTGAACTCCTGGAGTCTGGGAATTGCTTCTCTGATAATCAACTCGTTTCGTTTCGAGTACACTGACCTGGGAACAAACAACATCGCAATCACATACTGTGATTCTTCGAGTTCTGACAGACTCGAATAGATACTGAAGCGATCTGACAGATTCCGTTGATCGAGAGAAGATCCACGACAATGGGGACAGCGAAGGAACCAGGTCTGTATCCCCGCAGGTTCTTGTTCGACACACCGATCACATGACTCGCACCCACAATCCTTGCAGGCAAACAGACGATCCTCGCCAGCGCGTTGTAGATCGCCGTAGGGGGCATCGCATTGCTCACACTGTTGTCTGGACATGTCGATCAGATCCTCGGTGTCTTCTGCCATTCAGGTTCTGAACTATACAACAAATAGATTCAATGAGGGCAGGTCTGAAATCATCCAGACCTGCCCCTTTTTCAAGTTCAAGCTAAATAATTAAACCTCATCACCAGGAGAATCCTCCGCTGGCGGCGGTAGCAACTCCTCTTCCGGCGGCGTTTCTTTCCGTGAGAACAACCAGGCATATTCCGGCAGCCAGCGGGCTTTGTGGGCGCTGATCAGAAATGCGAGGATCAACGCAGCCACCGACCAGATGAACGCGGTCACCGCCTCCCGGCTGAGGACTTGTGTTGCCAGTCGAAATCCGTAGGTCGCGCTGGTGTAGAGCAGAACACTCAGCGTCGCGGCGAACGAATATGTAAACCAGCGATTCGACCAGAGCCGGGCGATCAGCAGGCAGCCCACCGCCCACGTGGCGACATAAGAGAGTCGCCAGGCCAGCGGAATTTCCATGGCACGCTCATTCAGAATCACAACAACCGCGACCAGCGGAACCAGCAGCGCACTGACACACTGCAGGACACGACTGAAATCATCGCGAAACGTCAGTCCCAGTATGAGCAACGAAAGCCACAGCAGATGAAAACAGGTGGTGAACCGGTACTTAAACAGAATCGTGTCCGGAATCACCAGCCAGATTCCCGCGGTCGCCGCCAGAAGACCGACGGTACAGAGGCCGGAAGAACGTCTTTTGATCCCCAGCATCAGCAGCAGCATCCCATCCAGAAGCAACGGCCAGGCAGTCGGCTCAATCAGCGTTCGCGAACCCAGTGTCTGCGGCCCCACAATCGAAAGGAGCGCCACGGCTCCCAGCCCAGCGGTGAATGCGCCGGGTACACGTCGCACCGCTGCCAGCAGATAAAAGCCGATTAACAACCAGACGGTCAGCCAGATTGGTCCGCCCAGTACGTCTGTCACTTTGAAAAGAAAACCGGTGTGAACCCGCCCCGTTGACGCCGGCATCGCCAGCAGCAGCAGTAACGGCGAAAAGCGGATGACGCCCGCCTGAAAGACTTTATTCTTGGTGACCAGTCCCCCTTCCAGCAACAGCAGGAGCAGGACAAAGCCAAGCGGAATCAGAAAATAGAAACCCCATAACGTATCAAAGGAAATCAGTCGGGGACCGCTTCCCGAAGTAATCCACATGGGACCGGCTGGCCCGAAGGTTAGACACAACGCAAACGAACGCAGACTGATACAGGCGGCAAACATGCCGAACGGAATCCAGGGAAACAACGGCCAGCCCCAGGGAGTCC
>TARA_R110000850_G_scaffold125579_3_pt1 | contig 24612 bp, 9 predicted proteins | sample TARA_R110000850 | Tara Oceans TARA_R110000850 (sample SAMEA4397586) | marine metagenome | biome: Polar Biome; feature: [SRF] surface water layer (ENVO:00010504); material: water (ENVO:00002006), including particulate matter (ENVO:01000060) such as... | depth 5 m | reverse complement strand
AAATCCTAATCTTTGCTCTTTTGATCCTGAAGGTAAGATACGTATTAGATTTAGTCTAATGCCTCAACACAAATCAGATTTACACGAACCAGGTACAAGTAAGATACTCGATAGAATAAAAGCTATTGATGCCTTTATAGATGCAGGTTATGATGTACATGTAAACTATAGTCCTATCATTGTATATGATGGATGGTTAAAAGATTACAAATATCTGTTTGATATGATGAATGATTATGTCAGTTATAAAGAACAAGTTTTATCAGAATGTATTTTTCTAACCCACAATTTTAAGAAGCACACTATAAATTTAGGTAGGCACCCAGACACAGAAGTAGATCTTTGGGTTCTAGACAAACAAGAAGTGAAGCGCTCTCAATATGGAGGAGAAAACATAAGATACAAACTTGGAATAAAATCTGAATACATCAGACAATTTAGAGAATTACACCAAACAACAATACCTTGGAATACAATAAGGTATATTTTTTAACCAATTAAATAATTAGATTATGATTACAATAAATGTAATAGAAGACAAAATCTGTGGATCATACGGAGAAACTCCGTTCACAGTTGATTACAGTAAAGAACTGTATAATGATATGAGTGGGCTAGCAGAAGCTAGTGCAACAGTAAATACAGTAGAAGAATACAATGAAATATTAGAAGCATTTGCTCCTTTATGTGTTGTAGACTATACTAAAACCATTGAAACACAATGTGAGTATATTCACGTTAATAAGGCTACAGGAGAATTCTTTCTTAAGCATAACAGCATAGTATCTTCGATACCAATGCCACAAGCGCTAGTAGACAGAATATTTGACTCTTTAGATAAAGAGTTAGACTTTATGCCTTTAATTAAGATGTGGACTAGATGGTTACGTAACCCAATCTTGTGGAGAAAGATGAAGCAAGGTCACGGGGACGATTTCTGTACGCGATTCTTTAATTTTGTGAATATGAAATATACTCACCCTAAAATAAAAGAAGATCTTATGGAACAAGGTCTTACTCATGAAGCAGCTTCTAAGAGAGCCGAGATGTACCAAATGAAAATCACCCATGAGGGATTACTAAATGGTTACAAGGTATCTAGAGAAGTGCTTCATAAGTATGATCAAGAAACTGGTGAACAAGTTGATCGTTATAAAAGAACGTTTAACATTGACACCGGGGAAATAGAAGGGGATGGATTACCAGAGCATGTAGAAGATAGACTATTTGAACCAGCTATGATGGGGAGTAGTGGTGATGCTTTTTATTGTGAAGGTACTAATGGCTATGCTGATCCTCAACATTTTATTAAAGTTGGGTGTACACATAGATTAGATTCATGGGACCAAGTTAACGTTGACGATAGACGTTCATGTGTTAAAGGTTTACATGTAGGTGGTCTTATGTACATCAATTGCTATAGTGGAGAGATTCACAACATCTTTGTAGATCCTATGCATATCGGGGCTGTGCCTTGTGATGAAGACGGTGCTATTAGATGTAAGCAATATTTTGTTCATTCTTCCTTAGCAGGTGTGAATGGATCTATTTACCATAGCTCTAGCTATGCAGCTATGACAGACGCTGAATGGGATGATATGCGTGCGAAAGCAGTGCAAGAAAAATCTGAACGAAAAGCTCAGTGTGACAAGGAAGTTGCAGAAATTAATAGTCTCTGTAGCTAGTGTTTAATTGGTAGATATAATGGGGTTATTCCATCAAAGGAATATTAAATAAGGCCTATATGTGGTTATGCCCCTTTATATTAACTTAAAACTTAAAAAAATGGATAGAAATGAAAAGATAGCTTTGATAGATGGTGATAGTCTTATATATTATGAGATGAGTAAACCTACACTAGAAGAAGCTTTAGAAGGAATAGACATGAGAATCACTCAAATGCTAAATATAACAAATGCGGATAGATACGCCGGTTTTCTTACACAAGGTAAATGCTTTAGATACAACATAGCAACTACAAAACCATACAAGTACAATAGAAAAGGCGGAGACAAACCTATTATATGGCCAGCAATTAAAGAGTATTTAAAACAAAAATGGAACTTTACATACATACCTGAATTAGAAGCAGATGATCTTGTGTCTGTATATCACGACCCTTTAAAAACTGTTATATGCAGTCCAGATAAAGATGTGTTATACCAAAACAAAGTCTCTAATTATAACTACGGTAAAGCAGAGTTTGTAACACTTGATGAGAATGATGCTTTAAGGTTTTTGTGGAAACAGGTCTTAATGGGTGACTCTACAGATGGCATTGTAGGTATACCAAAAGTAGGGGAAAAAACAGCTTCTGCATGGTTAGAAGACTTAGTTCCAGTAGAAATGCCTGAGTTTGTTTTGAATAAATATATAGAAAAGTTTGGAATTGCAGATGGAATTCATAGATTTACAGAAACGTTTAAACTTATTTATATCTTAAAAACTAAAGAAGATGTGTTAAGAGAAACTGGTATAGAACTTCCAGAGCTAGTAACACATAAAGTTGAAATATTAAACCAAGAAGAATTATGGTAACAAAGTGTGATGAATTAGTATATACACCTGTAAATGCATTAATGTTTAAAATTACAGGAAATACTTTATGTTTAAAACCTATATATAAAGATAAAAAAATTATACACGCACTAGAAGGGCCTTCAGATTATAAGCTTGAGTTGGGTTTAACAGTTGAGATTAAAAAGATAAAATACAAAGTTAATATTATAGAGCAAATAAGTAATAACGTGCTTTCTCTTAATAATAAAGTAGAATATCACATTTCAATTGCTAAACGCACTAAAGCTTCTACATTTTTAATGCCTATGCTTCCCGGTACTAGAAAATTATATTTTTGGAACAAATTTTTCTTAAATTGTTTTGTAGCTACTGAAGAAGATAACAATTGTATTGCAATTTTATTTAGATTTTCTTCTGATTTAAGGTTTATAAAGTTTGAAAAGCTTTTAACTACTTTTAAAATGTTTAAACGTAGGTACGACCCAAATCCAAACCTTGTAATGTTTGTTTTTAATATTCCAAAAGGATATAGTAAAGAGTATAGAGCTTTTAGGCTTGGTAAATACTCTAAACTATCTAAAGAATATAAAATAGATATTTTAGATTTTCATAATGCAGATATACACGACGAAATTGGGCAAATTATATTTAAAAGCCCAAGACGTAGAGAGCTGCTTGAAGAAAAACTAGGTGCAGATTTACCGGTTAATTCAGAGTTATTAAGTGTTTTAGATATTGAAGTAGAAACTTTTAACCCTGAAATTTATAAATTAAAAAAATTGTTATGATAGAATTAAATAGTATAGTAAAATTAATAAGTAAGCCTCAAGACGGTAGAGGAGTTATAGGAGAAAAGTATAAAGTAGCAGACATTACAAGAACTGATATAAAACTATGTTCAATTGAAACTAATGATATGTGTTTTTATACTGAGCCTAAAAATGTAATAGAAGATATAATAATCTCTATACCTGATTGGGTAAAATCGAGCACTTTTGGAACAGAGACTTTTGAAACTAAATTAGATAATACTACTAATAAAATTATAAAACTCTTAAAAAGTAAAAATAAAGCTTATGGAGACACTGCTTTAAACCCAGTTAAGATTTTTAGTAGGCTAGATGCTACAGAAGCAATCTGTGCAAGAATTGATGACAAGATTATGAGGATAAAAAATAAAGGAATTAATGATAAGACTGAAGATACAGTTGATGACTTAATTGGTTATTTATTATTATTAAAAATGTCAATGTAAAAAGAAGGGGGCAAATGCCCCTTTTTTGTGGCCCCTTTAATCTAGTGTTGTAAACCACTTATATGCATCTTGTGGTGTTTTTGATTTATTTATACCTCTAAATATAGGTAGTAAATCTTCAAAATCTTTTTTGATTTTTCTATCACCTTTCTTAAATCTACCAGTTTTTCTTTGATAAAATACATCTTTTTGATCTCCTAAACCTATTGCATACGCACCTTCACTTAGTATTTGTCCTAATAATTCTCCTCCTTTTAGTATAGGCCTTGCAGTTGCTGTTGGAGATTGTAAAATTCTAAAGGCTTCTTTACTCCCTACTAGTGGCGTCCACTGCATAATTTCTGTTTCATATCTTTTAGCTTGATACAGTGCAAAATTAGATAGCCACGTTTCATCCTCATCATCAAGATCTGCTAATGCTGCTACTAAAACCATAGCTCCTATTAGAGATGATAATTCTACTGCAGTTCTTTTAATATTTTGTTGTTCCATTTCAGTCATCTTACCGTATGCAAATGATTTATCTGATACACTTTCTTGGATAAGATTCCAAAAAGATATATACATACCTTGAGTTAAAACACCCATTTCTTCATCTACATGTACTGTAGAACTACCTCCGTGTCCGTATCTTCTTCTAATTCCAGATGGCAGCCAGTTACGGAAAAGCATAAATAACTTACCATACCATCTTCTACTTAGCATGTTAGTATGCATTTTACTTTTTATCTGATTAGTTCTTCTAGATAACCCTTGCAATTTAGTGATAAAATCTAATCTATTAAACTCTGAATTCTTTTCATCTATTCTAGAATCTAAAGACATTTTACCTGTCTTTTCATTTATAACTAATAAATCATACAGATTAGTAGGCTTACCGTCTTCAGTCAGAATAACATTACCATCACTGTCTTTAAAAGTACCTTCTAAATTTTTCATTAAAGCTAACATTCTTGTAGCAGATAGCTCATGTTCTGCAGCTTGTTGTAAAAATAATAAATTACCACTTCTAGCAAACTTCCTAGCTTTACCCCCAACAATTTGATTACCTTCAGTATCTGTAAATTCTGTTAAAGCATCAAAGAATTCTACAGCTTTACCAATTTTACTTTTAGGATCAAACCTACCTATATCTGTTACGGCCATTCCTGAGCCCCAGTACTCTCCTTTACCCCACGCAATATCTGATTTATTCATAAATTGCCCTGCAAATCCTTCTTGTAGCATCATCATGTTGTCAAGAATAGACTGATTTGCTCCTTGTAGTAAATTAAAAGATAAAGTACTCATTGCTGTAAAAGCATTTAAAGTAGAAACACCTTCATTAGCTGAAAAAGTTTTACCAAATACTGTAAAATCTTGTTTTAAATTGCTTTGCCCATACATTATAGAGTCTAACCACTCATTAACATGTTTATAATTATTACTTTCTCCTTCTTTAAGCTTAGGCATAGAAATACCCATAGAAGCAGCTGCTTTTTGTATAAGCTGTATATTTGCTGAGTTAGTTTCTAATGTTGGTCTATTTTTTAATACTTGTCTAAAGAAATTAACCTGACCAACAATTTCACTTTTACTTTTAAAATTGTGTGCCATGTGTCTAAACCTGTATAAACTACTAGCAATATCTTTAGATACTTCTTTTGAAGGAACTCTATTTACTGCATAAACTGGAACTCTTTTATCTACATCTCTATTATTTTCATTAAATGTATAATAATCATGATTAGTTTCTTGAATAGTAAAAGAATCTGACAGTGTGTCTTTAGCTGTATTGTAAAGGCCTTTTTCTTTTAATCTATCAATGTCTTCTTTTCTATAAGTTGGCATTAAATAAGAATATTTGTCCCAGTTATTCTTTTCCATTTGTTTAAGACCAATCATTCTTTGAGCAACTTGAAATTCTTGTATCACAAAATCATAGTAAGCTTTTAGCGCTGGATCATTTTGTATTGCTTCATATTTAGCATTTTTATATACTTCCGGATTAGGTTGAACCCAATCACCTGCCGCTTTGTTATTTATTAAGTTTCTTTTTAAAACTTTTTCTAGTTGATTTTTACGTATTCTAGCATTAGACAAAGCTTCTGTATTTAGTTCTTTTGCTCCTTTTAATTCTACAATAATTTTACTTTGTGTTTTCATCTCAGCCTTAATACTGTCTCTTTCTTTTTCCCATCCTGGGACCGGTTTAGTATTTGCTTGATTCCATTTTAATAATTCAAGTCTATATCTTCCTCCTTTAGACTCTGTATTTCCCCATCTTTGTAGTGCTTTTTGAAATAAAGAATAATCTTCATTGTAATCTTCTTTTTTTGGTATACCGTGTTTCTCTCCTAATCTTTTCTTTTCTTGTTCTAACTCTGAATAATATTTTTCACTATCAATTGGATTTACAAGGCCTAATCTTTTCATTCCATTTATAGTAACTTCTTCTAAGAATGGATCATTAAGTTTTTCTACATTAGACTCGTTTTTACCCTCTGCCATAGCTTCATACGCAGGCGCTAACTTAGATTTTAAATCTAAAGTCATATCATTTGATTCAAGATTAGCTTTTTGAACTGCTTTAACTAACAGTTGTATACCTCTATCACTAGAATAAGCAATTGGGTCAAAGTAATAAGAGTATGCGCTCTTGTCTTTATGTGCAGCTGTTAGCTCTGATACTAAATCTTTATAGTTTAAAAGTTGTTTTTGTTTAAATTGTTCAACATTCAATTTTACTTTTTTTGCTGTAAATTCTTCTTCAGTAATTCTCCCTACTTTTAAATCTTTTTGTAATTCTAAGTATGCTAAGTCTGTAGTGTCTAATCCAATTGTTCTTTGGTTTTCAACCATGTTATCAATCTGAGCTTGTATTTCTTTTGGTATGTTTTTATTTGTCAGCCCTATCATAGACTGCGCTAACATAGGTACAACATCATCAACAAACGCCTTATCTAAAGACTCTGCTCGATCTAATATTTCATTTACTCTGTCTTCTAAATTAGTAAAAGCCTCAAAAGAGTCCATTTCTGACATAAAACTTTTATCTTTATTAAGAGCTTTTCTTTTTTTAGAAAGCAATAAAGATTTTATACTTTGAAACATTTCTAAACTATCAAGTTGTTTCTTTAAAGCCCACATAGTATTTAAATTCTGTGTTGTTCCTCTTTCCTCTTCAGGTAAGCGCATAAGCTCTTCATATCTAGCTTCTGTTCTAGTTAAAGCTCCAGCCATTGCATCTACAAGTTTAAATAAGTCTTCTACTTTTTCTACTTTAGTTAAACTGCTTTCTAATCTTAATAGTGTTACTTTTTGTTCTTCATCTATCTGATCTTCAGGTAACAGGTTTAAATCATATAGCTCTGAATTAATTCTAACTCTTGCATTATCAACTAGTTCTTGTAACCTTACTTGGTCTTTACTAGCTTGTGTGTAATTACTTAAACTCTTAACCATACTTGTGCTTCTTAGCTCCTGAGCAAACATTTCTTCTGCAAGCACTGCAGCTGTGTTTGGTGTAACGCCAAATATATTACCAATAGCTCTCATTATTCTATTGATTATTCTTTGTAGTTTATTAGGGTTTTTCCTAGTAATTTTAGCTCCTTCTAACCCGATGGCCGTGGCTAATACTTCTTTGTCTAGCATTTCCCCTAATAATTCTGGATACGCCTGTTCTACTTGCGCATAAAGTGGTGTTTCTTGTAACTCAAGAATTGCTTTAGCAACTACAGGATTATCTACTCCTAATAAGTCTATGTAAATATGCCCAAATTCATGGTATGTTGTATCCTTTTTAACTTTCTCAGGATTAATTCTTATAGTTGGATTTTCACCTTCTATAGCAGAATCTACCTGGCCTATATTATCTATACTACTATCAAATTCTACATTAACAGTAATACCAGCTTTAGCAAATGACTCTATTAAATGCCCAGATACTTTATATGCATTTTTAAGTTCTTCTTCTTCAAGATTAGAAAATTTACTATTACTAGTATTTTCTTTTCTAGCTAAATCATCTAAAAAAGCATCTTCCCTTTCTGCTGCTGGAACTGTAAACCTAAGATATTGATCAACTTCTGTTTGATTGTTACTTGTAATATCTGCACTATTAGTACCTTCAGCAGGTATAGCTTTTAAAAGGTCTTCATTTATATTTAAGACATGTAACTCTGCCGCAGGAGAATATATAGTTTGCGGAGTCATTTTTACATAGTTTGTAGATATTAATCCTGGGTATTTATCATTTATTCTTTTAACTTCTCTAAGAGCAGCTCTAAAATTATTTTGAGGTATATAAGTAGTCCCTTTAAAATATTTAGTAGCAATACCATAATCTTTTAATATACTGTGTAATTTTTTTACAGTTTTATTTTCAGACGCTGTATTGTCCATATACCCAAATAAATCTGTGTATAATCTACTTTCTACTCCGTTTAAATAATATTTACATGCCATAGTTTAACATTTTTTGTTTATTGTGTCTCTATCTTCTGTTACAAAATCTTCTGTTTCTCTCTGTCCCCAAACATTTGGTTTTCTTTCTGTAGTAATTGCTGTCATATTAGCCGGAAATACACTTGTATCATTTAAGTTTGTTGTTCCTACTTCAGTAAGTTTATTAGAAACCCCTAAAGTAGATAGTTTTTGATACGTAGCATCTCCCGTGTACACATATATAGAATCATTTCTAGTTCTAAAATATTGCATGTACACTCCTTTGTTAAATACTTTTGGACTTTCTGGTGCAAATTGTACAACTCCAAGTTTTGCTTTTACTCTTAATGTAGGTAAAAAATAAGATCCCCCAGCTTTTCTATTTCCGTAATTTCTTACAAACTCGTGTGTAAAGTTACTAAATCCAGAATAATTAGAGTTAGTTAATTCCATTACTTCTTCTTCAAAAAACTCTACAGGAGAACCGTTACCAGGATTTAAAATATCTGTTGTTAAAACTTCTGAGGGTATAATATCAATATAACTGCCATATGAAGGATAAAATCCATTAGTTAAAAATTGATTTGCTACTAATAATTTACCATAGTTTGATATTTCTTCTATTGGGCTTGTTATCATATTTAATAATCCAATACTAAGATCATTTTTATCGGATGTAGACAAATCTGTTCCTGTATCTAACACTATTCTTGCTAGACCTGTTTCTGGATTAGTAGGATCTTCCCTTAACAATCTATAAAAAGGATTATTATTTAATTCAGGATACTTTAATGCTATATCTCTACTCTTAATTACAATGTTATTTACATTTTCAGGAGTATACATGTTTTTTATAACTGCTCTCGATAGTAATCCGGCTTTTTCTCCTCGTTTTAACATTAAAGGACTGTGAGGCTGAGTCATTATAGATAGATTTAATGCTCTATCAATAAATTTATGTTGTTCTGATGTAAGAATGTCAATACCTAAAGCTTCTTTTATTTCTGTCTTAGCGCTTTTAAATGCATTAGTATTTTGTATAAATCCTAAATCAGATGTGTTGTTTATTATAGTATCAAGTATACCCCTATACGCAACTCCTACAAGATTTTCAGGCTGTTTAGTGTCTTGTTGATGCATAATATAATCTTTTGCTCCTCGTATAAGACTTTCTTTACTTAAATAATAAGCTTCTGTATCTAAATGACTATTTATAGCAGACACTTCATTAAGATTGTCTAGATTTCCAGGGGTAATTATTTTATTTACTTTTTGTAGCTGCTTACCTGCCATATACATTAAAGCAAAATTACTTAATAAATCTTCTTTTGGTATAGAGTTTGCTTCTAAAGCTTCTAAACTCATGTCAGACGTACTTGATTTAATATAAATATCACGCAATAGATCTCTTTCTGTAGTACTATTTAAATCTGCTTTCTTAATAAAATCTTTAATAGCCGGTTGAGCTAAAAACCCTACTACAGTTTCTATATTTATTCCTACCATTAACATTACGCCTGCTACAGGTATTGTATATTTATTATCATTTATATCTATCTGTATAGGAGATTTAGCTGCGTCTACAGCTGCAGAAAGATACTCAGATATATTTGCATCTGTATATCTAGTTCCATTTATTTCTCGTGTAGTAATTTCAGATAAAGTAACCCCATTAATTATAGGAGATACTTCATCTTTTATAGATAGTACTTTTAAAATTTCTGCCACATTTCTACCTGCAAGCATATTAGACCATAAGCCTCTACCAGCAACTCCTACTTTATTTCTACTTTCCATTACTAATTCAGAAAGTGGATTGTTATAATTAACTTCTCCAGTTTGTTCTGTGTAAATTTTAGACATCTGGTTTAAAGTAGTGTTAGAAACCGGTGTCATAACTTCTTGTAAATGTTTAGGATCTAGTAATATACTTTTAAACACATCATATATAATATTATTTCTTTCTTGGTTAGCGCTTAATTTTTTAAATTGTTCTTTTTCTTTAAATATAAGGTGCAATTTATCTAAGTCAAAGTCACTACCCTGTTGTATAGTTAATGCTCCAGGGACCATAATAGCTTTAGAATAGTTTTCAGGTAGAAAGTCAACAACTTTAAATACCATTGCAGAGCTTTTACCTTGCTGAGGTATACGATAACCTATAAATTCTAATCTAGAGTCTCCTGCAAAATCTGCAATTGTTTTACCTTCTAATTCTTCTATTGTAAGTCCAAGTGTACTAGCTTTAATCCTTACTTCTGCTCCTCCATTTTGCCCATCATACATTTGTAGCTCTCCACTAATATCATGTCCACCTAGTTCTGCAATTTGAACTGCTTCTATTCCTTTTAATTTTTGAGTATATATTTCTTTATTAAATATTCCAGAAACAATTGACTCAAATTTAGATGAAAAGTTTGGAAAACTTAAAGGAATTTTAAACTTATAATCAAAAGGCCCATTAGGTACAATATCTAAACCATCTAAATAGTTTTGAGGTAAATCTCTTTCTGCAATTTCTTTTTCTATCCTAGATCTAAGTAGTTTTAAGTGCTCTAACTTTGCAAGCTTATACTCTAAAGTAAATGGCGTAGTGCTTTTTACCTTACTTATACCTAAATCTTTTAATACTTTTCTAGTATCTTCTTCTATATTTTCTTTAATAGCCATTCCAAACATTTCTTGCAACATTGCTCCTGGGATTTGTTTTCCTTCATAAGAATACATTTCATTTTGGAATACATTTGTAATAATGTTTTTTCTAATCTGTCTATTAAATACAACTTCATTTTTTGAATCTGTAGGAACCATTTGTGGAAACCTTAGCTTATTTGAATCCATAACCATAGGATTAGATGTATCTAAAGTTTCAGTGTTTTGAAAATCTTGTACATTCATTCTAGCTCCTTTAGTAGCGCTTTCTGTGTGAACTACATGAATATTCTTATTTTTCATAGCATCTATCATTGTACGCAGATAACTAAAATCTTTTGCAAGTTGAGGTGTTATTACTGTATATGAATTCTTATCCATGTGTACAGTACTAAGACCATTTTTTACATTTGTCTGTTCGTGGTAAGGTTTTAAAGGCATAGTAGGCCTATTAAAATCACCTCCTGCTAAATATTCTTGATATGCAGCTTCATCTAAATCTTTGTTCCAGTTACCCATACCCTGCATAATTCCCCGGTACATATCTACACTAATAAAAGATTGTGCGTCTGATTTATTTGTGTTTCTGTAAAGCTCAGCTGTATTAGGATCTAATCCATTCTTTATTAAATTTGCTACAAAAATATCAGCTTTTACTCTATCTGTGTAATCAAAATCTTTTATTACCAGTGCGTTGTATTCCGGCATCATACCATAAGCTGGATTGTTTACATCAAATCCTTGTATAGCTAATTTAGTTCCTGGAGTATTTAACAGCCCTGAACGTTTGTAAAAATCTGCAGAGTTTTTTGCAAAAGAATACCCACCTCTTAATAGTTTAGTAACTTCTATTCTACCTACAAAATCTTGAAAAATAAAATCTGTAACAAATTGATTTTTTTTATCATTGCTATTTAGATCTTTGTTTACATCTGTCTGTAAAGTAATGTTATAGTCTGTTAAACTTTGTTTTAAATCTTTTTCAAAGCTTTCTAGCATTTCTGTAACATATATTACCTGATCGTCTAATAACTTTTCAAAGAGCCTTGTATCTGATTTGTCTTGATTATTTAAAAAGTTTTCTAGTAAGCTAGACATTTTAATACCATCTATTTCTGTGTCTACTAATCCAAATATTTGTGTCATTGTAAATGCAGATCCATTACCTGCATAATAACTAGAACCTGCTTTATAATGGTATCCTTCTATTAAATTAGAAGTATCTTCTGTTTTTCTTGCTGCTTCTATTGCTTTATTAGCCTGGTCTATTCTAGCAAGGTCTTGTATTATTAAGCCTTCTATAATTTCTTTTTTACTAATATTAACTCCAAACTTATTTAAAGAACTTACTTTAGGTATTTGCATAAATCCTAAATTTGGTCGATCTGCTTGTATGTGTAGTGCACTTAAAGCAAAATTACTGTCCCTATTAACAAAACCAAGCATTCTTTCTACTAAAGAAGTTTTAGAATTTTGATTCTCATAATCAACAGCGTTAGTAAATCCTTTTTTATACGAATCTAAAGTAAAATTAAAAAAGTTTTTTCTAGCATTTCCTTTATTACTTGCTAAAGCTCTAAGTAATATTGATTTATATTTAGTATTTTCTATTAAACTACTAGGAACAAATAAGGGATCAGTTGAAAGTGTTTCTAAATATTCTTTTAGTTCATCTATTTGATTAGGGTCCGTAAATAGCTCTGAGAGCTCATCTACTGAAGTTGGGAGATTAATAGGATAATATGCTTTATTTGTACCACTAATAAAAGTTCCAAAAGGTTTACTGTCAAATAGTATAGATAGCTCTGCAATTTTTTTTATTACACTGTTTTCTTGATGAAAGTTTTTTTCAGGTGTATTTTCTATATATAGTAAAAGTTTTACAAAGTTTTTATTAGGTTCAAACACAAAGCTTGAAAAAAGATCTCCTCTAGTAACTCCTTCTTCATTACCTAACTCGTAATATTTTGCTAAATTATTTATAGTGCTTTCTACAGTAGGTCCATAATTCATACCTAGTTCCCATAAATACACTCCTAAAGCCTCTATTTGTTCTGGGGTCCATTCTTGTTGTCCTTGAGCTTCTTTTACAATATTCCAAGCTTTTTTAATATTAACTAATTTAGAAGGTTTAACTGTTAACTTTCCATCTATTTCATTATAAACTGCTCTTGGATTTGCAATGCTGTATTCTACAGAATTATTTTTATAATCTTGTTGTGCTCTTCTTGTAACACTGCTTTGATTAGAATTAATAATAAAGTTATCTGTTGTACCATCTTCTTGTAACTCTTGTTTAAATAATAAAAATCGTTTATATGTATTTTTAAATGCTGCAAACATGGCAGCTTTTTCACCAGAGTTTAATGTAAGAAGCTTTGCTGTAATTGCTTCTACTTCATTTTTATAGGAAGAGTAGTAATCTAGTTTAGACAACATAGCTTCAAAGTTTGGTTGACCAACTGCCGCTTCTGCTACTATTGCATATGCTCTTTCTAGTGGTAAGGTTTCTGGGTACCCTAAAATATTAGTACCTACTTTAATAGTACTTAATATGTTCTTAGCTTTAGAAGAAAGTTTATTTTTAGGGTTATCTTGTATCCTAGAAATATTATATATTCTTATAAATTCCTCATCAAGTTCTTCTATAACAGATTGTCCATCTTTTACTTTTAAATTATAATTAGATAAACTTTCTTTTAATAATGTTCTTGTTCCTATGTTTTGTATATTACCATAAGAATCTCTAGTAGTGTTCCATTCTTGATACGCGGTTACAAATACATCCCAATTAGGTGCTAAATTTATATTTTCTTTTTTTATTTTACTTATAAAAGCATCATACCCATTTTCACCTTTAGTTAAAATGTCATACAATTCTTGTGCTTTTTCTAAAGTTATGTCTTCATTAAATACTGCTAATAATGTTTTATTTTTTACGTCATCAAGTATATTGTTTTCCTGATTTGGTCCTACTTGGTTTTTTATTTTATTAATAAATCCTACAAGAGTATTTATAAGAGCGCTTTGGATCTCAATATTAGCTTGTTTACCTCTATGTAATTCTAAAAGTTTAGAACTTTGTCTATTAGCTAAACCAAATCTTAATGTTTTGTATTGATTTTTAGTACCTTCTTCTTTTAAAGTACTCATAAACATATACTCTCCATTCTCTACAAATAATATAGGCTCATTATTTTCGTCTAGATTAGCAAGCTTTGACGCTAATTGATTTCTATCTTGGTTAAAATCAATACCGTAAAACTTTTTAAATTCATTAGTATATACAGATTCATATATAGCTTCTGCTTCTGCATTAGACCCTGCAACGTTTCTTAAGTCTTCTAAAAGTTTTGAATCTTTACCGTTAGGTAATATAGCTCTGCCATTTTCTATTCTACAACTCATTATTTACAATTCTTTTTATTAAACCTGTCTTTAAACTCTTGTGGTGCTACTATTTCACTTTGTACATCTAAACTTGACTGGTTTGTTTTATTTAATTTAGAGTCTTTAATAACTTCTTCTGCAGTCTTACCTAGTATTTCTCCCCTTTCAAAAATAACTCTAGGATTATTAAATAAACTCTCATTTATTTGAAGAGTATCTACAGACAATATTGAATAATGTCCTTCACCTTCTACTCTATCACCAACTTCTGACTCACTAAATAAGTAGTCTTGATAAGTGTCATACCTAGAACCTGTAGTAGGGCTGAAATACTCATCTGTAGTATTTGCAAGTCCTTTATCTATATGATATTTCTTATTTTCTATAAAAGATGAAAAATCATTTAGTAAATCAAACTTATCTTTTACAGTGTTTCTTTTACCTAGATTTACATATTTACCATCGCTATCTACATTTACAACATTAAAACTAGCCTGTTCGTTATTAAATACTTTAGACATTTCAGTCTCATTTATTCTTACTAATTTTTCTAAACTAGGACTGTAATATACAAAATATTGTTGTCCATCTTGAAAAGAGCTAAAACTTAAATACATTGAGTTATTATTTGCATTTTTTGGCTGTGAGCTTGTTGCTATTATTTCTGCTGCTTTTTCATATTGTTTATTTTGTATTAATTCTAAAACTTTACGTTTAGAAGCTTCAGATAAATCTGCAGTACTAGTTAATAAAATTCTAGCTTGTCCTCCAGGCACATTCTCAGGCCTTGCAACTACTGCTATCTGATCAATTCTCCCTTCATTTTGTACTCTTTGTACTTCTCTTGTAATTTTAGGTAAATTTTCTTGATTTTTATTTTCACTTACTTCAGATATTTCCCATTGTACTACCTCTGTTGCTCCTGGAACCCCAGCTGTAAACGCTAATAATACATTTCTAGTAGATCCTCCTCCTACTTCTTCTTTAATATCATAAAAATAACTTGTATCAGATGCTTCTGATAATACAGTGTTGTTATAGTTATTAGCTATAACTTCAGATATTCTTGTAGTTACAGCTTCTCCTGCTTGTAGTTTTTCTACTATAGCTTTTCTTTCAGCAGTTTTACCAGATTGTAGTTTTCCTATATATTGTCCATCTAATTTAATGTATATAGGAATTAACCCATACTCTTCCGGCTTACCCTTGTTGTTCTCTTTAAAATAATCAGTTTCTATAATTTCAAAACTTACTACTTTTCCTTTTACATCTGTCAGTAATACATTTTGATTAATTTGAATAGGAGTAACTACATCATTAATAGTAACTACGTCTGATACTTCAAGATTAGGCTTACCTGAATCATCTACTCCTACTTTCTTTTTATCTGTTACCCATAAAGTAGGATTTACTGCTAACTCTGATTTTAATACTGCTTCTTCTGTAGATGTAACTTCATTAACTTCATCATCAATAGTTAATTGATTAGGGTCTGTTATAATAACTCTTTTTTTAGGTTGTGGTTCTTTAATTACCTCTTGATCTTCAATTTCCATATTATCAAGATCTTGCACAGGCTCTTCTTTTATAAATGCGTCTTTATTATTTTCTTCGTACTCTAATTCTTTAATTGCTTTACTTAATCCTGCAAGCTCAGTTTCTGAAAGCTCTGCATGATCTATAGATTTAAGGCCTATAATGCGTGTTTCAATAGGAAGCTCTATGTTTAAATTTAAATACTTATTTTTAGCTTCTTGCTCTTTTTCTTTAAATTCTTTTCTTTTAATCTCTGCATCAACTTTTACTTCATCTTTTGCTTCTTTAACATTCTTTTTAATGTCTTCTTCTGTCTTTGCTTCATCAACTGCTTTTTTATTTTTAATGTCTTTTGCTGCTTGTTTTGCAGTTGCTTCTCTTTCTTTCCTTCTTTCTTCGTATTGCTTTTGGAAATATTCATCTGAACTAAGTTTTTTATACGCATCTACAGCTACATTATTATTTCCTAGTAGTTGTATATAATCATTTGCCATACTTTGAAACTCCTTAACTTTAACAGGGTCTGTATTTCTTTTTATTAAAGTACTTAGTATTTTTTGAAACTTAGCTACAACTTTGTTTGTTTCTTCTGCAGAATTATATTTTGCAGGATCACTTTCAACTTCAGGCATGTTATATAAATTAAGAGATCCATCTATCATAGGAACTCCATTTACAAGATCAACCATTTCTGACATAAGAGAATTCATGTTTTTCTCTATTGATTTCATTCTATTGTTACGGTTTTTAATGCCATATAAACCTAAAGTAAGGTTTGCTCTAAGATTGTACTGCTCATTTATTGTTTCTTGTTCTGCTTTTACTTCTTCTTCAGACATTCTAGCTTTGTCAAGCCCTTGTTTTGCTGCTAGAGGAGGAAAAGCATCATTTATATCTTGATAAGTTTTTTGAAAAGTTTCCATCTTTTTTTTATGCCTATCAATTATTTCTTGTTTAGTACGCCCTGTTTGTTCTTTTATGCTTTGCTCAGGATTATACCCAAACTGTTTAGCAAATTCAGAGTCTTCCATTTGTGCTGCATCATCTAGTTTTTCTATGTATACATCATAACCTCCGTTTTCTATTGCATCAAAAGCACCAATTGCTATTAAATCATTCTGCGCATCTTTGTATTCTTTTTGATTACCTTCTTCTTTAGCTTTTTTCATCCTTTGTAAAGCAAATACTTGCGCATTAAAAGAGCCTCCTCTTCTTTGTGCGTTTTGCATAAAACCTCCATTAAGTAAATCTGCTAAGTATTGTGCGTTCTTTTTTCTTTGCTCATAAGGTTTGCTTAATATACTTCCTCCAGCTCCCATACCTCCCCCTACAATAGCACCTACAAGCATAGATTCTAACCCTTCTTGTGTTCCAAAAGTTTCTGAAAGACCTTGATACATAGACATAATCATATCTTCAGATCCTCCATCAAAATATTTATTTGTATTGTAATCTGTTGCCCCTATTTTAGCTGCAAATTGCATTCCTTCTTGAAAAGCTTCTGTAGCAGCACCTTGAGCAGTAGGTTTTAATCTTGATAATCCATTTCTAAACATTCCTCTTGCTCCTAACTGGCTTATTGCTTTACCAGCTGCGTCTAAAGCTACGTCTCCGTTTTGTTTTAATGCAGCTCTATATCCAGAGACTCTTTTACCAAACATCAATAAATTTGTAGGAGCTAACACAGCTAAATTTGCTATAAAGTCTGCATTACCTGCAGAATAAGATGCATCTCTAATATCAGCTAGTATTTCTTCCCCTAATTGATATTCACTTTGTAGTCCTCTTTCTTCTAATTCTCTAGCAACTATTGAATCATATGAGTTTTTTTGTGTTTCTCTTGCTTCTACTGAAGATTCTGCTAAAGACATGTATAGTCCCATTTCTGCAGCGTTTAAACCGGTAAGTAACCTTTGGCCTTTACTTGCTTTAAAAGTTTTATCTGCTAATTGTGTACCAGTTGTAATAGCTTTTGATAAACCATACATGCTTTTCATTTTACTAGATTTCCCTAACAAATTAACTCCTCGCGCAAGCATTCCTGTTCCTCCGGTTAAATAAATTGTAGCTAAAGAGCCTAAACTGTACCCAAAACCATTAGCTACAGTATCCGCCCAAAAGTTAGCTGTTCCAAGTTTTTCACCAATTCCCATATCATTCTCTGCTTGAGTTTTGTAGTTAGGCATAGCCTCACGCATCCACTCATTTCCTTTGTCTACGCTTTTACCAACAAAATTATCATAATATGCTCCTCCTGCAGCTAACTCACCTAATCCTGCAACTATTCCTAATGTGTTTTCTACTACAGCTCCTGCTGTTGTAACTAATGCTTTAGTTATACCGTTAAGCCATTTTTCTCCTGTACCTTGATTTCTAGCTCTTTGCTCATCCCAATTAAAATGCCTAGTAGTAGGAACATTATATTTTTTATACTTACTTAAATCGTCAGTATAAATATTTGTAAAGTTTATAGAATCGTAAAAATTTGTATTTCTCTTAATTGTTGGAAGTCCTTCTATATCTTCTGTTCTAATTTGAAACCCGCCTTGCTTAGGCAAATTAGTTTTACTATCTAAGTTTACATTATTAGTCTGTAGTTGTATAGCCATAAATTAATATAAATATTTTGCGTAATTATCTCCTTCATTATTAAGTGGTTTATCTAATATCCCTTCAAGAATTTGTAAACCTGAGTCTTTAGCGTGTGCTGTAGTAGTTACAACACCTTCTTTATCTATACTAGTAATTATAACAGGTTTAGAATTTTCTGACCCATCATCATTTTGATATTTAAATTCAACTTTACTACTTTCTTCTCCTTCAGGGCCTACTATAAACATTTCTGGAGTCCAAGTAGTTACATTATGTGCTAAACCTTCTGCATATAATCTATTTACTTTAAACGCTGTGCTATTTATGTGCTCATCTAGTGTAGACTCTCCATTAGTATAAGCATTTATTTCTGATGCTGGTATAAATAGATATTCAGTATCTCCTATATTTATATCTCCTGTCTTTACTTTACTTTTTATAGAAATTGCAATCATAGGATTACCACTTGGATTAGCCACATTTACAAGGCCTGATTTAGCTACATCAATTTCTACAGCATCTCCCTCTCCATATTTTTCTCTTATATATTGTTTATATGGTGTAGGCTCTTCACCTCCTTCAGTAATAACAGCTACATCATCACTAAGACCTTTTTTAATTGCAGTATTTATAGCTGTTTTTGTTTTATCTGTTGTATCTCCATAGCTAGTATCTACAAGACCATCAAACTTAATAGTATCATTTTTTAAAGTAGTTTCTATTGTTTTTCTATCTTCAAGCATTACTTGTTGAAACTGTTTTACAGCATTACCTAAGAATTTATTCCTTGATTTTAGTACACTAGCCTCAACTTCTCCTTCGTCTCCATACATTTTATTTACAAATTCTCCATGTCCTAATATTTTATATGCATTAGTTCCACCAGGTATAGTATATGCTTCCCCTGTTGGTTGCTGCTGCCCTTCAAGATAAGCAAAAGCGTCATACAAAGTTGCACCTTCTTCAAGTGCTCCTACATTAATTAACCCTGCTAGTATATCTTCATGTGCTATATATTGATATAGTTCTTTATATGGTTGATCGCTTTTTCCAGGTACTATTTCCGGTGTTCCAAGCTCTTTAGATTTACGTATTTTATATTCTTCGTCACTTTCACCGTCTTTATACACTGAAGATTGTCCTTCTTGTAGTCTAATATTTGCAAGCTTTTGTTTGTCTCTTGCTCTTCTAAGATTTTTAATTTCTCCAATTAAAGTTTCTTTACCAACTTTTTGATCTTCTGGCATTAAAGCTATAATTGCTTCTAACTCTTCATTTGTATCTGCATTATATAATAAGTCAAGACTAACTCCTTTTTGCGCATACTCTTGTGCAGTGTTAGTTATAATTTGAGTTTGTTCAGCTAAATGATTTTCTATTTGTGTTGTAGTAACACCTCCAATAACTACAGAAGTAAGAGCCCCGGCTACTCCTGTCTGGAAATAAACTTGTGGTTTATCATCATTTGGACCACCTACTCCTACACCATCTTCACTTATTACACTAATATCACTTTCTTCTTTAGTATTTGAATATACATATTTATTTTGAGCATCTTGTAAATACTGATCATTTATATCATCATGAGTTATATGTAATAATGCTGATTTATTCCCATTGTTTTGGGCATGATTAATAATACTTGCTTTATACTCTTCTATAGCAGTCATTTGTGAAAGCCTTTCCTCGTCTGTTAAATCTTCATTTTCAAGAATTTTATCTATTTTCTGATCAAGAATACTTACACTTTCATTTATTTTTTCTGCTGCTTCTTCTTCATTAAACATATAAGTATTAAGATCAGCCTCTTGTCTAACATATGAGCTTACATCATCTCTTCTTAGTACACTTTTAGTTACATCTTGCACTAAAGCTGCAGGTATTGCTACAACTTCGTTTCCTCTTTTAAGTTTCCATACAGCAGGCCCTGATTTTCCATCTCCAGTTTGTCCTTCAGAATCAAGAAAAATATTAAAATCTTTGTCGTATAGTGTAAACCCGTCCCAACCTTGTTCTCTTTCTACAACATCTTTCATAGCTTTAGAAAACTCATCATTTACATCTACATAATTAGCAACATTTGCCCCAGCAAAATAAGAGTCTTGGTCTACAGTTCCTGAAGGAGTATATTGAATCCCTTCATACTTAGATTTAGATTGTTGTAGTTTTCTTTGTTTTATAGAATCTGTTATATCTCCTTTAGACACCCTTTCAGTTAGCATATTTTCATATGCAGTGTATAAATCTTTACTTTTTTTAATAGGAGTATAGTCTTTAACAAATGCCATAGCATCTCTATGTACAGTCATTCCTAAATTTTCATAATCTGTTCTTTGAGCTCTTTCATCAATACCGGCATTATATTTATCAGCTAAAGTATATAATGTTTCATTATCTTCTTCTAAAGCTTCCATATTCATAATAGAAGTAGACAATGCATTATCAGCTTGCATATTTGCCATATACTCTTGCCTTTTCAACTGGTTAACTTGTACTGACCCAGTGTCTTTGTACATTGATTGATATTGCGGTAATTCGTATTTTGCCATAATTTATTTTTTTATCGTCCAGAAGCTTTAAGAGCAATCTCTTGTTGTGTATAAGGATTTCCAGTTGCTGGATTAATTTGCCCTGCTAAAGCCGTTGTAAGTCTATCTCTTTCATATATACCATATAAGCCTTGTGCTTTTGCTACTCGCTCATCTGCTTTATACTGCATTGTGTCTCCCATTACTCCTGCTATACCTTGAGAGAAGTTATTTAATATAGCCATTTTATTTGTTTGCTTTTGATTTTCTGTAGCATTTCTTAATGATATATTAGCATTTTCAACAGCTGCAAGTCTATCTGCTTCTCTTTGAGATAGTTGAGCGTTTGTTGTAGAAGCTGTTAATTCATTTTGTACATTTCTAACATTAGCTTGTTCTGCACTTTTCTTAGTTAAGTTTTCAGCTGTTAATGCATCTTTAGATTCTTGTGCTCCTAAAGTTCCTTCTCCTTGTAGTTTTTTAGCAAATAAAGCTTGTCTATTACCAAACGCTGAAGATCCTGCTCCAGCTGTATCTAAAAATCTTTGCTCTCCTGTATATGCACTAGCTAGTCTTGCTCTTGCTTCATTTTGATCAGGTGCGTTATACACTTGTCCTTTAACTCTTCCTGCTACTATAGGATTTTTAAAGCCAGAGTTATACGTAAATTCTTCAGGATCTTTTTGCTTATTAAACATAGCTGCAACAGCGGGTATAAACTGAGCAGCCGCTCCTATCTTAGCCTCTAAAGGCATACCAGGATTTAGTTGTCTATTTAATTTTCTTGCAGCTATTCTTTGTTGTCTGTTATATTTTTTCTCAGATAATACTCCTCCTTCTGGTATTTCTCCTGACATTTGTGTCCTAGCTAAATATGCATCATAAGTATTGTCAATGCCTCCAGCTAAATCTACTTCTTCTTGTGACATGCCTACAACACCTGCATCATTTAAAGCTGAAGATTCAGAAGGCTCAAAGTAATCAGGATTTTTTATGTAATCCATTCTTCCTGGTCCTGCAGAAATAAATTTAGGTATTCCTTCATTAATATCAGTACTCTGCGCTAGTTCCTGTTCAGGCATTTCATTAGGTATCTGCTGCATTTCTATAGTCTTTATAGACAAAGGTTCGTCATTAAGAGTTCTATCGTTAGATAATATATTATACTCTTCTTGTTGTTCTGGAGTAAGTTCTCTTTCTTGATCTACAAATAACTGTAAATTTCTTAGCTTTCTTCTTTTTTGTTCTACTATAGGAGGTCTTCTATCTTCTCTCCTTTGTTGTCTTGGATCTACTAAAGGTTCTTGTCCTGAAGCTATTAACACTTCATTCATTTCAGTTAAATAAGACCTGTCTCCAGATAAATATCTAGGATCACTTTTAATAGCTCTTAATAAACTTTCTCTTTTAGTTCCTCCTGTTTCATATTGTACTACACCTCCTAATTTAGCTACTTGTTTAGGATCTCTATTAGCAGCTGTCTCTTGCATTTTTGCTAGCATATTAATCTCTTGCTGTCCTCCTCCATTTTGTAATATGTTTTTATGTTGTTCTGCATATGACATTCCACCTTTCTTTAGGTGGTCAGAAAAGAAATAATCTTTTGGGCCTCCTTTACTCATTACTACTTTATCCATAGTTTCTCCTCCTTCTACTTCTGTTTGTGGATCTACTTGAATACCTCCATCATCATGAGAAGCGCCTGTAAACTCTACTGCATCGGTTCCTTCAATAGGAGTCATTGTACCGCCCGGTAAATTAACTCCTCCTTCATTATACATTTTTCGCATTCCTCCATCTTCCATTTGTGGTATTTGTGGAGCCACTGCACCTTTAAAATAATTAGTAGCATCTGCCATTTGGTTGGCATTAAATTGAGGTGGAGGTTGCGTATTTTCTCCTGATAAATTATTAAACAAATTATTAGTTTGTTCTCCTGTATATTTATTTACTCCGTTTGGATCGGTAACAGTAGAACCTTCACCTAGGCTTCCTGATCCCAACAGCATGCTTGGAAGAGTTAAAGATTTAGCTCCTTTACCAAATATTGATCCTATTCTAGGCATTGCTTTAAGCGCTTTAAGTCCAAAAGAAGCTGCTTTATCATAGTATCCTCCATCACCATGTTCACTAACTCCTCCATCTCTAAGATTAAAATTTATTCCTGCAGTAGGCATTTTAGATTTAAAATTATAACCTACATTACCCTCTATTCCTAAACCTCTAAATAATCCTCTTTTTGTAAGACCATTTCTTTTTGCTGTTACTCCAAGGTATCCTCCTGCGTTTGGAGCATATTTAGTTCCATAAGAACCTTTTACACCAAACTGTGTGTTTTTATCTAAACTATTTTGGTATAAAGATAGATCAGCGTTCCCGTAAAGACCAGCACCTCCTACTCCATCTGTAGATCTACCTCCAATACCTCCTCCTATTGTAGACTCAAAAGAAGCATCTGAATTATTTATATTTTTATTTAAGTAAGCTTCTAATCCTCCTGCTCCATTAAACACTGATTTACTAAATGTATTTTGATTTACAAGTCTTAGACCTGCTCCACTAGGAACAGCGTATTTTCCTAACGTTCCTTCTAATAAAGGAACACTCATTTTAGTAGTTAATGCCCCAGTGTTATCTGGGTTTAAAGCTGACCCTACTTGTAAATAAGGATCAAGTCTTCCCTGAGTTTGATTTATTTTGTGCTTACCAGTTAATTTTTTTAATATATTATTTTTCATATTTGTATTTTATTTGTATCTAGGCATTCCCATTCTTAATCCACCCTGTCTAAATCTTAAACCAACTCCTGCCGTAATAGATTTATTTTGCATGTTATATCCTACATTACCTTCTAAATTTCCATATCCTCCGTAAACTCCTACATCTCTCATGTTCTTATTTAATGCATCATAATTTCCGTATGCCCCAGCTTCAAAGCCTGCTCTGCCAGGAGACCAATCATGTGCACCTTGTAGATTTTTTTTCTTAAACCCAACTTTACCATAAAGATTTAACTCTTTATTAAATTTAGCATCTCCTCCTGAAAAACCAGTTAAACTTCCTTTACCTTCTATACCTCCAGCAATAATAGGAGCACCTGATCTAGTGTCACCCCTACCTAAAGAAGCTTGAAGTCCAGTACTAAGAGAAGTACCAATTCCTTTATTTCCTGTGTTATAGTTAAATCCAAAACCACTTTGTAGCGATAAAGGAGCTTCTGTGTCTCCACATTGAGTAACTCCAGGACCACAGTTGTAAGATTTTGAGCCTGAAAGTCTTAATTCAGTTCCCCCATCACCATATTTTTTTGCATACATACCTCCGTTTTCCATACTTGTATTTTTACCTAGATCATATCCAGAAAATGTTTTACTTTTTAATTGAGAACTTCTAACATTTGCTAAAGAAGCTCCAAACTTATTACTTGTATTTGCATTAGTTTTAGTTTGATAATCTAGTTTTTCTGCTTCAAATTGTTTTTCTTCTTTCCTAGCTTTTTTTCTTTGTATAAGTCCTTTACCTAAACCATACACAGCTCCAAGTCCTGCTCCAACAAGAGTTCCTACCGGACCTAATGTAGATCCTGCTAGCATTGCTGTAGTAGCTGCAGCTCCAATTCCTGTTCCAATTCCTGATAAAGTAGCGCCTGCTCCTTCACCAAATTTCATTGTAGTAGCATCACCATCATCAGATAATTTACTAACTCCTGCG
>TARA_R110000850_G_scaffold30665_10_pt1 | contig 24780 bp, 25 predicted proteins | sample TARA_R110000850 | Tara Oceans TARA_R110000850 (sample SAMEA4397586) | marine metagenome | biome: Polar Biome; feature: [SRF] surface water layer (ENVO:00010504); material: water (ENVO:00002006), including particulate matter (ENVO:01000060) such as... | depth 5 m | reverse complement strand
GGGCGGCGGCGGTCCGTCGAGCCTCTCCGAGATCGGCATCAAGACCAACCGCGACGGCACGCTCAGCATCGATGATACGGCGCTCACGAAGGCGGTGACCAATCATCCGGGCCGCGTCCACGACATGTTCGTGCCGGGGCAGACCAGCAGCTCGGCGCTCGTCGAGATCGCAAGCAGCCTCGGCGCGACGAAGCCGGGCACCTATGCGGTCACTGACATCGTCGCGGCGACCTCCGGCAGGCTGAGCGGCGCGGCTGCGCCTTCGGCATTCGACGTGCCGGTCTTGATCGATGCGACGAACAAGAGCTTCACGGTCACGCTCGACGGCCGCACCTCGCTCGCCATCAACCTCCCTGAAGGCAGCTATGCGACCGGCGCAGCGCTCGCCGCGGCGTTCCAGACGGCGATCAACGACGATTCGGTGCTGAAGTCGTTCGGCCTGTCGCTGACGGCGGCGTGGGACGGTTCGGCCTTCACGTTCACTTCGAAGGGCCTGGGCAGCACCTCGGGCGTTTCCATCGTCGGGCTCGACGGCACGCTTGCGACCACGCTCGGCCTCGACGTGCCGACCGCCACCGCGGGCACCAACGCATCGGGCAAGATCGGCGGTATCGACGCCATTGGCATCGGCAACCGCCTGATCGCGCCGTCTTCGTCGGCGGCATCGGGCCTCGCCGTCAATATCCTCGGCAGCGCGACGTCTGCGACAATTGTCGTGCGGTCGACTGTGTCCGGCCTCATCTCCGACATGCAGAAGCAGCTTTCGGCTTCAGGCGGAGGCTTCAAGACGACGTCGGAACGGCTGGCGAAAGAAGCCAAGGCGATCGCGGAGGAGCAGGATCGGGTCGAAGCCCGCAGCCTCGCGCTTGAGGAACGCCTTACGATTCAGTTCGCGGCAATGGAGCGCGCCATTTCCGCCTTCAACAGCACGCAGGAATATATGAAACAGCAGATCGACATGTGGACGCGGGACGCCGGCTGATGATGCAGGCCCTGCGCGCGCGGCAGCAGTATGCCGCCATCGACACCGCCACCCGCACCGAACAGGCGAATCCGCACCGCCTGATCGAGATGCTGTACGACGAACTGCTTTCCGCGCTTCGGCAGGCGGGCATCGCGATCGATCGGGGCGATCTCGCCATGAAGAGCAGCCGTGTCAGCCGCGCGCTCTCCATCCTGCACGGTCTCGAATCGAGCCTCGATTTCAATCGCGGTGGTCCGGTCGCGCAATCGCTTTCGTCGGCTTACGGCTACCTCCGTCAGGAGACGATCGCTGCGGGCCGCGACAATGATGCGGATCGCCTTGCCGCCGCCACGGAGGCCGCCGCCGGCCTTGCGGATGCCTGGCGGCAGATTCGCCCGTGACTGCGATTCCGGCCCTTCTCACCGACATCGAATCACTGTCCGGCATGACGGCGCACGCCGCGGCGGGCGGCGACTGGACGGCTGTCGAACGCTATGAGACGATTCGCCTCGCGCTCGTGAAGACGCTTTCGGGGCTCGCTGTGGATCCTGCATTGCGGATCGAAGCGCTCGGCGCGCTGCGTCAGGCCGAATCGCATTCGGTCACGATCGGCCACGCCATCGATGTCGGTCGCCGCGCGCACGAGCGCAGCGCCCAGGCACTGCGCCAGTCCGGCACCGCGCGCAGGCTCTACGGAAAAGCGCGTACGGCTTGACGCGCTATTCTATGCGACGGCGCGTTCGCCGCGGCTGATCTGGTATTTGCGCATCTTCTCGATGAGCGAGGTGCGCTGCAGTCCAAGGACGCGGGCCGCGTCCGCGACGATGTCGCCGCTCTGTTCGAGCGCCGCGTGGATCAGCGACTGTTCGAGTTTCGCGACAAGCGCGCGCATGTCGCACGTGCCGGCGCCCAGGAGCGCGCGCGGGTCCATGTCGAGACTGTTGTCGTAGGGGCGCAGCGGAACGACGGTGGCCGCAGGCAGGCGCATATCCGCTTCTTCTTCGGAAACCGTCGTAGCATCCCAGATCGCCGCATCCTCGTTCAGCGGCTCGCGGCGTTCGAGCGTCGCGCCGAGCAGGATTTCGACGTCGTCGACACCAATGTCGCCCTCGCCGAACAGCACGACCGCGCGTTCAATCACGTTGCGCAGCTCGCGAATGTTGCCCGGCCAGTTGTGCTGGCAGAGTGCGCGCAGCGCCGAAGCGTCGAAGCGCAGCTTCGTGCCCGACTGCTTCAGGAAGTGCGCGACCAGCATCGGAATATCTTCGCGGCGGTCGGCGAGCGCCGGCAGCTGCAGCGGGAAGATGTTGAGGCGGTAGAAGAGGTCTTCGCGGAACCGGCCCTCGGCGATCGCCTGTTCCAGGTTCTTGTGCGTGGCGGAGATGACGCGCACGTCGACGGCCATCGTCTTGTTGCTGCCGACGCGCTCGATCTTGCGCTCTTCGAGAACGCGCAGCAGCTTCACCTGCATGTCGGCGGGCATGTCGCCGATCTCGTCGAGGAAAATCGTGCCGCCGTCAGCGGCCTCGAAGCGACCCTTGCGGCTTTGCAGCGCGCCGGTGAAGGCGCCCTTTTCATGGCCGAAGAGTTCTGATTCGATAAGTTCGCGCGGGATGGCGCCGCAGTTCACGGCGACGAATTCGTTGTTCCGGCGGGCCGAAGCGAGGTGCAGGCAGCGCGCGACGACTTCCTTGCCGGTGCCGGACGGGCCCGTGACGAGCACGGAAGCCTGCGAACCGGCAAGACGCATGATGAGATTTCGGACCCTGACGATCGCTTCACTGCGACCGATAAGCAGCGCCTCCAGTTCGGCAATACCGCCGCCTGCTGCAGCCCCCGTTGCAACCGTCATCATGTTCCCCCTCGGCGACACCCCTGACGCCGTGAAACGGGGTTTAACAGTGAAATGGTTAACGAAATTTATACAGGGAATCCTTAATTCTCAATGCATTGTAAATTTCACCGTTTCGTTGCGAAAGCGTAGCATTTCCGGCCGTTTCTGCTGTGTAACGGTTAAATTCCGGCGTACCATTCGTAGCCGACGCGGTCTTCCCAATAGCCGCCTTTCCCGCCGCCCGTGTCAGCAAGGGTCGACGCGACCTCGACGCGCGTAACGAACTTCGCGTGCTTGTAGCCGAGCTGCCGTTCGACGCGGAGCCGAAGCGGCGCGCCGTGGCCGATGGGGAGCGGGGCATCGTTCATGCCCCAGGCGAGGATCGTCTGCGGGTGGAAGGCATCGATGAGGTCGATCGATTCATAGTAGCGCGTCCCGCGGAAATCGTCGGCGCAGTGGAAGATCACATAGCGCGCCCCGTCCCGAAGCCGGGCGACGTCGAGCAGCGTTTTCAGCGGTACGCCGGTCCATTTGCCGATCGCGCTCCACCCCTCCACGCAGTCGTGCCGCGTGATCTGCGTGCGTGCGGGAAGGGCGCGGATCGCAACCAGCGACAGGGCCAGCGAGCGCTCGACCAGCCCGTCGACAACGAGCCGCCAGTCCGCAAAGCCGTTCGCCGCATGGCGCGCATAGGCTGGGTCTGCCGGCAGCGTGTTGCCGTTCATGCGGAACACAGGCGACATCTCCGCCGCGCTAAACTCCCGCGCCAGCGCGTCGCGGTCGCTGATCAGGCGCTGCGCGCGCATTGTAAGCTTTTCGGCGCTGAACAGGGCCTCTCGGAAGCCTTCGCTCTGGCCGAGCCGGTCGCAGCCCGAAACCGCGAGGCCGGCGCCGGCAACGAGACTCCCTATGATTCCGCGACGGGTAACAAGGTGTTTCATGGGGTATCATCCGGTATGCGGTGGCGGCCGGTGATCATCGACCTGATCCCGGTCAAGGGGCCTGAGAGCAGCACCATCAGCAGATGCACGAGGATGAAGGCGGTGATCAGCGTCGCGCTGATGAAATGCACCGAACGTGCCGATTGCCGACCGCCGAACAGGTCGACGAGCCACGGCCACGCCGCGTCCATCGCGGGCGACATGGCAAGACCGCTCAGCACCATCACGGGCAGCAGGACGAACAACGTGCCTGCATAGGCGAGCTTCTGCAGCACATTGTAGCGGAGGGCCGCCTCGCCGCGTGGGAAGCGAAGCCGGGCGTGGGCCTTGATGTCCTGCCACAGGTGGCCGGGCGCAAGCTCCCGCCTGCTTGGTAGAAGCTCAGCGGCATGGCGGCTGGCGACCGTCCAGACGAGGTACAGGCTCCCCGCGACGGCGAGCAGCCATGCGAAAGCGATGTGCCAGCGCCGGGCGAGCGCCAGATTGTAATTGGACGGGATCGTCGCCCAGTGCGGGAAGGCAAGCGCGCGCGAGACGCCGTTCGGGTCGGTCCAGCGTCCGAGCACGCCGGTCGTCTCGACGCGCAGATCGCCGACACGCAGCACGCCGGATGTGCGTGTCGCGTAGATCTCCAGCCAGGCCGGGTCCGGATTGGCACCATATGCGCCCCAATAGAGGCGCGGGTGCGCGTTGAAGATCATCAGGCCGCTCATCAGCAGCACGAACACCGCGATCGCATTCGTCCAGTGCCAGAGCCTGACGGGCAGCCTGTGGCGGCGGACGATCACGCTACCAGCCCTTTGCCGCGATCCAGTAAGGACCGGTGCAGGCGCGGGGGATGCCTTCCAGCAGGTAGCCGGGTGGCGGCGGTTCGGTGGTGCCACCGCCGGAAAGCGACACGGCAGCGCCCACCGTGAGAGCGCCCCCCGCCGCGCCATCACGCACGACGAGCTTGCCGGCGTCTTCGGCGAGCCGGGCGGAGGAGGGCCAGAGCACGAGACGGCTCTCCCCCGTTTCGCTGCCGACGCGCAGGCAGCCGTCCTTCACGAACAGCGTACCCGTGAGCAACGCCCGCATCGCGGCGCCCGAAGGATCACGCGCCTGCGGGAAGTGCGTGACGGCACCGGCGCTTTGCGGCCGGGGGATGCTGTCGTCGCCGACGACATCGAGCGCCACTGCCGGCGAGAGCTTCAGCCTGCCCGCGGCGATGGCGGCCTTCGCCGCTGCATCATCGACGACGTGGAGCAGCACGCGGTTCGCCTCTATATCCCGTTCCGTGCCGACAAGCGCCAGCCCGGCTGCCTTGAAGGCGTCCTTCGCCTCGGTTTCGGCGGCGGAGAGGTCGGCGAGCGAATAGTCGACGCTGCGGGGCACGAAGGCGTCGTCTCCCACGTAGCGCTTCAGCTTTGCGGCGGCATCGCCCTTGAACAGCACCACGGCCTGCGCCTTCGGCTCGTGCTCAAGGTAGAGCCCGGCGAAATCCGGGTCGGAGCGTACGCGGAGCTGGAACACGGCGAGTCGGTCCGCAAGCCGCATTCGCGCCTCCGCCTCCTCAAGGCTGATGCCGAGCGTGCGCGACAGGTGCAGCGCGGAATCTGCCGCGCTTGTCGGCTCGGCCTGCTGCGCGGCCGCGCTCGCGGCGAGCAGTGCAAGCGGGGGCAGCGTCAGGCGGTACAGGCTGTTCACGGCGTTCTCTTGTATTATATGGCTAACACACCCAATATGGTGGTAAGCATAGGACAGGAAACGGATCATTAGGAGCGGTAATGCAAACCGAAACCGAGCTGAAGCTTCAGGCCCCCGATCCCGTGATCGCCGTGGCGCCCGAAAAAGCAGCAGGACTCGTGCCGATCAGCGACGAGAAGAAGACCAAACTTGAAGCCACCGTCGACAGCTTCGTCGACGATCTGCTGGCGCAGGATGCGAACAGCCCCGCCTTCGGCAAGCTTGTCGATGAGGTGACGGCGCTCGGCCGCCGCGAAATCGCCGAGGCCGCGCAGCAATCGAACCGCTTCCTCGATCGCCCGGTGAAGGCGATCAATGCCGAGGGCAATATCGGCAAGGACCTTGTCGCGCTGCGCCGCACGGTCGAAGACCTCGATCCGGGCACGGACGGCAAGAAGCTCGCCCCGCGCAAGATTCTCGGCATCATTCCGTTCGGCAGCCGCGCCAACCGCTATTTCGACAAGTACCGCTCCGCGCAGAGCCATATCTCGGGCATCCTCGACAATCTGTCGAACAGCCGCGAGGAGCTGTTCCGCGACAATGCCGCGATCGACGTCGAGCGCCAGAACCTCTGGAAGACGATGGAGAAGCTTGAGCAGATGATCCACGTCTCAAAGACGCTGGATGCGAAGCTTGAGACGGCCGCGGCGGAGCTTGAGGTTTCCGACCCCGCGAAGGCCAAGGCGATCCGCGAAAGCGCGCTGTTCTACGCGCGCCAGCGGACGACCGACCTGCTCACGCAGATGGCGGTGAGCGTGCAGGGTTATCTCGCGCTCGATCTCGTCAAGAAGAACAATGTCGAGCTGACCAAGGGTGTCGACCGCGCCTCGACGACGACGGTCTCGGCGCTGCGCACGGCCGTAACGGTGGCGCAGGCGCTGACCAGCCAGCGTCTCGTGCTCGACCAGATCACGGCGCTCAACACGACGACAGCGGGCGTCATTGATTCGACGAGCACGATGCTGAGGAACCAGACGGGCGAAATCCACAAGCAGGCGGCATCCGCCACGATCCCGATCGAAACACTGAAGCGCGCTTTCGAGAACATCTACGCCACGATGGATTCGATCGACACATTCAAGATGGAAGCGCTCGCCTCGATGAAGGAAACGGTCGAGACGCTCTCGGGCGAAGTCGAGAAGTCGCGCGGCTACATTGCGCGTGCCGAGGGCGCTGCGCAGGCGCAGGTCAAGGGCCCGGCGACGACCTTCAAGGCGATCGAGGGCTGACCCGTGGCGCGTGACGTTTCGCAGATGCTCGGCCGTGCCGACGAGGCCCTGAAACGCCTTGGCCAGACGCCGGAAGGCCGCGCCGCCGCGCTCAGGCGTACGCAGCGCCAGGCGAAATCGGTGGTGCAGCGCATCGCCAATGCGGGCATGGCAGTGGGCGGGGTCGCGCTGGTCGCGTTGCTTTTCGCGATGTTCATCGCGCCGCTCGGCGTCAACGGCTTCCTGCTGCTCGTGCTCGCGGTGGCGGGCGTCGGCGGCTGGTTCCTGCTGCGCCGCCCGCAGGCGGAGATGCCGACCCCGCAGGCCATGAAAAATGCCGATCTCGCGGCGATTCCCCGCCGCGTCGAGGCGTGGCTGGAGCGCCAGCGCCGCAGCCTGCCGTCGCGCGCGTCGAAGCTCATCGACGAGATCCTGCTGCGCCTCGAAGTGCTTGGTGAGCAGCTTGGGCAGGTGCCGACCGGCCAGCCCATCGCGGGCGACGCGCGCCGCCTCATCGGCGAGCATCTGCCGCGCCTCGTCGACACCTACCTCAAGGTGCCGCAGGCCTATCGCACGCCGGGGAGCGAGCCGGAGCAACAGCTCCTGGAAGGCCTCGTGACCATCGCCGACGAGCTTCGGCGCCTTTCCGAACAGCTCGTGCGCGGTGATCTCGATGCGCTCGCCGTCGAGGGCAAGTTCCTTGAGCAGCGCTACAAGGAAAACGGCACACTCACTTAGACGTCTAACGACCTCTCAATCCCGCGCGGTGGACGCGCGCCCCGGCGCATGTCTATCTGGCAGGCGAGGAGAGGACCCATGGATTTCGATCTGCCCGCCGAGCTCGTCGCCTACCTCGCCGAACTTGACGCCTTCATCGAAGCGGAGATCAGGCCACTCGAGCGCACGGCCGATAACATCCGCTACTTCGACCACCGCCGTGAATGGGCGCGCACCGATTTCGAGAACGGCGGCCTTCCCCGCCCTGAATGGGAAGCACTCCTCGCCGAAGCCCAGCGCCGCGCCGACGCCGCCGGTCACTGGCGCTTCTCCGCGCCGAAAAATTACGGTGGCAGGGATGGCTCCAACCTCTGGATGGCGGTGATCCGGGAGCACTTCGCCGCGCAGGGCCTCGGCCTCCACAACGATCTTCAGAACGAGCACTCGATCGTCGGCAACTTCCCCTTCGTCGCCATGTTCGAGGAATTCGGCACCGAGGCGCAAAAGCAGGAGTTCATCCTCGGCGGCTTCAAGCGCGAGCGCATCGTCGCCTTCGGACTCACCGAGCCCGACCACGGCTCCGACGCGACGCACATGGAAACGCGCGCCGTGCCCGCAACGCGGGACGGTGTGCCCGGCTGGCGCATCGACGGCGAGAAGATGTGGACCACGGGGATGCACGTCGCCACGCATTGCGCGACCTTCGCGCGCACGGACGGCGCAGACGGCGACGCGCGCGGCATCACCTGCCTCCTCGTGCCGTCTGATGCGCCGGGGGTGAAGATCGAGGAATATCTCTGGACCTTCAACATGCCGACCGATCACCCGCGCGTGTCCTTCACGAACGTCTGGGTGCCGGAGGCGGCCGTACTCGGCACCCCGGGCGCGGGCCTCGCGCTCGCGCAGTCGTTCGTCCACCAGAACCGCATCCGGCAGGCGGCCTCCTCACTCGGCGCGGCGGTGTTCTGCATCGAGGAGAGCGTAAAATACGCACGAACGCGCAAACCCTTCGGCAAGCCGCTCTCGGAAAACCAGGCGATCCAGTTCCCGCTCGTCGAGCTTGCGACGCAGGCGGAAATGCTGCGGCTTTTGATCCGCAAGACCGCGTGGGAGATGGACCGGATGCCGCACAAGGCGATCGAGCGCGCGCTTTCGGACCGCGTTTCCATGTGCAACTATTGGGCGAACCGCCTCGTCTGTGAGGCGGCGGATCGCGCCATGCAGGTGCACGGCGGTATCGGCTATTCGCGGCACAAGCCGTTCGAGCACATCTACCGCCACCACCGCCGCTACCGCATCACCGAGGGCGCCGAGGAGATCCAGATGCGCAAGGTCGCCGCCTTCCTGTTCGGCTACATGGGGCCGCGGAAGGCCGCGTTCGCGGACGCGTAAATGACGAAGAGGCTCCTCATCGTTTGGCACTCCATGACCGACGGTACACGCCAGATGGCCGAGGCGGCGGCGGAGGGCGCGCGCCGGGAGGAGGACATGGCGGTCGTGCTGAAACCGGCCCCCGAGGCCAGCCCCGAGGACTTGCTCGCGGCGGACGGTTACATCTTCGCGTGCCCCGAAAACCTCGCCGCGATCGCGGGCGTGATGAAGGCTTTCTTCGACCGCTGCTACTACCCCGCGCTCGGCCGCATCGAGGGGCGACCTTACGTAACGCTCGTCTGCGCAGGCACGGACGGGGCGAACGCCATACGCCAGATCGAACGGATCGCAACCGGCTGGCGGCTGAAACCCGCCGCCGATCCGCGCATCGTGCTGACCCATGCCGATACGCCCGAAGCGATCCTCGCACCAAAGGTGATAGGTCCGGACGATCTTGAGGCGTGCCGGGATATGGGCCATGCGCTGGCGGCGGGCCTTGCGATGGGCATAATATAGGGGATGGTGATGGCGGGTTTCTCGTTCGATCTTTCGGGGCGCGTCGCGCTGGTGACGGGTGCGTCTTCAGGCTTCGGGGCCCGGTTCGCACGGCAGCTCGCGGCAAGCGGCGCCAAGGTCGCGCTCGGCGCGCGGCGCGTCGATATGCTGAGCGCTCTTGCCGACGAGATCGCGGGCGCGGGCGGCGAAGCGCTCGCGGTGGAGATGGATGTCTCGAACGAGGCTTCTGTGATCGCCGCCTACGACCGCATCGAGGGCGCGTTCGGCACGCCGGACAGTATCATCGCCAACGCCGGCATGAACGTCGAAGGCTCAGCGACCGAGCTTTCTGTCGAGGATTTCAATCGGCTCATGGGCGTCAATCTCACCGGCGTATTCCTCACCGTCCGCGAAGGCGCGCGGCGATTGATGGCGGCGGGTTCGCGCGAACGCGGGCACGGCCGTATCGTCATCATCTCGTCGATCACTGCTAATGCGGTGGAGCCGAGCCTAGCCGCTTACTCGGCCTCGAAGGCGGCGGTGCAGCAGATGGGCAAGGTGCTCGCGCGCGACTGGGTGCGACAGGGCATCAACGTCAATTCGATCTGTCCGGGATATGCGCGCACCGAGATCAACAGCGAATGGTTCGACACCGAAGCCGGGCAGAAGCAAATCGCCAAGTTCCACCGCCGGCGCCTGATGGCGGAGGACAGCCTCGACGCGATGCTACTCTACCTCGCGTCAGATGCAAGCGCGGCAGTCACCGGCTCCAGCTTCACGCTGGACGACGGCCAGTCGCTGTAGGGGCTGAACCTTCGGGCCTTGCGTTCGTTTCAGCGTGGGGGCACCGCGAAGGAGAAGTCCCGTGCCGCTCGAAGTCTTTCCCCTGGCGCTCCTCGCCGCGATCCTCGTCACGTTCGCGGCAGGCGTCTATCTGCTCATCCACTTCCGTGCGCTCGCCCGCCTGTTGCCGAGCCGTCATCTGGTACCGGGGCCGAAAACCTCCCGAACGCCGCCGCAGTCGCGCGGCCTGGTGATTGCCGCGCTCATCGCCTTCAACGTTGGCTGGATCGCCAGCGTCGCGATCTGGAGCTTTACCGCGTCAGGCGAAGCGAATGATGCCGTGGTTTCTGTGCACGGTCAGGCGAGTTCATAGTCTGAGGGATCAGGCTTCAGCGTCGCCGCCCAGTAGTCGACGAGCGCGAACGGCCAGTTCTGGCTGACGCGGCCGGTCGCGTTCTTGTACCAGCTCGAAACCCCCGGCTGACCCCATGCCATCCGCGCGTTCCCTGCATCGACGCGGGTATTGAACACGTCGTGCACGTCCTCGCGCACATCGAGCGTTCTCGCGCCCGCTTCGCCGAGCATCCCAAGCGCGCGAACGACGTAGCGCACCGAACATTCCGAAAAGAAGATGATGCTGCCGTTGACGACGATGTTGGTGTTGGGCCCGTAGAGCATGAAGAAGTTCGGGAAGCTTGGCACGGTCATGCCGAGATAGGCGCGCGCGTCGCCTTGCCAGCGCTCGTGGAGCTCGATCCCATCCCGGCCCACAACCTTGAACGTCGACAGGAAATCGCTCGCCTTGAAGCCGGTGCCGTAGATGATCACGTCATAGTCGTGGGTTTTGCCGTCCGCCGTCACGATGCCGGTCTCGGTGATGCGCGCGATCGGGGTTTGTTCGAGGTGCACGTTGTCGCGGCGCAGCGCGGCGATCCACACGCCATTGTCGCGAAGGCTCCGCTTGCCACCGATCGGATAGTCCGGGATCACGGCGGAAAAGAGATCGGGCCGCCCTTCGCACTGCAGGCCGATCTGCTGCACCAGCGCATTCCGGAGTTCGAGGTTCATCGCGCCGATCGTACCCGGCGGGCCGTTCCATGCCTCGTCCGCTTTCACGAACGGCAGGATGCCGTCGGTCATCATCCAGAACAGCCAGAACCTGTACCACTTCTCGTAGAAGGGCACGTTCTCCAGCAGCCACTGGACATTGTCGGTGACGGGATCGTGGTAGTTGGGTGTGGGGCCGCCCCACGGCGGCGTGCGCTGGAACACCGTGAGGCTCTCCACATCCGCCGCGATTTCCGGTACGAACTGATAGGCGCTCGCGCCCGTGCCGATCACCGCGACGCGCTTGCCTTTGAGGTCAACGTCATGCCGCCAGCGCGCGCTGTGGAAGGCCGGGCCCTTGAAGCTGCCGACGCCCGGAATGTCGGGAAGGCGCGGTTGGTTGAGCTGCCCCACGGCGCTGATGAGCGCATCGGCTTCGATGCTGCCCGCGTGCCGCCCGAATAGCGTCAGGCGCCATAGCGAGGCTGCGTCGTCCCACTCCGCCTTGTCCACGCTCGTTCCGAAGCGGATCAGCGGGCGAAGGTCGTATTTGTCGGCAATGTCGCGGAAGTAGGCGAGCAGCGTTGGCTGCGTCGAATAGTGTGCGGGCCAGTGGTGGTTTGCCTCGAACGAGTAGGAATAGAGGTGGCTCGGGTTGTCGACGCGGCAGCCGGGGTAGGTGTTCTCCAGCCACGTGCCTCCGACATCCTCATTCTTTTCGATGACGATGACCTCGTGCCCCGCCTGCCGCAGGCGGATGGCAGCCAGAAGCCCCGACATGCCGGCGCCGACGATCGCGATGCGCTTCTTCACCGGCGCAGGCTCGGGTCGTTTCGGATCGGCGCTTTCAAGCCCCAGTTCTTCCACCAGGAACGGCACATAGTGCTTCGGAATCTCCGCCCCCGCGATGAAATCCATCATCAGGCGCACGGTTGCCGCATCGGGCGGCGGGGGCAGGGGGGCGCCGGCAAGGTTTGCGCTGATCGCCGCTGTCGCGCGCTCCCGGACGGTGTTTTGCAGCGCGGGCGGGAGGTTTCCCTGCCCGTCGCCGAAGAAATCGTAGGTCGGTCGGTTTTCGGGCGTCAGCAGGCTGGTGTCGCCGGTCAGATGAACGAGCGCGCAGATCAGCGACGGGATGTGCGCTTCGGTGAGCGCGGCTTCGATTCGGCCTCTAGTCATGGCGGTCTCTCCCCAGAGCCGTTCCATCATTGCGCCAAACCTTCGCCGGCACAGGCCCCCCAACTTGAGAGCGTGTCGCTTTTGAGAGGGATTGACCTTGCCGCCGAAATGCCCAAGTCGGACGCAGCGATTTGCAGGAGAGACGGCATGGCAGACGTGACGATCGTTGAAGTGGGCGCGCGCGACGGCCTCCAGAACGAACCGGAGATCGTTTCCACCGCCGACAAGCTCGGCCTTATCACGCGGATGATCGACGCGGGCGTGCGGCGCGTCGAAGTCGCGAGCTTCGTCAATCCGAAACGCGTGCCGCAAATGGCAGACGCTGAAGCGGTGATCGCGGGCCTGCCCGATCGCCGCGACGTCTCCTACATCGGGCTCTGCCTCAACAAGCGCGGCGTGCTGCGCGCCATCGAAAGCCGCGAGGGCAACAAGCGCGGCGTCGACGAGGCGGGCTGCGTGCTCGTCGCCTCGAACACGTTCGGCGAGCGCAACCAAGGCCAGACAATCGATCAGGGGATTGCCGAAAACCGCGAGATGCTGCGCCTCGCGCGCGAAAACGGGCTTGTCGCACAGGTCACGATCTCGGCGGCGTTCGGCTGCCCGTTCGAAGGCTATGTGCCGCCCGAAACCGTGGTGCGCTGCGTAGAGGCGATGGCAGAGGCGGGCGCCGAGGAGATTGCGCTTGCCGATACGATCGGTGTTGGCGTGCCTGCACAGGTGACGGACCTGTTCGGGCGCGTGCGCGCCGCAGTGGGAGACGGCATCCGTCTCCGCGCGCACTTCCACAATACGCGCGGCACCGGCATCGCGAACGCGTGGGCAGCCTATGCGGCGGGCGTGAAGGTGCTCGATTCCTCGCTCGGTGGGCTCGGCGGCTGCCCGTTTGCGCCGAAGGCGACCGGCAACATCTCGACCGAAGAGCTGCTATTCATGCTGGATGGCTCAGGGGTCTCGACCGGCGTTGACCTCGCGGCGGCGATCGCCGTGAACCACTGGTTCGAGACGGTGATGGGTCGGCCGTTGCCCTCGATGGTCGCGAAGGCAGGTCCGCGGCCCGGCGAATACCCTACCGCCAGCTACTGCGTCTGAATCTCGTCCCGGTCGAGGTCGGAACCCAGCAGCGGGTTCTTCAGCGAATAGAGCAGCATCGCGAGCAGCAGCACCGCGCTCAGCAGGTAGGGGAGCGGCTGCCAGACCTGATAGAGCGCGATGCCGATTGTCGGCGCGATGATGAACGACGCGCCGTTCACGGCGGTGATCGCGCCCGCCGCGCCGCCCTGATCCTCAAGCCCCACGGCGAGTGAGGCACCGGCGCTGAACCCCGGCCGCGCGAAGCCGTAGCCGAGCGAGGCGATCGCGAACGACAGCACGATTCCGTAGAAATCGGTCGAGGCCGCGAGCAGGATCGATCCGACAGCCCCAAGCCCCGCACCCCAGCGCAGCAGCAGTTTCGGCCCAAGGTGGAGCATCGGGATCAGCGCCCACTGCGCGAGCAGCGTCGCGGCGGCGGCGGCCATCAGCGTGATGCCGATGAAGGTCTGCGCCTCGATGGGCGGCAGACCGAGCCGGTCGATGATGAAAAAGCCGAGTGACTGACCGCTCGCCGCCTGCGCGTTGCCGATGGCAAGCCCGTAGATCGAAAAGGGCAGGATGCGTGGGTCGCGCCACGACAGGCGGCGATGCGTCCGCGTCCGCGCGCCGTGGGTGCTGCGCGGGCCGGTTGCGACGGTCGGCTCGAGATTGGCGATCGGCCGGTCCTCGCCTGCGCTCGGCGCATCGGCAGGAAGGCGCCGGGAGACGATGATGAGCGTGATTAGCGCGAACGCCGCGAACGCGAACATCGGCCCCGAAAGCGTGACGACCGGCAGCACGAAGAACGGCGCCACCGCAGGCCCGACGATCGTGCCGAGCCCGAATGCGGACGCGAGTATGGAAAGCGCCCGCGTACGCTCCGCGGGGCTTGTTCGCGAGGCGACATAGGCCTGAGCCGCGGGGTTGGAGGCTGATCCGAACAGACCGAACAGCGAACGCGCCGCAGCGAAGATGATGAACACGGCGATCGGCGCGATCAGGTGCTTGAGCCCGGCGAGGATCACGAACGCGCAGATCAGCTTGGAGACGAAATATCCGCCGAGCCCTAGCAAAATCAGTGCCTTGCGGCCATAGCGGTCCGAAGCATCCGCCCAGCGCGGCGCGGCGAATGTCCACATCAGCGCCGAAAATGAGAAGATCGTCGCAACCAGCAGGTCGGGGATGCCGAGCTCGCGCCCGATAGTGGGCAGTACCGATTGTAGCGCAGTGTTGCCTGCAGCGACCACGAACAGCACGAGGAACAGCAGCGCGAAATCGCTGCGAAGGCCGCCCGCCGGGTTCATACGGCGACCGGCTTGCGCCGGCCCGACCACGCCGTCATCAGGCAGGCGCCCGCCACGATCGCACCGCCAAGCATGACCTGCGGGCGCACGCCCTCATCGAACAGCCACCAGCCGAACAGGGCCCCCCAGCCGAGCGCGGTATATTCGAGGACCACCAGTTTCTGCGCTTCGGCACGCGCGTAAGCAAAAGCGAGGAGCAGGGTGCCGCCCGTACCGAGCGCGCCCATCAGCGCGAACAGCGGGAGCGCGCCGGGGGCAGGCAGCGACGCTGCGAACAGCGCGAAGGGCGCCGTGTAGAGCGCCGGAAAGGCGGCGGCGAGAAAGCTGATGACCTGCGGATCGTCACGCGTCGCTCGCTGCCTGAGCAGAACGACAGAGAGCGCATAGAGCACGGCCGACACGAAAACGGCTGCGACCCCTTCGTTGCGGTTGGGCATCGGCACCGGGACATGGCCGGTTACCGTCACCAGAACCCCGCCGAACCCTATCAGGCACGCCGCCACGTTGATCGCACGCATCCGTTCGCCGAGCAGAACGCGGGCGATGAGCGGCACCAGCAAGGGTGCGATGAAAGAAATCGCGATCGCCTCCGCGATCGGGATCGCCCAGAGCCCATAGAAGAAGAGGTATGCCGCGCCTGCGATGACAAGCCCGCGCACGGCATGGCCCCGCAAGGTCTCGCGCGAGAACGCGACCTTGCCGAGGCGCAGCAGCGGCAGCGCGATCAGCGCACCCGCGACGTAACGCATGAAGGTGACGGTGATGATGGCATGTGTCTGCGCGCCGAGCTTGATCGCACCGTCCATCGCGCACAGCAACGCGATCGCCAGAAAGGCAAGCAGCATCGGCGGGGCAGTGGACGGGCGCATGGCCTCGCTGCTTGCCGAGGCGCGGCCCGTACTGTCAATCCGCGCGAAGTGCGAGGGCGGCTATTTTTGGGGCTTGGGCGGGCAGCGCGTCTTGTCGCCGTTCACGCAGGCCTGCCAGTCTGCGATCTCGCGCTGGCGCTGCTCGTAGGCGGCGCGCGCGGCCTCGTACTCCGCTTGCGCCTGCGCGGTGCGTGCAACCGCTGCGTCATGCTCGCGCAGTTGCGCTTGATATGCGGCCTGCGCGGCGGCGTAGCCTGCATCGCTGGCATCGGTGCGCGCCTTCGCCTCAGCGTTCAGCCGCTTGCGGGCGCTGATTGCGGCGGCATCGTCGGGCGCGGCGGCTTCATCCACGACCGTGAGCGGGGCGGGCGGCGCCGGTTCCGGCACGGCCACCGGCTGCAACACCTGCGCGGCCATCAGGAACGCTGCGTGGAGCAAGATCATCAGTCTTCCTTTCTGATCGGCACTGGCACCCCGTCCGTTCGGTCAGTTGTTGCCGGAAATGCCGTCTATCATCACCTGAACGCTTCTACCTTCAACAATTTCAGCGTAGTTATGTTTCTCAATCACACTGTGGGACGGACCTCTGCTGCGATCGCGGCGCGCATCAGGGTCGAAACAGGGAACGCCGCGGGGGAACTGCTGATGGGCAAAATTCTTGAAAATCTGCATCTTACGTTGGGTCTGGGACTGGTCCTCGCGATCGCCCTGATCTTCGGGCTGCATGGCGATTTCGCCGCCAACGGCGCGCTTTTCGGGCAGACCGTGTTGCGCTGGCTGCACGTGTTCGCGGGCATCACCTGGATCGGGCTGCTCTACTACTTCAATTTCGTCCAGATCCCGACGATGCCGTCGATTCCGGCCGAACAGAAGCCGGCGGTGAGCAAGCACATCGCCCCCAAGGCACTGTTCTTCTTCCGCTGGGGCGCAGCCTTCACGGTGCTGTTCGGCCTGCTTCTGGCCGGTCATCTCGGCTACCTCGTCGAGGCGCTGACGCTTCAGCCGTCGTTTCAACTGATCGGCATCGGCATGTGGCTGGCGCTGATCATGGCGTTCAACGTCTGGTTCATCATCTGGCCGAACCAGAAGAAGGCGCTCGGCATCGTGCCGGCCGAAGACGCGGCAAAGGCGAAGGCCGCGCGCGTCGCGATGCTGGCGAGCCGCACCAACACGCTGCTGTCGATCCCGATGCTCTATGCGATGGCGGCCTACCAGTCCTGGCCGATCTAAGCCGAAGACACGGCGCAAGGCCACGCAAGACGGGGGCGGTCCTTTGGGGCCGCCCCTTTTCGTTCCACAAGTGTGGCTTAGAGAATGTTTACCTTATCCTGCGAGTGTCCGCTGAGCCTCGCGCACCGGTCCGCGCGTGGTGCACGGAGTACTTGGCTTGTTCGAAACACAGTTGCGCATCCGTTCACTTGTCTTTGCCGGCGCGGCCTCTGTCGTGATCGCCTTGCTTGTGTTCGCCTACAGCCTTGGTTGGCCGCCGAGCCTCCCGTCGGCGGGCTCGCTGCTCGTTCTGGCCGGTCTCGTGATCGCCAGTGCCGCGGCTGTTTTCGCTGCAGTGCACTATACGATGGCGCCGGTCGTGATCGCGGTCGAGAAGCTCACCGATTTTGTGCGCCCGCGCCGCGACGGTGATGTTCCTGCGCCGATCCCGCGTGCCGTGCGCCGCACGCTCCCCAAGCTGACGGCGGCAATCGAACTCTTCAAGAAACGCATCCAGACCAATATCGACACGATCCAGCAGACCGCGCTGCAGGATCCCGTCACCGATCTTCCCAATCGCCTCAGCTTCCGCCGCACTGTGGAGCGCCACCTGCGCAGCATGACACGCCGCGAGGGCGCGAAGAGTGCGATCCTGTTCATCGATCTTGATCGCTTCAAGTCGGTGAACGACAGCCTCGGCCACGCGCAGGGTGACGTGCTGCTGGCGATGTTCGCGGCTCGGATGCGCGTGCTGCTTTCCGCCGAATCGAATCGCCGTGGCCCCGGCTGTGGGGAGGCCATGCTGGCGCGTCTTGCCGGCGATGAGTTCACCATCCTCCTCCCCGATGCGGCGGGGGCTGCCGATGCCACCAAGCTCGCGCGGCAGATCCTGCGCGCCATGCAGGAGCCATTCGAGTTCGCGGGCCAGTCGATCGTGATCGGCGCCAGCATCGGTATCTGCATCGCGCCCGACGATGGCGAGACCTACGAAACGCTCACCCGCAATGCCGACACGGCGATGTATTACGCGAAGGACAGCGGTCGGAATCAGTATCACCTGTTCGAAGCCGCAATGCACGAGCGCGTGCGCGACCGGCTGCAGCTCGAATCGATGCTGCGCGCGGCGATCGCGGGCGGGCAGTTCGAACTGCACATGCAGCCGCAGATCAATGCGGAAAGCGGCGAGCTCGTCTCGGCGGAGGCGCTCATCCGCTGGCGCCACCCCGACAAGACGCTGCGCGCGCCCGCTTCGTTCATCGATATCGCCGAAGACAGCGGTCTCATCGTCGATGTCGGCCGCTGGGTGATCGCGGAAGCCGCACGGATCGTCGGCGAATGGCACGCCCGCGGCGACAAGCTCAAGCTCAGCGTCAATGTCTCGCCGCAACAGGTGGAGCGCACCGATTTCGTGCGGCATGTCCGCGCGTGCATCGAAGCCTCGTCAGCCCCGCCCGAGATGCTGGAAATCGAAATCACCGAATCGACCGTGATGTCGTCCGACCCCGTGATCGTCGATCGCCTCGCCGAAGTGCGCGCGCTCGGCATCAGCATCGCCATTGACGATTTCGGTACGGGCTATTCAAACCTCGCGCGCCTCAAGGATCTGCCGATCGATCGGCTGAAAATCGACCGTTCGCTCGTGAAGGACGTCGCCACCAGCGCGGATTCGCGTACCATCATTCAGGCGATTGTCAGCCTTGCGGGAGGGCTCGGTTACGAGTGCGTCGCCGAAGGCGTCGAAAGCGAGATTCAGGCCGATATCCTCAGCGTTATCGGCTGCGAAATATTGCAGGGCTACTGGATTTCGAAGCCGATCCCGCTCGCCGAATTCGAAACCTGGCGCGACGCGCATGAGCCGGAGCATCTCGGAGCAGCGCTTTGACGAATGCGAAGGTGCGCTCAGGCTTCAGGGCACGGCTTGAGCGTCTGCCCTTCCGCGTCAAGCTTGCCGCGGCGGTTCTGTTCGCATGTACGGTGGCGCTCGCGCTCGCCAGTTCGGTGTTCGCCTATCTCCAGTATCAAACCGTCGTCGCGGCCACCTACAAGATCCAGGAGCTGACCACGCAAGGCGTCGCCAGCATCGCGGCGGGGCCGATCCTTGCCGGCGATACGGACGAAACGCTGCGCGTGCTGCGCCAGCTCGATTCGGTGGAGGTGATCCGGCAGGTGCGGGTGCGCGACGTGTCGGGCAAGGACATCATCACACTGAAACGCACCGCGCCCGCTCCCAAGGGGCGAAAGGCGGTCTCTTCGGCGCCGATCGTCGCCAAGGGCAAGATGCTCGGCTCGATCGAGATCACCACGGTCCAGAAGTTCGAGACCAAGCCGTCGTTCGCTTATCTGTTCGCCGTCATCGGGATCATCGCCGTCGCGTTCCTCGTGTCGCTGTTCTTCGCGGCAGGGATCAGCGTTCTGCTGTTCCGGCCGCTCAAGGTCATGACGCTCGCCATGGAGCGCATTCGCGACAGCGGCGACTACAGCCAGCGCGTCGAACGGCTCGGCGACGACGAAACGCGGCGCGTCATCGATTCGCTGAATGCCATGCTCGACGAGGTGGAACGCCGCGATCACGAGCTGGCGTCGGCTGCAAGCGAGCTTGCGGACGCGCGCGACGTCGCGCAGCACGCCAACGAGGCGAAATCGCAGTTCCTTGCCAACATGAGCCACGAGCTGCGTACGCCGCTGAATGCCATCATCGGGTACGCCGATGTGCTGAGGCAGGACCTCTCCGAACAGGGGCAGACGCAGCTTTCCGAGGATGCGCGCTGGATCGACGGATCGGCGCGGCATCTGCTCAGCATGATCAACGAGCTGCTCGACATGGCGAAGATCGAAGCGGGCCGCATGGAGATCGATGTGCACGAATTCAGCGTGCAGGGTCTCCTCGAAGAGGTGCGCTCGACGCTGGAGCCGCTCGCGCAGCAGCAGGGCAACCGCCTTGAGCTGCGCATCGCGCCCGATGTCGGCATTGCCGAGCATGATTCCACGAAGCTCCGCCAGTGCCTGATCAACCTTGTCGGCAATGCCTGCAAGTTTACCAAGCAGGGCCATGTCATCCTGTCCGCGCGGTCGCTTACCATTGCGCGGCGTGACTGGATCGAGATCAGCGTATCGGATTCGGGCATCGGCATGACGCCCGAGCAGGTGGAAAAGCTCTTCCAGCCTTTCGTGCAGGCGGATGCCTCCACGACGCGCCGTTTCGGCGGCACGGGCCTCGGCCTTGCCATCACCGCTCGGCTTGCCGAACTGATGGGCGCACGCCTTTCGGTCGATAGCCTCCCCGGTGTGGGCTCCACATTCAGCCTGCGTTTGCCGCGTAAGCATCAGGAATCGCTGCGCGAATGGGACGATGCGACGGGCTCGCAAAAAGGGTCAATTAATAATCAACCAAATCCTGACACCATGGCGGCCTAAAGAACAAAACATGGGCGTATCGATGACAGTGAATGCGGGAGACCGGAACGGATGCCGAATCCTCGTCGTAGACGACGTGGAGGCGAATCGTTCTGTGGTGTGCAGGCGTCTTGAGCGCCTGAATTATACGGTGGTCTCTGCGGATAGCGGTGAGGCTGCGCTGCAGCTCATCGAGAAATCGCCCCCCGACCTCGTACTGCTCGATTACATGATGCCGAACATGAACGGCATTGATGTGCTGCGCGAGCTGCGCACGAATTCACGCGTCAGCGAGGTGCCGGTGATCATGCTCACCGCGCGCGCGGACGCGCAGACCGTGGTCGCATCACTCGAAGCCGGTGCCGATGACTATGTCTCGAAGCCAATTGATTTCGACGTGCTTTCCGCGCGCATTGAGGCGCAGCTTCAGCGCCGGCAACATGCCGCCAACCTGAAGCTCGCGAATGCCAAGCTCGACGAGCGGGTAACGCGTCGCGCCATCGAGCTTTCGGAACTCGAGGAACAGCTCGAACTTGAAAGCGAACAGCGCCGGGTCCTCCAGAGCGAGGTCGAGCGCCTGATCGCGGACCGCAAGGCCGTGCTCAGCACGGGCGTCAACCCCGATCTCATCGAGCAGCCGCTCCAGCGCATCGCGCAGATCGCCGATAGCCTTGCCGATCCGGGCCGCGCCGACATGCCGGTGAACCCCGCGGCGATTGCCGAGATCGCGGCACTCGCACGGCAGGCGCTGGGCTCCGTTCGCTAGCGGAACCAGCCCTTCATGCGAAGCCAGGCGAGTACGCCGAGGCCAAGCGCGAGGTTGAAGCCGACGACGGCATAGAAGGCCCACGCTTCATCGGCGTAGGGAATTCCCGAGACGTTCATGCCGATAAGACCCGTGATGAACGTCAGCGGCAGGAACACCGCCGACACGATCGACAGCACGAGCGTGCGGTTGCCGACCGCCTCTTGACGAAGATCGGAAAGCTGGTCTGAAAGCACCGCCGCCTGATCGCGCACGGCATCGATTTCCTCGATGATCCGCGTCACGCTATTCGCCGCCGCCGAAAGATTGATGCGGTCGCTCTCGTCGAAGAATCCGAAGGGGCCGCTTGCAAGCTGCGTGAGCGCGTCTCGCTGCGGCGAGATGAAGCGCCGCAGGCCGATCGCCGTGCGGCGCACATTGCCGATGCGCGGGCGCAGTTGGCTGCGGCGCTCGTCGATCACGTCCTCCTCCAGCAGGTCGAGGCTTTGCGAAAGATCGTCGAGCGTGTGATCGATGCGCCGGATCAGCACGTCGGCAAGCTCCACGATGAAATCGCCGGCGTCGCGCACCGCGCGATCGCGCAGCACGTGCTCCATGTCGGCGATGGCGAGCAGCGGGCGGAAGTTGATGCTGAGCACCTCGCCCGCCATCACCCACAGGCGGATCGAAACGAGATCGTCGGGGTCCGCGTCGGGGTTTTCGTTGACGCCGCGCAGGATGACCAGCGCGCCTTCACCGATCTTCACGGCACGCGGCCGGGTTTCGAGTTCCAGCAGCGACCAGACCGCCGCTTCGGGGACGCCGGATTGCTTTTCCAGCCATTCGCGGCACGCCGTGTCGTTGCCGTCGATGTGGCGCCACAGCAGCGCGCACGCCGGCGCCTCGCCGGAACCGGGCGGCGTATCGATGCGCGTCGCCGTGCCGTCGGGCAGGATCGTGTAGGCGAAGCTGCCCTCGGGCGTCATGAAAGTCTCCGCAGGATAACGGTCAGCCCCGGGCGAGAAGCGCTGGAATCATCGGGCAGTCGAACGGCATCGCGGCGCCCGCGGTCGAGCACGGCGGCGGGAACATCCGCGCCGTGCACGATCGTGTCGGCGCGGGAGAGCAAGCGCAGTTGCCGGAGCGTCAGATCGTCGGGATCGTCGCTTACGAGCACGATCTCGTGGCGTTCGGCCGTATCTGTGTCGCTGAGCGCGAGCGCGGTTTCGATCCGGCTGTCCACGTTGGAAACCTCGTGCAGCGGATCGAGCGCAGCGCCAGGGGCGAGCAGCCTGTCCCAGAACCGTCGTCGGCCCGATGGTGTCGGCCGCGCGTCCGTCACGCGATCGCGTGCGGCGCGGATGCTCCGGGCAAGATCGCCGAGCGAGGCGGGGAGCAGCGCTTCCAGACGTTCGCGCAGCGCCTTCGCAAGCGTCGCTGAGGCTCCGCCCGTGCCGATCGCGACGAGCACGGGCGAGCGGTCGATGATCGCGGGCACGGTGAAGTCGCAAAGGTCGGGGCGATCGACCACATTCACCAGCATCCCCTGCGCGTGCAGCACCGCCACGTCTGCAGGGCTCGTCTCCTGAGCGATGAAGGCGATGCGCGCCGCATCGGGGTCGTCGGTAATGAGCCCGCCTGCCGCTTCGATCAGGCGCCGTTTGGCCTCCGCGGCCACGCCGTCGCCGACGAGGAGCACGGACATGCCCTTCAGATTCAGGAAAACGGGAAGCTGGTCCATCGGCGGCAGGAATGCCACGCCTGTGCGGGGCTGGAAAGCCTCAGAAGCTCGGCAGTTCGCTCACGTTGTCGGTGTGGATGCCGCACTCGGTCTTGTCCCAGCCGCGCCAGCGCCCGGCGCGCGGGTCTTCGCCCGGCTTCACGACGCTCGTGCAGGGCTGGCAGCCGATCGACAGATAGCCTTCCGCTTCCAGTGGGTGCCGGGGCAGGTCGCGCTCCGCGAAGTACGCCTCGAGATCGGCCTTCACCCAGTCGCCGAGCGGGTTCATCTTCAGGCGCCCGTCCTCGATCTCGAACCGGGGAATGTTGGCGCGCGTCTGCGATTGGAAAGCCTTGCGGCCCGAAATCCAGCTGTCGAGGCCCTGCTTGGCCCGCGCGAGCGGCTCCACCTTGCGGATCGCGCAGCAGCCGTCCGGGTCGTAGGACCAGCGCAGCCCGGTCGCATCCTTCGCTTCAATGACGGCGGCATCGGGCGTCACCACGTCGCGATTGGTCATCCCCAGCCGGTCGAGCAACTGCACGCGGTAGCGCTCGGTTTCCGGGAACATCTTCAGCGTGTCGACGAACACCACCGGCACAGTCGGATCGACGCGCGCGATAAGGTCCAGGAGCACCGCGCTCTCCGTGCCGAACGAGGAAACGACCGCCGTCTTCCCGAGCAGCTTTTCATCGAACACCGTGCGCAGCATTTCGAGCGTGTCGACGCCTGCAAAGCGCGCGTTCAACGCGTCGGCGTCTTCCTGCGTGTAGGCAGGGCGCACGTCGATGGTATCGAGCTTGCGGGCTGCATCAGCCATGACGGAGGCCCCACACCGGCGAACGTCCGTCCGCCGCCTTCTGATAGACATGCTCGTAGCGCGCGAGCGCGCGGCCGAGTGCGTCGGCATCGATATCGGCCTCGGGCGCGAAACTGTCGAAGCCGCAGCGCCGCATGAACGGAATCTGATCGACGAGCACGTCGCCCGCCGCGCGCAGTTCGCCGGTGTACCCGGCTTCGCGCAGGATACGCGCCGCTGAATAGCCCCGCCCGTCGCGGAACTTCGGAAATGCGATTTCGATCAGGGCAAGCTGGCCGAGATGCGGGATCAGTTTCCGCGCATCCTCGTCCGACTCCAGCCGCACGGCGGTGGCGTTGCTCTGCCCGAGGAAGGCGTCAAGCGTCACCGCCGGTTCTTCGTGCGCGGCGTCGTCGCGGAAGCGAAGTGCGTTACCCATAAATCGCCTCCTTGAACGGGTCCATGCCGACACGGCGGTAGGTATCGAGGAAGCGTTCGCCCTCGGTGCGCAGCGTACGATAGGTTTCGACCGTGCGCTCGATCGCGTCGACGATACCGTCCTCGTCGAAGCCGGGGCCGGTGATGCGGCCGAGGCTCGCGTCTTCCGCGCCCGAACCGCCGAGCAGCAGCTGGTAATTCTCCGTGCCCTTGCGGTCGACGCCGAGGATGCCGATGTGCCCGGCGTGGTGGTGCCCGCAGGCGTTGATGCAGCCGGAAATCTTCAACTTCAATTCGCCGAGATCGCGCTGGCGGTCGAGACCTTCAAAACGCTTGGCGATCTTCTGCGCGACCGGGATCGAACGCGCGTTCGCAAGGCTGCAATAATCAAGGCCGGGGCAGGCGATGATATCGCTGATAAGGTCGAGGTTCGCGCTCGCAAGATCGGCCGCCACCAGCTTCTGCCAGATCGTGTAGAGATCGGCCTTCTTCACATGCGGCAACACGATGTTCTGCGCGTGCGTGACGCGAAGTTCATCGAAACCGTACGTCTCCGCAAGGTCCGCCATCAGGTCGATCTGCGCCGACGACGCATCGCCCGGAATGCCGCCCACCGGCTTCAGGCTGATGTTGACGATCGCATAACCCGGCTGCTTGTGCGCCTTCACGTTCTGGTCGAGCCACACCGCGAAATCGGAGTCGCTGCGATCGACCGTGTCCGCAATGCCGGTTTCGAACGGCGGTGGCGCGAATTGCGCGGCGATGCGCTCGAATTCGCCCGGCGGCGGATCGAGGCCGAGCGTCTTCACGTGCGCCCATTCTTCTTCCACTTGCCGCGCGTATTCCGCCGCGCCGAGTTCGTGGACGAGGATCTTGATGCGCGCCTTGTAGATGTTGTCGCGGCGCCCGTAGCGGTTGTAGACGCGCAGGCACGCTTCCAGATAGCTGAGGAAGTCCTGCGTCGGCAGGAA
>TARA_R110000850_G_scaffold66972_17_pt1 | contig 24923 bp, 14 predicted proteins | sample TARA_R110000850 | Tara Oceans TARA_R110000850 (sample SAMEA4397586) | marine metagenome | biome: Polar Biome; feature: [SRF] surface water layer (ENVO:00010504); material: water (ENVO:00002006), including particulate matter (ENVO:01000060) such as... | depth 5 m | reverse complement strand
GGTGGTGGTCAGGGGTTATTTAACGTGGCTCCAGAAATGTTGCTGATGAATGGATTGCCCAAGCAAAATACAAAGCAGCAGCCCATTCCCCAGGCGAAAGAAAAAGCGGAAACCCCACAGTTGAAGTCAATCAAAGATGCAGAGATGAAAGCCATTCTCGATAACATTCTGGGAGAGACTGAAACCAAAGCATCACAGGCTCAGTTCCAGGTCGAAGACAAACCCTTTCGTTTTGATAACAGCACGATTGAACAACTCAAAAAAAAACCAGTGACCGTCAAGTAGGTGTCAAACAGAAACCGCCTGTAGTCGCTGGACAATCTAAATTAACAGCACGGAGCCGTTCCCAGGGGAAAGGCTCCGTTTCTGTTAATAGTGAACCGGAAAAAAAGAGCGAGTTCAAAGCACCAATAATTGCAAATATCAAAGATCCTCAGGCATTCTGGAATGAATATTTTTCCAAGCGAAAGCCTGCTCCCGACCTGGTAAATGATTTAATTTTCAATCTGCATCAGTCTGGCAAACATGAGCATGTCATAGCTGCCATCAACGCCGCTTTGATCCATGGTCAGTCGCAGCCCTGGATGTATGATGTACTGGCTTTATCGATGGAAATTGTCGGGCGGCCTCAACAGGAGATTCAGCGCGTATTACTCTCGCGCATCGATTTCTCTGCTACCGATGTACCCAGCATGGTGTATTCAGCCGCGTATCTTTCCCGGTTTGAGGCAGATGAACAGGCTCTGAAGCTCTATGAGCAGGCGGCAAAACTTCAGCCGTCCCGTCCCGAGCCTTATATCATGGGCTTACGCCTGGCAATTAAACTCAAAGATGCAGAAGCCATAGGGTGGGCGTCTACGGGAATCTTGACGAACGTCTGGATCAAAGATCATCAGCAATGGCATGAAAAAGCACTGAATGCATTGGCTGATCTGGAACAGTCATTTAATAAGGCGGGGCGAAAAGCAGAAGCAGATCGAGTCAGTTCAGCCAGGAAAACAGCTTTAGAACGTGATTTAAAACTGGAACTCACCTGGAATGGCGATGGTGACCTGGATCTGATTGTAGAGGAGCCAAAAGGGACGGTTTGTTCTTTTGAATCTCCCTTAACCGCCGGAGGTGGTGTACTGCTGAATGACGGGTATGGTCCGAAGCAGGAAAACTGTAAGGAAGAATATCTTTGTGCGAGCGGGTTCCCGGGGAACTATACAGTTCGAGTCCGCTATGTATCCGGGAATATTGTGGGACAGAGAGCGAAGTTGAAAATTACTCGCTACGCAGGATCGGAGCAACCAATTGTTGAAACGAAAATCGTTCCTCTGTCAAAAGAAGATCAGCTGATTCGAATCAATCTGGAAAAAGGCAGACGCGACAAGAAATCGCAGATCCTCGAAGAGCCTCAAGAAACTCAGAAAACCAGTCGCCTGGGGAATCGCAATCGAATACGTCTGGCAGGTCAACTTTCAAAAGGCTCGCGGGAATCGCTTAACAGTTTCCGGGTTTCCAGGCAGGTCGGAATTTCAACTGGTCGGCAAACTCCCGTCGTGACGGGAGTACAGAATACCGGCGGAATTGCCAACCAGCCTGTGATAACAGTAATTCCTGAAGGAATCAGTCTCACTGGAGCAGCAGTTGTTTCGCCGGACCGAAGGTATGTCAGGTTATCTTTATCGCCTCAGTTCACGAATGTGACTGAAATCTTCACGTTCAGTTTTATGAATCCCTGATCCAGTACCCGTATTTCAGCGGACAAGCCCCGGTTTCACATCCAGATCGAGAGAAGCGATTCGGCCCTGATCCAGATGGTGCCAGGCAATCGCAGCCATGGCTGCATTGTCGGTACATAAATCAGGTGGTGCAATGCTCAGATGGAAGCCAGACTGCGTCGTCATTGCCTCCAGCCGCTCTCGCAGCAGGGCATTGGCCGCGACGCCCCCGCCTACACAAAGAGTGGAGTAATCATACTGGGTTAATGCCTGATGGCATTTTGCAACCAGAACATCAACTACGGTTGCCTGGAAGCTGGCTGCGAGATCAGCTATACGATCTTCAGTGAGAGGCGGTGGCTGTTTTTTTGCTCCCGGATTTCCCAATGCTGCGTACAATACCGCTGTCTTCAGGCCACTGAAACTGAAACGCAGTTCCGGGTCTTTGATAAAGGTTCGAGGGAATGGAAATGCTTTGGGATTTCCCTGAACCGCGGCTTTTTGAATGGAAGGGCCTCCCGGATAAGTCAGACCAAGAATCTTAGCAACTTTATCGAAGGCCTCTCCAGCGGCATCATCAATCGTTGCGCCGATCAGATCAAACTGCAGCGTTTCCGAACAGTGATACAGGTTCGTGTGACCTCCACTGACGACCAGGCCAATCGCGGGGAATAATGGGTGGTCTTCCTGCATCTGGCAGGCAAACAGATGGCCTTCAATGTGATTGACTGCAATCAAAGGGATCTCGAGAGTGAGTGCCAGGGTTTTGGCGGCGGTCAGACCGATCAGCAGAGAGCCAACCAGCCCTGGTTCCGTTGCCACTGCTACAGCAGTCAGCTGATCCAGGGTGATTTCGGCCTGTTTTAGTGCATCATCAATGACTGGTAAGATGCGTTCCAGGTGAGCCCGCGAGGCAATTTCTGGAACGACACCCCCAAATTTTTCATGCAGTCGGGTCTGAGAAGAGACGACATTCGAAAGAATTCGCATATCACGAGTAATCACCGCAGCGGCGGTTTCGTCACAGGAAGATTCGATGGCCAGGAGATATTCTTCAGATTGATTCATAGAGGGGAATTTAAGTTATTTCCAATAAAAAAGCGACCCTCGAGACCGAACAGATTCCCGAAAGTCGCTTTCGTATTATAACTGGCTAACGTGGTTCAAGTCGCAATCTGGTTGTCGGGCCGAATGGTGACCTGTACCTGGTAGGATCTCTTCAACAGAAGCATTCGCTAAGTGGTTTGAATCACCAGAGGTGCTTTTGCCGGTTGTGGGAGCGCGGCTGCTTTTTTAGAGGGTTTCTTCTCTTTTTCCACTTCCTTTTTCTCAGCTTTTTGAGCATCTTCCTTGGCCGCTGATTTTGTTTTCTCATTCAAAGCAGATTTGATATAGTCTAAGGCCAGATCAAGCTGTTTGTCTTTGAATTCGTTATCCAGTTTGGCGTTATGGTCCAGAATATCACGTTTACGGCGGTATTCGCCGAATGCCTCTAATTCTTCATCAGTGAGCCTCAGACGGTATTTGTCGTCGGGGGTGACTCCCCAGACGTCAGTATCTTTTGCTCCGGGGAAACGGTGGATGTTTTTACCACTGGGGCGGTGATAACTTGCGGTGGTCAGCTTGAGGGCACTGTCACCTTCTTCCAGTTCGATCACATTCTGCACGCTGCCTTTTCCCCAGGTTCTTTCACCGACGATGACCGCCCGTTTGTGATCCTGCAGGCAGGCTGAAACGATCTCACTGGCCGAAGCGGAATAGCGATTGACGAGCACCGCCATGGGGAACCCGTCATAAGTTCCTTCGGCGGTCGCCTCCCATTTACGGTCCCGACTGTTTCTTCCCTGTGTGCTTACAATCTTACCGGATTTGATGAACATGTCCGATATTTCTGTTGCTTGAGAAAGCAAACCACCGGGGTTGAATCTCAAGTCCAGGATAAGTGCTTTCATTCCCTGCTTCTGCAGGTCTTCAATCGCGGCTTGTAATTCTTCTGAACTATGACGACTGAAGTGTGTCAGTCGGATATACCCGATTTTTTCTTTCTTATCGAGCATGTAATCCCAGGAGTCATCAGATTTATAAGTGTCTCCCAGAACGGTCGCCACGTGGATTAATTCGCGTGTGACTGTTAAAGGAATCACTTCTTCGGTTCCCTTGTGAATCACAGACATGCTGACTGATTCACCCGCTCGACCTTTCAGGATTTTGATCGCTTCAGGAAGTGTAAAACCTTTGGTTGTTTTACCCTCGATTGAGTCGATCACATCACCGGCACGAATTCCTGCTTTATAAGCGGGGGTCCCAGGCAGGGGAGTCATGACGGTCAGTCTACCGTTGTTTTCGTCGATATGAACCTGGATTCCAATGCCGCCGAATTCCTGTTCTACGACCTGATTAAACCGGGACAGATCTCTGGGACTGATATAATTCGAGTACTGGTCCAGTTCCTGCACCATTCCCCGAATCGCCGCTTCTACCAGAATACGACGGTCGATATCTTTTACGTAGTTTCGTTCAATTTGTTCGTAGGTATCTGCGAACAGTTTCATCATTTGATAATAGTCGTCATCTTTCTCTTTCTCGCTGCTTTTTTCATCTGCAAAACTGAATTGCGGAAAGATCGAGAAGAGGATCAGGGTGACGAGAGAGAACGAACTGATCAAGCGGAATTTTTGCATGGACGATTCCTTATGAGATATACAGAACACAATTCAAACTTGAAGGAACTGAATGTTCTCCAGAGTCGGAATAGGTTTTGTCTGGTGTCGAAACTCGTGAGAGCTTCCTTTCCTTTTCTATAAGTGTAGGCGATCTGTAAAGCAGTGGCAAGATTTGCTCCCTAAACTGAGAGTTTAAAACCGGTTTCTTCTGAAAATCATTCTGAAATTGAATTCTGAGGTCCCGCCGGATACATTGCACGGGGGCTGTTTTTGTATCTCTGCCAGTCATTTCAGACCCGATGTATCTGAGAATTGAGGACACCGTTGTAAAAATGGGGTTTCCACCAGGGGGATGATTAATATTTCTGCTTTAAAACCGGGCAACACCTACCATGCAGCCTGAAGTTCAAATTTTGACAGGTATAGCCGGTTCCGGTAAAACGGATCGCTTACTGGATGAATATCGCAGTGCGTTGCAGGAAGGCCTGAAACGTCATGTTCCCGGTAAAACCCTCTGGCTTTCCCCTACCGTCCGTTCACGCAGGCAGGTTCTCGATCAGTTGCTCAGCCCGGAAATGCCGGTGTGTTTTGCTCCCCATGTATTTACCTTCGAGGCTTTTGCCGAGACAATTTTACAGTCGCTCGATCAGCCTGTTCAGACCCTGCCAGAAATCTCCAAACGTTATCTGCTCAGGAGCATTGTGGATGACCTGGTAGCTGCAGGTCAGATTCAGTATTTCAGTTCCATCGCGGGCACGACCGGCTTTCTGGATCTGATCTCGCATTTTATTTCTGAATTAAAACGGGAAGAGATCTGGCCGGAACAGTTTTCCGAGGCATGTGGGCGTTTAAAAACAGATTCCCGCCAGAAAGATCAGGAACTGGCATTAATCTATGATCGATATCAAGTCGCATTACATGAAATGCGACGTTATGACTCTGAGGGAAGATTCTGGTCTGCCCGGACTGCGCTACAGGAAGGAATGTGGGGCCCTTTCGGCGAGTTTGATCTGATCGTACTGGATGGTTTTGCTGATTTTACTCATACACAGTACGAGATCCTGGAACTGCTGGCGGCCAGAACCAGCAGGCTGTTGATTTCACTTCCCCTGGAAAATAATTTACGACGCCAGGATTTATTTGCAAAATCCGTGGTCGCCAGGCAGGTTCTTGAAAACAGACTGCCGGGAACGATTCGCTGCGTTGCCTGCGAGCGTGATGCACCTGCGTCTTCCCGGTCTCAGATCTGTGATGCGTTATTTGATAATCCTCGAGGGATTAAACCATCTCCGTCTGCAGAACAAATCAAGGTTCTGGCGGTCGCCGGTCAACGGAATGAACTGGAAGTACTGGCAGTTGAAATCAAGCAGTTACTGCTGCAGGGAGTTCCACCGGAAGAGATTTCGCTGGTATTCCGATCGACGCTGGAATACGGCGACCTGATCCACGAAACCCTGTCCGCAGCCGGGATTCCTTATTTCCTCGGGCAGGAACAGGAGTTTTCCCGGTTTCCCGTGATCAGGGCCATATTTACCTTTCTGCAGATTGAGCTGGATAACTGGTCGTTCGACAGTCTGATGTCCATTCTGGATTCGAATTATTTTTCACCAGGCTGGCCCGAATACAAATCGGGGACTGCTGTGCGTTGCCTTTCCCGGATCTTACGAGAGCTGAAGATCGATTCCGGTAAAACCGATATTTTGAACGCTCTGGAAAAGGAATACCGGAAAGCAAACGAGCTTTGTGCCCGTTACCCTGATCAGCCGAAGCGACAGGCGATACTGCTGGAAATGGAGTCTGCGTATCATCTCGCAAAGCGACTTTCCAGTGCAACTCAAAAATTGCGCGGCAAAGAACTGTTTGTGACGTGGATTGAAATACTGATCTCGCTGGCGAATGAATTTGGCTTGCCCAAAGCCTGGTCCAGCGAGGAACCCGGAACAGAGGCTCTCGATCAACGCGATCAACTGGTCTGGGAACGGTTTCAGAAACTCCTGTTTCATGCTGTCTCTGAAGTAGACCAGATTGAGCAGTTTCATCAGCGGGAAGCCGCTCCCCTGGATTTACTCACATTTCGGAGTTTACTGCTGGATCTCCTGGAACAGCAGACTCTCGCATTACAAACGGAAGAAACGGGGCGGGTTCAGGTTCTGGATGCGTCTCAATTGAGAAATCTGAGTGTCCCTTATCTGCTGGTAGGAGGGCTCAGTGAAGCCAGTTTCCCCCGCAGCCATCGGGAGGATTGCCTTTACAGTGAAAAAGACCGTGGGGAATTAAATGAGTACGGACTCTCATTGAAGCGTCACGCTAATCAACAGCAGGAAGAAATGCTGTTGTTTTATGAGGTGATGACACGATTTTCAAAACGGCTCATTCTGAGTTACCCTGCCATCAGCTCTACAGGACAGCCCTTATTTGCCAGTCCTTATCTGACTGCTTTAATGGATCTGTTTGAACCAGGGGCACTTTCGGTTAGACAGGTGGGAGAATTGAATCCACTGCCTCGTCGGGAGCAGGCGATGTCGGCACGTGATCTTCGCATTCTGGCAATTGATGAATTGAAACGGGATCAGCCAGGACTGTTTTTGCAGATTCTGGAAGAACCGGGGTTCCAGGCCACTGCCCGGAATATACTTTCAGCTGCGGAAATGGCAGTAGCCAGGTTTGAGCAGGAAGGCTTTACCGAATATGAAGGGATCATGGTCTCCGCTGCGACTCGACAGGCCATCCATGAGCGATTTCCGCAGGACTACGAATTCAGTACTACTCAACTGGAGTTGTATCTGGCTTGTCCCTTTCAGTTTTTTGTACAGAATGTACTGGGGATTGAGGTACCTGAGCCACCTGAATTAAGAACCAATTTTCTGCAGCGGGGAATTCACGTCCACAGTATTCTGACTCGCTTGTATGAACAGCTCGGTTCAGAAGGCGATAACGCGCAGTTGTATGAAGCTGATCAGGTAGAGCCGCTGTTTCTTGAATTACTGGAAAAACGAGTCTCGGATTCTGATGTCGAATCCAAACTGCAACAGGTATTGCTGTCGATTGAGAAACAGATCCTGAAGGACTGGGGAGGTCTGTTTGCCGAACAGTCAGTAACTTATGGTCAACTGTTTGAGGAACTGTGGGATACGGTTCCCGCGATCGTCGGCCGGGAGGTCCCCTTTGGAAAAGTGCCTGGGGAGCCAGACCCGTCACAAAGACAGTATCAGCATCTGACGCTGGGAACCGGTACGCGTGAAACGCGCGTTCGAGGGCAGATTGACCGGATTGACGTGGGGACGATTAACGGTCAGAAATATTTCAACATTATTGATTACAAGACAGGGCGGAGCGTTCCCTCTTCGACGGAAATCCGAACTGGTAAGAAGCTGCAGCTGGCCTTGTATCTGATTGCCGCTCGTCGACTGGGGATGATTGACGCCGATGCGGAACCCTTCCATCTGGGGTACTGGAAGATCCAGGAGTCTGGTTTTGTCATGCCTTTGCATTCTGCTCGCAAGAGAATGATCGAACCCATCTCGCCTGAGGATCTGGAGGTTCTGGAAGTGACGCTGGAAGGCCTGGTTCCTCATCTGGCAGCGTTCATTAGGAGTGGTTTTTTCCCCGTGCAAGTGGATGAAAAAATCGCTCATCTCGACCAGGCGTTTCAATCGGTCTGTCGTGCTTCCCAGGTGGAGAGCTATCGAGACAGCCTGGGAAAACAGATCAATCTGTTGCAGTTTGCTGATACCGCCCCCGATTCCGCTACCGAACAATCACAAAACTGATCACGAGAGAGCATGTCGAAACAACCCACTTATACCGATCAACAGGCCGCTGCCATCAATACGCGTGATGTCTCCATTGCGCTGTCAGCAGGTGCGGGTTGTGGGAAGACGTTTGTGTTGACACAACGGTTTTTAAAACTGATTGAGCCGGGAGCCCCCCCCGACCGACTCAGCCATATCGTCGCGATTACGTTTACGGAACGTGCCGCCCGGGAAATGCGGGACCGGATTCGTGAAACCTGTCTGGATCAGTTGAAGAACTGTCCGCCGGAAGAAGTGAATCACTGGCAGGCGGTGATTCGCGGACTGGATTCGGCACGGATCAGTACGATTCATTCATTTTGTACTTCGATTCTGCGGAGCCATGCCGTCAGTGCCCGCCTCGATCCTCATTTTGGTCTGCTGGAGCAGGGGACCAGTGACACATTTTTGCGGAAGGTCGTGCATGAAGCAGTCCATGAACTGTTGAAACAGGAAAATGCCGATTGCATCCAGATGGTATATCGCTTTGGGCTGGAGAAAACCTATGAACTGTTGATTTCCCTGGTTCCCCAGCAGTTTCGTCTTGAATTTGATGAGTTCCGCGAACTGACTCCAGAACAGCTGGCGGGACGGATGCGCGATTTCTGGGAACAAAATTATATACCTATGCAACTTGCGGAGATTGCTGAGTCAGACGCGACGCTGCATTTATTAAGGCTGATGAATTCGCATGAACCGAGCAATCCGAAACTGCGTCAACGGTTTCAGACGCTCAAATCACGTATTCCTGAGCTGATAGACGGCGCTCCTCAGATGCGAGGTGAATTACTGGGCACACTGATGGATCATGCCAAAATTCAAGGGGGAGGCACCAAAAAAGACTGGGATGATGTCAGCATTTATGAGCAGATCCGTGATGGATTCAAAGAATTACGTGAAGCATTGAAACCAGTTTATGAAACACTGTCTCCCGATCCTGCTGGATTCCTGGCGGCGGCAGAATTCAGTCTGGTGGTGTTAAGGGTGTCTGAATATGCCGCGAAATGCTACCAGGAGAGTAAAGCAGAAAAAGGTCTATTGGACTTTGATGATCTGTTGCTGCAGACTCGGGATCTGTTCCGCCGCGATCCTAATGCCCGACAAAGGGCTGCTGCCGGCATTCATTATCTGATGGTTGATGAGTTTCAGGATACCGATCCTGTACAGAGTGAAATTGTCCGCGCGTTGTGCGGGAAAGAACTTTTAACCGGGAAACTGTTTCTGGTGGGGGATGCCAAGCAATCCATTTATCGGTTCCGAAGGGCCGACCCGGAAGTATTTCATCAGCTCCGGCAGGAGATTCCTGAAAAGGGGCGGCTTCCGTTAAGTACCAATTTTCGAAGCCAACCCGCGATACTGAATTTTACGAACTGTCTGTTTGCGTCAGCGATGGCACATTATTACGAATCGTTGACGCCGTTCGACCAGCAACAGCACTCACCCACGCCGGGCATTGAATTCCTGTTTGCCTCGCCTGATGACTCGGATATCAAGTTGGCCGACGCAATCCGTGAAACCGAAGCAGACTGGATTGCGGCTCGGATTCGTCAATTGCTCGAAGATGAGACTCCCCGCATCTGGTCCAAAAATCCGCAGAGCGGCGAACGCGAATTGAGGCGGGTGGAACCCGGAGATATCTGCATTCTGTTTCGTTCGCTGTCGAGTGTCAGCCTGTATGAAAAAGCATTGCAGGAGCATAATCTGGATTATTATCTCGTAGGTGGTCGTGCTTTTTACGCACAACAGGAAATTTACGATCTGAGTAATCTATGTCAGTACCTGGATAGCAGCGATGATGAGTTAAGCCTGCTGGGACTGTTGCGTTCACCGTTCTTCAGTCTGTCTGATGATACGATTTATGCCATCACACGCCACGCAGAAAGCCTGACGGCAGCAATGCAGGTCGCCCCGCCAGATCATGTGCGTCCCGAGCAGAAACGCCAGGTACGCTATGCCCAGGCTGTACTTCAAGAACTGCGGACAAAAAAAGACCGATTGTCTCTGGTTGAGTTATTAAATCTGGCTCTGGAGCGAACCGGTTATGACGCGGCTTTGCTCAATGAATTTCTGGGTGACCGCAAACTGGCCAACCTGAGAAAACTGATTGAGCTGGCTCGCAATTTCGAAGCATCGGGCCTGTTTACTCTGAAGGATTTTGTCCAGCGAATTCGGGATTCAATTCTGGAAGAGAGTAAGGAAGAGCTGGCGGCGACTTTACCCGAAACCAGCGACGTCATTCGTCTGATGACCATCCATCAGTCCAAAGGGCTGGAATTCCCAGTCGTGATTGTTGCCGACATGGATCGCCGCTCACAGGGAGCTTCTAAGGATCCATTTCTGCATCCGGAATGGGGGGCACTCCTGAATTTGCCAGCAGAGCGGGGGGTAACTCCGGAGAACTTCGCATTTAAAATGCATCGTGCGATCGAGCAGAACGCCGATGAAGACGAGACTGTTAGACTGTTGTACGTTGCAGTGACCCGCGCAGCAGATTACCTGATCCTCTCTGCCGGATTGCCCTATGATCGCAGGGTACAGTCCCCATGGATGAAACTGCTGTCGCGGCACTTTGATCTTTCAACGGGGTTGCCGACTTTGGATCCTTATCTGGGTCATTTTACCATGGGAAATGTTCAACAAGATCAGATTCCGGAAATTCGCGTGCATCTGAATCGACCTCAAACTGCAACGAAACCAGCGAAGAAAATTAAAGAGCTGAAACCCAGTCAGTTCTGGGCAGCACTTGAACAGGGATCTCCAGGAGGTTATCCGGAGACATTTACCGTCTTCGCCCCTCAAAAAAACAGGCAATCCCATTTCAGCGTTTCACATCTGGAAGTGGCTGATGCCTTAATACAAGAGTTGCCTGAACCACAATACCAGAGGCTGTCGACAGCAGATCTGTTGAATGCTGATGAGGCGACCCAACTGGGGACATTAACACACTCTGTGATAGAACGGCTGGATCCACTAAAGCCTGAACAGTCAGACCGGATTGTGGAACTCGTCCTGTTCGATCAACCCCAGGTCGCTGGAGATAAACTGAAACCGTTGATTCAGCAGCAGATTGCTGCCTGGTATGAATCGGAGATCTGTAGTGCGTTGAAAGCGGCACGCGTTCATTATCGGGAACTGGAATTTCTGCTACGCTTGCCAGCGACTTCTGACAAAGAGTCTGCTGTGACAGTAACCGGCATGATTGATGCCGTTTATCAGACGGACGATCAGCGCTGGGTTGTCCTCGATTACAAAACCGGTGCACGCCTGGCTCAACTGGCAGATGAAGAACTGATCTCAGAGTATGAATTTCAGTTGGGAGTCTATACACTGGCGGTCGAACAGCTCATTGGCTGTCTGCCTGACTCTGTCGGCCTGGCAGTGGTCCATGATTCGGTTCGATTCGTAGAAATGAAGTTTGATACAGAGCGACTTGCTCAGATTTCGAATCGGCTTTCCCTGGCGGTTTCTCACCTCAATCAATCTCTCGTGGCGACAGAAAGTAGTTAAGCGGTTCCATGACCAGTGAGTTCCCCTCCGAGCTTGATTGTTTTAAGCAGTTGTATCAACAACCTGAAATCTTTGAAATCATTCGCGAACACTCTGGTTCGGAATTTCATCTGCAGAAACAGTTACGCAAGGCTTACGCTGAAGATGCTGTTCGTGCCGCGCTGACGCTGGCAGAATTACGCAAGCGGGGGCGAGCCAAGTTTTCCCGTGCAGACCAGATGTGGTTTGATCGCAAAAGTCTGGAGCAGGCGACACCGGAACTGGTGTCACAACATAAAGCGACCCGGTTTTCCGGGATGGTATATGATTTCTGTTGTGGAATGGGCGGCGATCTGGTGGCGCTGGGGGAGCATGCGTCTGTTACCGGAGTTGATATTTCACCTGTACTCTGCCAGTTTGCAGCCTGGAACAGTGAAGTTTATGGGGTTTCCAGTTCCGTCAATTTACTGAACCAGCGACTGGAAGAAGTACAGGATCGCCAGGGGAGACTGCACATCGATCCGGATCGACGTCCTCATTCAGGGGGGAAGGTCATTCGCATCGAAGACTATCTGCCTGGGCTGGAGACGCTGCAGGAATTGATAGCACAGTTTCAAGGTGGTGCCATCAAACTCAGTCCTGCCAGTAATTTCGCCGGCAAGTTTCCCGGGACCGAGGCCGAACTGATCAGCCTGAACGGGGAGTGTAAAGAAGCGACCATCTGGTTTGGAGACCTGGCGGGCGCGCACGAATATCGGGCAACTACAATTTCCAAAGCCGGGCAGGTCGACAGTATTGCCGGTCACCCCATGGATGACTTTGTTGAGATTACTGATGCGGACAACTATGTCTATGATCCAGATCCGGCTGTGGTTCGTTCTGGATTACTGGATGTCGCCGCTGCGCAGGCAGGCTTGAGTCGCCTGGATCCGGAAGAAGAATACCTGACTTCGACTGATGCCATAGATTCACCTTTTTTCAGACGATTTCGGATTCTGGAAGAACTTTCGACCAATGACCGTGAAATCCGGAAGTATTTTCGAAACGCCAATTTTGGTCAGCTCGAAATCAAATGTCGGCGGATACCGGTTGGCATCGAGGCACTCCGTCGAAAGCTGTCACTGAAAGGGGATGAAGCCGGTGTGCTGATCATCGCCCGTCTGCAGGGCAAATCGCGTGCTCTGGTTTGCGAACGGGAATAAGCTGCACAACCACAGCCTGTCGAATTCACTTACAAAAAAAGCGGGGTCCTGGTGTGGATCCCGCTTTTGTTTTGTGTTGGTTCAACAAAATCACTGACAGCTTATTGTGCCTGTCGGAACTGGAACTGGTCGACTGGAATTAACTGTTGTGGTGCAGCCGGAGCATTGTTAAACACGAAAGAGAATGCATAGCAGATTACCTTCCCGGATGACATTTCACCCACATACAATCCACCTTCAGCAAACTGGGCCCGTCCCTGTGCGGGCAGACTGACAGTACCGGATACAATCACATAATGTGGTTTGGCTGTCGGATCGACGCCAAAGTCAGCAGCGAGATTACGGAAATAGGCATAAGTGAATTTGCCCGTTCGTGAGTTCAGGACGGCTCCCTGCAGACGACCGGTGAGGAAGTCGAGTACAAAAACGCCTTCCGCATTCCCGCTACGAGTTGGAACAGTTGTGATCGCGAAACGATCGCCATCCCGGTCTGTGGCAACCGCGTAGGCTGGTTCGTGTGGCCAGAAGTAGGATAAACACATACCGCAGATTACCCCGACGGTCAGCCACAGAAAACGGCGATCTCCATTTTGATTTTTCACCACAAATGCCTCCCAGTGCTATATTTATTCAGAATTCAAGTGTATTGATTCACAGCCTGTCCCTTGTACAAGATGGGGAGTACAAAGTGGATCAATTGATTATGAAATGACCCGAATCGATCGTGGCTGACAAACGTATTGTAACCAAGATCCGAAATCCCTGCCAGACTTGATTTCATCGAATTTAAGGAATGTCAGGGCAGGATCAGAAGACTGAATTTGCAGACTTATAGCCCGAAATTCCCATTGGTTGTAATTCCGATCCAGCGAAAGTATGCTGCTTTTAAGTGACTGTCCTTCGGGCAGATCAGATTCAACATGTCGCAGCTCAACTCTAACTCGTCTGTAACGCACGGGTCTGGAATGAATCAACGAGAGGAAGGAATGCAACTATGGAAACAATGAACGGTCAGCTGAATCGTAAATTGCGGATGGCACTGGTGGGTGGGGGACAAGGTTCGTTTATCGGTCGAGTCCATTCCATTGCTGCCTGTCTGGATAATCGTGCGGAACTGGTTGCCGGGGCACTTTCTTCCAATCCCGAGAAGGCGAAAGCATCTGCACCAGCCTATGATATCAAACCTGACCGCGCTTATGGTTCCATTGAAGAACTCGTTGAAAAAGAGTCAGCACTTCCTGAAGATCAGCGGATCGATTTCATCAGTATTGCGACTCCGAATTTTACCCACTTTCCCATCGCGAAAACGGCGGTCGAAGCCGGGTTCAATGTCATCTGCGATAAGCCGATGACCTTCGATCTGAAACAGGCGGAAGAGCTGAAGTCACTCGTGGAAAAATCGGAAGTTGTATTTGCCGTCAGTCATAACTATACCGGGTATCCGCTCGTGCGAATGGCTCGCGAGATGATTCTGAATGGGGAATTCGGCGAGATTCAGGCCGTCCGATCCAACTACATTCAAGGCTGGTTACGATCCCGACTGGAACAGGAAGATCAGAAACAGGCTGCGTGGCGAACCGATCCAGCAAAGTCAGGTGCAGCGGGTGCCTTCGGTGATATCGCGACCCATGCCTACAATCTGGGACGCTACATGACGGGACTGTTACCAGCTGAAATTTCCTGCAATTTGAAAATCTTTGCACCGGGGCGACAGCTGGATGATTATGGTCACGCTGTCATTCGTTTTCAGAACGGGGCCATGGGAACTGTGACTGCCAGCCAGATCTCGCATGGTCGTGAAAATGACCTGTTCATCGAAGTTGATGGCACCAAGGGGGCATTGTCCTGGAGACAGGAAGAGCCTAATCAGATGATTGTCCGCCGCAATGGTCAGCCACATTCGATTTATACACGCGACCCGAATGCACCGTTTATGAATGAATCGGGGGCAGCTGCCTGTCGTTTACCAGCCGGGCACCCCGAAGCGTTTTTCGAAGCATTCGCGAATATTTACCGATCCGCTTTTGATGCGATGATTAATCGAATTACCGGTCAGCCTTTTGAACCGAAAAACACAATTTATCCGAATGTCTATGACGGCGTGGAAGGAATGTATTTCATTCAACAGTCTGTTGCCAGCAGTCAGGAAAACGGGGCCTGGTTACCTTTTCAATGTGACAGTGCCCGGAGCTAATCCGAATCCAGCCTGTTAAGCAGTCATTTGCTGATTATTACAACAAGTATGTATGACAGGATGCGCGCCTGCAGGAGATTACCATCTTCATTGCTGAAGATACGTCGTGATTTCATTTACATGTCGAAAACGGGACGCGGGAAGCTGGTGTTTCATGAAGAAAATCCCACTGCATTTTCAGATTCTAATCGCTTTAATCGTGGGGACGATTCTCGGCTTGATCTTCAACCCGGGGGAAATCTCTCTTGAAGATCAGACCTTAACGCTCACTCCGGTTGCAGGTGGCTTTGAGGTCGTGCAAAAAACAGCAGAACAGGATCCACAGGAGTATGACTTCGCAAACCGGGAACAGCTGCTTAAGCATTTTCCGGAACTGAAAAGTATGTTTGTTGCCGGAGATCCTGAAAAAACAGTGTCTGTCAAGGTGACCGGGCGTCTGGTTCATATCGTGGATGCGGCCAGGAAAATCACTCTCACTTATACCCGGAATGTCGATCAGAAAAAAACGGTTACCTCTATTTCCGCTGACAGCGGTGAAGAGCTGGAAAAACAGTATCCTGAGTGGAAGGCAGCTTACGAAAAATATGGAACTGGAATTTCACAAACTGTAATGGCCGTCTCCAAATGGCTGGGTGATCTGTTCCTGCGCTTATTGAAGATGGTGACCATCCCACTGATTGTCACTTCCCTGATTACGGGGATTGCCAGTCTGGGAAACGCGACCCGTTTCGGAGCGATGTTCTCCCGGACGTTGCTGTATTATTTTTGTACGAGCCTGCTGGCGATCTTTACCGGTATTTTTGTGGTTAATCTGATCCGGCCTGGTATTGGCGCAGAGCTGCCTGGCGGCAGTGGATCACTTTCGTCAGGCACGGAATCGGTCGGTTCTATTTTTCTGGATATGGTGGATCGACTCATACCGACCAACATTATTCATTCGCTGGGTGAGGGAGAATTTCTTTCGATCATCTCATTCAGCATGTTGACTGGCATCTTTATCATTATCGTTGGTGGCAAACACGCGAAAGTGATGACGGATTTCTTTCAGGCCGGCTTTGAAGTCATGATGCGGATGACCATGTTCGTGATCAGCCTGGCCCCCATTGGCGTGCTGGCGTTTATGGTGTATGCGGTTTCCTCTCAGGGAATTGAGATCTTTAAGACTCTGTCCTGGTACATGCTTTCCGTCTTTTTCGCTTTATTGATCCACTCGGTAGTGATTTTGCCATGTCTGCTAAAGTTTGTGGCGCGGCGGTCCCCGCTGGAATTCGCACGCGCGATGAGCCCGGCACTGATGACCGCTTTCTCGACGGCTTCTTCCAACGGTACACTACCGCTGACGATGAGTTGTGTGGAAGAGAATGCGGGCATCTCTAACGAAGTCAGTTCCTTTGTGCTGCCTCTGGGAGCCACGATTAACATGGACGGAACTGCGCTCTATGAAGCGGTGGCGGTGATGTTTATCGCACAGGCTTATACTGGTGTGGTTATGCCTTTAGAGCAGCAGATTCTGGTAGCGGTGACCGCCTTGCTGGCCAGTATCGGAGCCGCGGGGATTCCCCATGCCGGCCTGGTGATGATGGCGATCGTGCTCCAGGCGGTCGGTCTGCCTCTGGAAGCACAAGGGGTGATCATTGCCGTCGACCGAATTCTGGATATGTGCCGTACATCCGTTAATGTCTGGAGTGATTCCTGTGGATGTGCGATCATTGAACGGTATCGCTAAGATTTAGAATCTGCTCTCGGAGTTCAATCGAAGCTGACAGATTCTGCTGTTCTCACAGATTTCCAGATGAGTAATCCTTTCAACCGTTACAAACTGACTCTAGCCTGATCTGCTGATAACTGCCTGCCGATAGGAGATAACAGGGCAATCCGCCTTCAACACCGCTTTTTTCTTCTTCGGCGTCTTGGATCAGGTGAAATGGAACAGGTAATCACCCAGCCTCTGGAATGGATTCACAATATTTGTGATCAGTTTACGGAAATCACTGATTGGCCGTTGCGATTCACTCCTGCCAAACCAGGGGAACGAAAATCCCTGGAAGCCGAGTTGTGCCAAAGTGAAAAATACTGCTGGTATGAATCCATAGAAGATGGCAAAAGGACTCTGGGATATCTTTATCTGACTCTGCCTGATGAATCAGCAAACGATCATCTGTTTGTGACCGCGATCAAGTTTGCTGAACTGGTCGGGGGGTTGATTTCTCAAATCGAAACGATGAACTCTTCTCTGGAATCGAAGACCAGGGAAGTGACGACGCTGGTGGATGTGGGGTTGTCAGCAACCAGACAGGAAGGGTTGCAGGATGCGCTACAGAAACTGCTGGAAGCAGCTTTGCAGTTAACCGGATTTCGCGCTGCCGGATTCTTTCTGTTAAATTCTGAATCAAACCAGTTGTCCCTGCGTGTACAATATGGTTTAACGGCTTTTGAGATTCCCTTTCATCGCCGAAAATTAAATGAATCCCCACCAGACCTTGAGGCGTTTGCGAAAGATGCCTTGATTATCAATCGACAGGAAAACCCTGCGTTTTCCGGCTGGTTACCCGAGGGGTGTCTGACAGGTGTCTGCGTCTCCGTCCAGTCGGAGTCCGGACCGTTTGGAACATTGTGGGCTTTTGACCGGCGTGCTCGACATTTAAAAGACCGGGATATTCATATCCTGAAATCAATTGGTGCCCAGGTCAGTACTATCTTAGAGCGTGCGGTTTTACTGAGGGAAAGCCAGAATCAAATCCGCCTGAAAAAAGAGCTGAAGGTGATCTCGGAATCATTCCCGGCTGAACTGGCACAGGAATCTCATCGGGAACGCGATTTTCAGGCAGCAGTGCAGACGATCAGCCACCATGAAGTGGGAGGGGACTTATGCGAGTTCATCACCCTGGCCCCCAACATCACCTGTTTTGCTCTGGGTGATGCTTCTGGTGACAGTATTCCTGCAGCGGTGGTGATGGCATCCGTCAGAGGTGCTTTGAGAACATTAACAGAAGGGCCGATTGAACAGGCAAAAGATACACGCTTTGTCATTGGTCGGATTAATACAGCCCTGTATCATACATCACTGCCGCATCAGTTCATGAGCATGATGTATGGAGTGATCGATACAAAAAATCGGACTTTCACTTATACCAACGCCGGTCATCCTGCACCGTTCTGGGTTCATAAAGGAAAAATCACCAGCCTGACTTCCCACGGAATGTTACTGGGAGTGACTGAGTCAAATGACTATGATTATTCAGTAATCCCGATCTGTACCAATGATATTATTGTTGGATTCAGTGACGGCATCAGCGAAGCCATGAGCAGTGAACGCAAGATGTTCCGTTCGGATGGTATTATGAAAGTCCTGGAAAACCACATCGAAGATACCGCGGAAGAAGTGATGCAGGGCATCTGGGCCAAACTGCAGAAACACCTGGAAGGTGGAAATGATGGCGATGACAGAACACTAATGGTTCTGAAATTTGCCCGCAATGCAGACTGATTTGCTGCGGTTCTTTTTTTTGAGCGCATCACATTTAACCATAGCGTCTCCCAATCTATTATACTCGATCCGAATGGCCCCGGAGACGCTACAGTAAAACTGGACACAGTCTAGCCCACGATCCGAAAACGGGGGCGGTCTTCTGTTGAACCGCCGCACACTTTATGCTGCCCAGACCAGTCCTGTGGTGCGTCGTCCGCAATTTCAATGCAGGAATCCGGCTTTTCCGGCGGTGATAATTTTGGTGCAGGGCTGACGTTGATTCCAGAGTCTGCTTTCGATTTTTTCTTTCCCATCGGCTGCAGTACCGGTTTTTGAATCCAGCGATTCATTCTCAACAGTTGCGAACGTGGTGCTGTGATGGGGAAATGGGAACAACGATAGCTGGTCTGCAACTGGTTACTCCACATGCCGGACAGTCTGTTCCCCACCAATCCCAGGTTGAGTGATGGCTCCCCATCCTGAATAGACTGTTGTACCATTCGCGTTATCAGGGTGGTGATGACTTCCCGGGGGGCAGTATCGCGGCGGCCTACAGCAAGGTAATCTGTTCCAGAACCGTGTTGAAGACCGTAGGCACAGGCAACCAGCGAATGGTTTACAAACAGCGCATCTATTCTGGCCGTACCCGAGCGAACTGCAGGGCCGTGGATGTCATGCAGGAATGAAAGTTTTTTGTTCAGCGAGAAATGACCTCCAGCGATATTCATCTGATTTCCATCCAGGAAGTTCATCCTTTGGAATTCTGCCCAGAGGTCCCAGCGTGGGTTCCAGCCGGGGGCTAAAGGATCTTCCAGTCGCGAACGATAAAATGCAATCGGTCCCTGTTTACGGGTCAGTTGATCTGCTTTAGCAATCTGCTGTTGAGTTTTATCAGTGCGCGAAGCCAGGTAGTCTTCCCAGTTTGTTTCACTGGTGTGGATCAGAGGGCTTTTCTGCCAGACACTCTGATTGCTTTGAAATCCGACGGACTTGAAGGAGTTCAATGTGCGTTGACGATCGTGACCTTCCTGGTCGATATATCTTAAATCGATCAGATCCCAGTCACGCCTGGAAGCATGCACGTGTCTCATTGCAGTGACCATGGTGGCAGCGGGATTTGAACCAATCTGTCCGTAAAATGTTCCCCAGCCATCCAGTGGGTATGTCAAAACGCGCACGGTACCGATTTTCGTAGCCACTGGTTTCACTACCAGGGGGACGATGCCGATGATTTTGTTGCCCAGCGTCACAAACAGAATTCGCAGTCTCTGGTTGTGACCAAAGTGATTCCAGTAATGTTCCAGCCATTCAGGAGAATGAGCAAACGTAGCTCCTTTGGTCTTTCCCAGCAGAGCACGCCAGGCCAGTCGAAAATGATCAAGGCGATCGATATCGTTGATTTCGGCAACTGTGATCATGGCTACTCCGGTTCCGGTAATGACAGGCAACAACTAAGTACATCAGGAAATGCACTAAATTGCAACAATCATGCCAGTGATGAGGAAGACCAGAAGACAGCGATCCGTTTCAGGGTTATCAAAGCGAGCCCGAGAAAACTTTTGATGTAACCTGCTGGCTACCATCGGCTTTCACGTAGGCACCAACAGGACAATGGATATTGAGCATTGTCAGCCCCATTCCACTCTGGCAATTATGCGTTGACTTAAAGCAACACCGAATCTGCTCAGGTGGCAGAAAAGCAACATTCCCCTGCAACTGGGATTCAGCTGTTGAGTTTCTTCAATGCTTCTTCAGCCGCTTTCTGCACGCGTGGATCTTTGTCTTTCACTGCGGTTTTCAGAGCCTGTGTAATTTCCGGGGTTTTAATTCCAAATTCTCCCAGGCTGATGGCTGCTTCGACTCGAGCATCCGGGTTAGGGTGTTTTGTGAGCAGGTCCGTCAGGGCCGGAATAGCTGCTTTGGCTCTGGCGGGACTCGGATCGATTTTTGTTAAAGCCCAGAGAGTCACCGCGTTTTCCTGTTCGTTATGTAATTTGAGTTCTTTCTCCAGCAGGGGAACAGCCGACTCAGAGAGTTTGCCAAAGCGTGCCAGGGCATACGTGGCAACCACTCGCAGAACCATATCTTCAGAGTTTACATAGGGTTTGATCAGGGGAATGGCAGCAGCTGCGGGAGGACCGATTTCTGCCAGAGCCGTAATGATTTCAAAGATGACTTGCTGGTCTTGCTCGGTCTCGAGCGCTTCTTTCAGACTGGGAACAGCAGATTTAGCCAGTGGGCCGGACAAGGCAATGGCACTGGCTGCCTCTCTGCGGAGCAGTGCGTTTTCATCGGAGAGTGCTTTGATCAGACCGGGTAATGCGGCGTTCACAGCTTCTGGGTTGGTGGGATTTTCTCTCAGGAGTGCCCAGGCACACACGAGTCGAAAGCGTTCATCATCTGAATCTGACTCAGCGTATTTTTTAATGAGTGGCAATGCTTTTTTGCTGCCAATTTTCGAAAGCGCGTAAACGGCTTTATTTCTGGTTGTGCCCGTGCTGTTTTCCAGAATCTTGATCAGCTCAGGCTCTGCTTTGATTGCCTTGGGGCCAATTTCGCCCAGGCTGACGATAGCGGTCTCACGGATATCCGTATCATCTGATTTTGTCAGTTTCAGCAGTTCTGGAATGGATTCTTCTGATTCAGTACCAATTTCACCCAGAACGTGAATCGCCAGGAGTTTGAGAGAAGAGTCTTTATTTAACAGTTTAGTGACTTCAGGAACGGCTGCTTTTCCAATGGATGCCAGTGCTGAGGCGCTGGTGAGAGTTAAGGCTGTCGGACCGTCCTGCATTGCTTTTGCCAGTGCTGGTACGGCAGAGGAAGCATCAGGTCCAATCGAACCCAGGGCAGAGGCAGCATCCAGTTTGACATTCAGTTCTGAATCAGCCAGTAATTTGATTAACTCGGGGACGGCTGATTTGGCAGCGCTGCCGAAATTTCCTAAAGCAATTGCAGCATGAGCTTTCACTTCTGGTGATGAATTCTTTAACAGGGGAGTTAATGCAGGCACAACTTCATCAGGTTTGGCAGAGATGGCTCCCAATGCATTGGCAGCATGCCAGACCAGTTCGGGGTTTTCTACTTTCAACGCTTTGATTAATGTGGGGATCGCTGCTTCACCCTGAGCTCCCATATGAGCGAAAACATCACAGATTTGCTTGCATTGTTCTGTATGGTTTTCTTTGTACTCTATTTTCAGTTGTTCCAGAAGAGGTTCGACAGCGGGGGCACCTAATTCAGAAAGAGCAACTGCTGCACTGGAACGTACTTCATTGATTGGAACATGGAGACTGTCAACAAGGACTTTAATAATGGGCTGCAGGTTTTCTTTATTCCCGGGGTCAACGGCCCAGAGGGTGCGGGCTGCAGCAATTTTCAGATAGGAATTATTGCTTTCCAGCAGTGGCAGGATTTGTTTTGCTGCCGGTTTCGAAGCAGAACCAATCCCCCGCAGTGCCTGCAATGTGTTGTATTTCAGAATGATGGAATAGCCACGTAATATTTTAGCAAGTTCCGGTACAGCAGCTGATGCAGCAGGTCCAATTTTTCCGAGAGCTATAATGGCTTCACTCCGGGCAGAGACAGAACCCGCTTTGACGACTTCAATCAATGCCGGGACGGCAGGTTTGGACAAAGGCCCTAACTCTCCCAGACGATGCGCGGCTGACGCCTGCTGTTCTTCGTTCTCGCTGGCCAGATCTTTTATCAGAGGGGCGAGATCAGGGGCTTGAGCAGAAACAATTCCTGATGTGAATAAACTGACGCCCAGAAAAAGCACTGTCGTAAGTAGTTGACGCATAAGTCAAGTTCCTGCTAATCATCGTTGCGAATACCAGATTCTCAGAAAGTAAAGAATTCATATTACCTTCAGAAGAAAGACTGGCGAAATAGAAAGGAGAACATTAAACTGTTACATTATAGATATCATGATCTGAGTTCAAAAATCAAGTAATTCTGATCAGATTCATCAGGAAATCATAGAAGCCTGTCTTCAGGGAAAAAAATTCCCTCATAGAGTCAGGTCCACTATCAATTTATGCTCAGGGGTAAGAGATGAAACCAGTGATGCACAAGATGACCCTGTCCGGTTTATGTTTAACGATCCTGTTGTCGACAGGTTCTTTGGTTCAAGCGGCTGGTCCCTTCTTCCCGAGACAAACGGTTTATAATTTTGGTGGCGGCTACAGCCCCACTGCTTTTTACGGTTACCGTGGTATCTATGGTGGCGGTTACTATGGTGGTTACCCTGGTTATTATGGAGGCTATTACAACGATGGCTCCTCTCTGATTCGTGCCCAGGGGCAGGCTCAGGTCGATCAATCTAAAGCCATGATTAATTATCAGGAAGCTAACAGTAAATATATCGATAACCAGAAGAAGCTGGCTGAAACTTATGTGGCACGCCAAAAAGCACTCCGCGAGTCGATTCACGAAAAGGCGGAAATCGATAAAGAACTGGCTCAGCAAAAACAGGCTGCGATTGAAGCACAAAAGGAAAAGAATCTCAAACTGCAGGAATCCGGTTTGAGCCCCTATTACAATGCCGCTTCCTCCCAGGATAGTGAAACCCTGAATGCCAGCCAGCTCAATCCGGCAACAGGTGAAATCTCGTGGCCTGAATCTCTGATGGGACCAGAATACGCTGAATCACGCCAAAAACTACAGGAACTCTATTCCTTGAAGAATTCCACCGGCATCACATCCAGTCTGTCGCAGGAAATCAATGACGAAGCCGTCAAAATGAAAAGTATTCTGCGTGGCCAGATCAAAACCATGCTGCCTAACGATTATCTGGCTGCACGCGGATTCATTGAAGGCCTCATCAATATGGGAAAAACCTCCCGGACAGGTTGATAAAGAATTTCTACCGCATGGCCTTCACTTTTACTCTCAAGCATGCGCTCACGATCCCGGTTGAAGTTGATTCGATCAATCATGCAGCGGTCCAGCAGCTCTCGGCAGATGAGGTACGTGCGCTGCCAGTGCTCCAGGGAAATCAACGGGCTTCTCTCGCTGATTTTTTTGATGTGAAACAATCCGCCAGTGAAGCGGATCTGATGGTCTGGGTCGGAGATTGCTCGCGAGTCAAAGCCATTGGCGCTGAGTTAAGTTCCGGTGTCATTCGCATTGAGGGAAATGCTGGAATGCATCTGGGCCGTGAGATGTCCGGCGGTCAGATTCAGGTTCAAGGAGATGTTGCCGATAACCTGGCGACTGCAATGCGAGGCGGAGAAATTCAGATCGCAGGGAATGCCGGTGATCTGGTTGGAGCAGCCTGGCCTGGCAGTAAACGGGGCATGAATGGCGGTACAATTCTGATTCGCGGTAATGCCGGTAGAGAAGCAGGTCATCGCATGCGGCGGGGAGTGATTGTCGTTGGAGGCGATTTAGGTGATGCAGCCGGTTTTGATATGATTGCCGGTTCCATTTTTTCGTTTGGGAAAATCGGTGCCTGTCCCGGTGCCGGCATGCGACGGGGAACGATTGCTGCATTGGGTACTGTTGCTGAACCCGAGTTGTTGCCGACGTTCAAGTATTCCTGCCAGTACCGACCCGCCTGGTTGTCGTTTTTTCTACGCGAGTTAAAATCCGTCGGCTTTCCGGTCCCTGAGGATTGTCTGAATGCAGAATATCGTCGCTACTGCGGTGACTTTTTGACACTTGGCAAGGGAGAAGTTCTGGTCCGCCAGTGAAAAGTTTGATCGCTTTTGACAGCCTGCGTTCCTTCTGATTATGTCTGATTCACAACGAAATATTGCCGACCGTTTAAAACAGTCCGCACAAGCCTGGCCTTTTCAAAAAGCCGTCGTCTTTCCTGCAGGGCAGGATAAACAGGGCCGCTATACTTACAGCAGTCTCACGTTTCAGCAACTGGATCAGGAAAGTGATCGACTGGCGCGGGGGCTGATTCAACTGGGGGTGCAACCCGGAACGCGAATGGCGTTGATGGTACGCCCCAGCCTGGAATTTATCGCGTTGACGTTTGCATTATTCAAAGCGGGCGCGGTCATCATTCTGATTGATCCTGGCATGGGCCGAAAAAATATCATGCGCTGCCTGGCGGAAGTCGAGCCTGAAGGTTTCGTCGCGATCCCGCTGGCGCAGTTGATCCGTAAACTGAAACACCGTACTTTTTCCAAAGCTCGTCTGAATGTGACTGTCGGCGACCCGGTGCTCACTTCCGGGATCGATTATAAGTGGCTGCTGGGAGGAGAATGGGAGCCTTTTGAAATGGTCCAGCGAACCGCCACCGATCCGGCTGCTGTGATCTTTACCAGTGGCAGCACCGGTCCTCCCAAAGGTGTTGCTTACGAGCACGGCATGTTCTGGTCGCAGGTGGATCTGCTCCGTGACTATTACCAGATTCAACCTGGTGAAGTGGATTTACCGGGGTTCCCGTTGTTTGCGT
>TARA_R110000850_G_scaffold48928_6_pt1 | contig 24959 bp, 24 predicted proteins | sample TARA_R110000850 | Tara Oceans TARA_R110000850 (sample SAMEA4397586) | marine metagenome | biome: Polar Biome; feature: [SRF] surface water layer (ENVO:00010504); material: water (ENVO:00002006), including particulate matter (ENVO:01000060) such as... | depth 5 m | reverse complement strand
CCCGCCGAGGCGTTGGGTGATGGTGGGTGTCTCCAAGAGAAGACAATGCCAATCTCACCGGAATTGGTTAATGCGGCGTAAACGGGTTGGCGCCAAACGCACATAAACGGCGCAAGACTGCGTTAAGACTGACAAAATGCTGGAATGTGTTCTGGAGGCTCCACCCGGAATCGAACCGGGGTGCACGGATTTGCAATCCGCTGCGTCACCACTCCGCCATAGAGCCTGACCAGAGGCGCGTCACTAGCAAGCAATAGGCAGGCTTTCAATCTGCGTTTTCACTGGTCGTGCGTTTATCGCGCATTGCGCCCGTCGCCGCCCATGCTAAAGGGGCGTTCCTACGTCCGTTTTGCCAGAGGAAGGCGTGCGCCCATGGATTTTGACGCAGCCCGCGAGATCATGGTGGATAGCCAGATCCGCCCGAACGATGTCACCGACGCGCCGATTGTTTCGGCCTTCCTGCGCACGCCGCGCGAAGCGTTCGTGCCCAATTCACGCAAATCGGTCGCCTATTCCGAACTCGAGATCGTCACATCGCCGGGCCGTGCGCTCTGGATCGCGCGCGATACGGCAAAACTGGTCAAGCTGGCGGGAATCAAGCCAAGTGACATCGTGCTCGTTATCGGCGCAGGGGCAGGCTATGAGGCGGCGCTGATCAGCCACCTGTCCGAGACCGTCATTGCTCTGGAAGAGACAACCGAGCTGGTCGATGCCATGTCCGCGCGTTTCGCGTCCCTCAACCTGGACCGTGCCGTTGCTGTTGAAGGCAAGATCGACACAGGCCTGCCGGACCAGGCGCCTTTCGACGTAATCTATGTCTGCGGCATGGTGGAGACGGTACCCGAATCCTGGACCGCCCAGCTGGCAGATGGCGGTCGCCTGGTCGCTGTTGTGACTGAGCGCGAAGGGCTTGGCCGGGGCACCGTGTTCACGAAAGCGGGCGATACAGTGTCCGCGCGCGATGGTTTTGACGCATGGCCGCCCCGTTTTGCGCAGTTCGACCGCAAGCAATCCTTCGTTTTCTGATTCGCCCTGCGCTCAATTGGCCGCATTGTTAACTCGGTAGAAAAGTGAACACTGTTCACTGGTCTGGCTTGCAGGCTATAAGCTGTTCGCAAGACCGGGACGTCAGGGAGTTCGGGATGAGTGTAAAGTATCGTTGCCTGTTGGGCGCAGCCACCCTTGCAATATGGGCAGGTGCCCCCGCGATGGGCGAGACGCTGGATGAGGCGGTTGCATCGGCGTTCGCCACCAATCCGCAACTCGATATCCAGCGATCCGAGACGGATATTGCCCGTGAAAACCTTGAACAGGCCCGTTCCGGCAAACGGCCGACCGTGAATATTGTCGGCAGCGCCGGCTATGAATATGTCGATATGACATCCCCACTGGCATTCGGCCTGGGTGACCGGCCCATTGCGAGCGCGCAGGTGCAGGCCGTTCAGCCGCTCTATACGGGTGGACGTGTCAGCGCGGGAATCCGCCAGGCCAAGGCCGGAATCAATGCTGCCAAGTCCCAGTTCGATGCCGCCGAGCAGGACCTGATCCTCCAGGTTGTCTCCGCCTATGTCGACGTGCGGCGTGATCGCGAAGCGGTGGCGATTCGCAAGAACAATGTCGAAGTGACGGGCGAACAGGTGCGCGCGGCGGATGACCGGTTTGAGGTCGGCGTTGTCACGCGAACCGACGTGTCGCTCGCCAATGCCCGCCTTGAAGGGGCCCGCGCGGCCCTGGCTGGTGCAGAAGCGGCGCTTGAGAGCAGTGAAGCCAATTATCAGTTCCTGACCAGTCTGAAGCCGGGTGACCTGCCGCCGCCGCCGCCCATTCCGCCGCTGCCAGCGTCTCTGGAAGAGGCTGTGTCGGTCGCGCTGGATGGCAATCCCGATCTTGAGGCGGCACGCCACTCCGAACGTGCCGCAGGCGAGGCCATCGAGGTGGCCCGCGCGCAGTACAGGCCGCAGATCAACATTATCGGCACGGCTGGTGTCGAGCAGACCTATGGCGACCCGGATCAGCGCAACACGAACGTTTCGGCCGTGGCCCAGGGGTCGATCCCGCTCCTGTCGGGCGGCCTGATCAAGAGCCAGGTCAGCTCTGCCCGCCTTCGCCGGAACCAGGCGCGCAACCAGATCGACCTGCTTGAGCGACAGATACGTGCCCAGGTCGCACAGGCCTGGTATGGCTATGACGCGTCACTGCGGGCCATCGAGGCGTCGCGGCGACAGGTTGATGCGGCTGAAATCGCCTATGAAGGCGCCAAGGAAGAACTGGCTGTTGGCGTTCGTACCACGCTGGACGTGCTCGATCAGGAGCAGCAATTGTTCGAGGCACGCCTCGCGCTGGTCCAGTCCGAACGGGATGCCTATGTCGCGGCCTATCGCCTGTTGCGGGCGGCTGGCGAACTGGACAGGCCAGTGCCCATGGGCACGGCGCCGACTTCAGAATAAGGTTAATGGCGTCAAGTGGTTGTTAACCGATACGACTTACGCATTAATCTATATTGATTCTGATGGGTAAAATGTAAGGGGCTGACATGGCCAACGAAGCGCACAAGGAACCGACGATGGAGGAAATCCTCGCGTCGATCCGCAAGATCATCTCGGAAGATGATGCAAGCAATGCGCGCCGCCCCGGCACGCCGACGGCAGTGCGCGAAGAGCCCGCTGTCGAAGATGACGATTATTCCGAACCGGCCTTCGAATCTGCCGAGGATGAGCTCGATGAGGTGATGTTCGATTCCGAGACGGACGAGGATTACGAGACGTTCGAATCGGACGACGCGGATTTCGAGCCCGATGCAGGCGGCGCCTTCCAGGGTGTGCTCGACGCGGCCCGTGCCGCCGAAATGTCTCAGCCTGAGCCGACGCCCGTCTTCAGGCACGTTCCGGAGCCCGAACCGGCACCAGCACCCACACCTGCTCCCGCGCCACGTCCAGCCCCGCGCCCTCAAGCCCAAGCGCCAAAGGAAACCGACATGCCTGCTAGCACTCGCTACCAGCAAACCGTCCTGACCGACGACAATACGGCCGATGCTGCCGCCGGGTCGCTCGGCAAGTTGATCTCGAAAATGGATCTCGGCGGCGACAACACGATCGAAGGCCTCGTGCGGGAACTGCTCAAGCCGATGATCAAGGAATGGCTCGATGCCAACCTGCCGTCGATTGTCGAGCAGAAGGTTGAAGCCGAGGTGCAGCGCATCGCCCGCATGGCGCGCTAGCCTCACCCGACAAATTCGTTATAGGGAAGGGCGCGCCACAACAGGCGCGCCTTTTTCATTTTGTCCAGAACACCCGGAACCATTCGTCCCCATGCTCGACCAACGATTTGACCCTGCCGAAGCCGAAACCCGCATCTACGAGGCCTGGGAGGCGGCGGGCTGTTTCAAGCCTTCCGGCGATACCAGCGCGCAGGCCTATTCCATCGTCATCCCGCCGCCGAATGTCACCGGCGTGCTGCACATGGGCCATGCGCTGAACAATACGCTGCAGGACGTGCTCGTGCGCTTTGAGCGGATGCGTGGCAAGAACGTGCTGTGGCAGGCGGGCACGGACCATGCCGGGATCGCGACGCAGATGGTGGTCGAGCGCCAGCTTGCCGAAGCGGGCAATGAAAGCCGCCGCGAGATGGGGCGTGACGCTTTCGTGGATCGCGTCTGGGCGTGGAAAGAGGAATCCGGCGGCGCCATTGTCGGCCAGCTGAAGCGGCTCGGCGCGTCGTGCGACTGGTCGCGCGAAGCCTTCACGATGGGCGACCGCAACGACGCTGACAACAACATGATGCGCGCGGTAACCAAGGTGTTCGTCGAGCTCTACAACAAGGGCCTGATCTATCGCGACAAGCGTCTCGTGAACTGGGACCCGCATTTCCAGACGGCGATCTCGGATCTCGAAGTCGACCAGCGCGAGGTCGCGGGCCATTACTGGCACCTGCGCTACCCGCTGGCGGATGATGTGACCTACGAACATCCGGTCAAGGACGAAGACGGCAACGTCACCGGCACCGAGACGCGCAATTACATCGTGGTCGCCACATCGCGCCCCGAAACCATGCTTGGCGATACAGGCGTCGCCGTGCACCCGGATGATGAACGCTATGCGGGCCTTGTCGGCAAGTTCGTGGAATTGCCGATTGTCGGCCGCCGTGTGCCGATCATCGCGGACGAGTATGCGAACCCGGAGAAAGGCTCCGGCGCGGTGAAGATCACCCCGGCGCATGATTTCAACGACTTTGAAGTCGGCAAGCGGGCAGGCCATATACCGCTGAACATCCTGAACGCAACGGCGCACATCGCGGATGGCGGGGATGCGGAGGCGGCTGGTATTCCAGCTGAGTATCGCGGCCTTGACCGGTTCGATGCGCGCAAGAAGGTGGTCGAGGCTTTCGAGGCGCTCGAACTGCTGCAGGAAATCGAGAACCTCAAGATTGAACAGCCCTTTGGCGACCGTTCGAATGTCGTGATCGAGCCCTGGATGACGGACCAGTGGTATGTCGACGCCAAGACCATGGCCCAGCCCGCTATCGCGGCGGTGAAAGAGGGCAAGACCCGGTTCGTGCCCGAAAACTGGGAAAAGACCTATTATAACTGGATGGACAATATCCAGCCCTGGTGCGTCTCCCGCCAGCTTTGGTGGGGGCATAGAATCCCTGCATGGTTTGCAGAAGACGGCACGATTTACGTTGCTCATTCGGAGGAAGAAGCCCAGGCGCAGGCCGGCAAGGGCATAAAACTGAAACAGGACGAAGACGTCCTCGACACATGGTTCTCCTCCGCCCTCTGGCCGTTCTCCACCATGGGCTGGCCGGACAAGACGGCCGAGCTCGACACTTTCTACCCCACAGCCACGCTGATCACCGCGTTCGACATCATCTTCTTCTGGGTGGCCCGGATGATGATGATGGGTATCGAGTTCATGGGCGAAGTTCCGTTCAAGGATGTTTACATCCACGCTCTCGTTCTCGACGAGAAGGGCCAGAAGATGTCGAAGTCCAAGGGCAATGCCATGGACCCGCTGGAACTGGTCGACGAATATGGCGCCGATGCCCTGCGTTTCACAATGGGCCGGATGGCCGGGCAGGGGCGCAATATCCGCCTGTCAAAACAGGCCGTCGAAGGCAACCGCAATTTCGCGACCAAGCTGTGGAACGCAGCCCGTTTTGCCGAGATGAACGAGTGCGGCGCACCGGGCGAGATCGACTTTGCCAGGGTTACCAGCCCGGTGAACCGCTGGGTGCTGGGCGAGCTTGCTGCCTGCGAGGCCGAGGCCACGAAGGCCATTGAGGAGTATCGCTTCAACGATGCGGCCGGCGCGCTCTACAAGTTCATCTGGAACGTGCTGTGCGACTGGTATCTCGAACTGATCAAGCCGCTGCTGATGGGCATGGATGATGCGGCCAAGCAGGAAACGCGCGACGTGTGCGGCTATGTCCTCGACGAGACGCTGAAACTGCTCCACCCGTTCATGCCGTTTGTGACCGAGGAATTGTGGGAGCGCCGCGCTGCGGGCCGCGCCGAGTCCCAGGGCTTCCTGATGCACCAGTCATGGCCCAAATACGACATTGCGCGTGATGCTGACGCCGATGATGAAATCGAGTGGGTGCTGGACCTGATCACCGAGATCCGGTCGCTCCGGAATGACCTTGGCGTGCCGGCCGGTTCGAAGATTCCCCTGTCGCTGGTCAGCGCCGGGCCGGTCATCGAGGACCGCGCCTTTCGCCATGAGGACATATTGAAACGCCTCGCGCGCCTTGAAGACATCGTTCTGGACGAAGCCGTTCCGGCAGGGGCTGTTTCGACGGTTGTTGGCGAAACCGTGGTTGCGCTCAACATTGCCGACCAGATTGACGTGGACGAAGCGCGCAAGCGCCTCGACAAGGAAATCGCCCAGCTCGACAAGGATATCACCTCGACCGAGAAGAAACTCGGCAATGAGGCCTTCGTCTCCAAGGCGCCGCCGGAAATCGTCGAGGAGAACCGCGAACGCATCGTGGACTGGACGGATCGCCGTGAGAAACTGAAGGCCGCGCGCAAAAGCCTGGAAGGGTTGTAACCAGAAGCGCCATCCTGTTTCGGGCGCGCCGGGAACTCAGCAAGCGTTGAGCGAAAAACCAGAAGCGCCGGGGCAAAAATTGCCACCTGTGGCGACGTTTAGCCCCTTTTCCGCACAGGAATTGCGCGCTAGTGCGGTTGGCTGAACTTACGGAAGATCTGACATGACCAAGACCTGGGACAAATCCAAGCTGCCATCCCGCCATGTGACGGAAGGCCCGGAACGCGCACCGCACCGCTCCTACTATTACGCGATGGGTCTCTCGACCAAGGACATCAAGAAGCCGTTTGTCGGGGTCGCGTCGTGCTGGAACGAGGCCGCCCCCTGTAATACGGCGCTGATGCGTCAGGCCCATGCCGCCAGCAAGGGCGTTCAGGCGGCAGATGGCACACCGCGCGAATTCTGCACGATCACGGTTACCGACGGCATCGCCATGGGCCATGAAGGGATGCGCTCGTCACTGGTCAGCCGTGAAGTGATCGCGGACTCGGTCGAGCTGACGATACGCGGCCATTCCTATGACGCGCTGGTCGGCGTTGCCGGGTGTGACAAGTCTCTGCCCGGCATGATGATGGCGATGCTGCGCCTCAACGTGCCGTCAGTCTTCATCTATGGCGGTTCGATCATGCCCGGCCGCTTCGAGGGCAAGGACGTGACGGTGATGGACGTGTTCGAGGCCGTGGGCGCACACGCTGCCGGTTCCAACGAGATGACCGAGGAAAAACTGCACGCGCTCGAAAAGCTTGCCTGTCCCGGCGATGGCGCCTGCGGCGGCCAGTTCACGGCCAACACGATGGCCTGCGTATCTGAAGCCATCGGCCTCGCGCTGCCGCTTTCATCGGCCCTGCCGGCGCCTTACCTGGAGCGCGACGAATATTGCGTCGAGAGCGGCAAGGCCGTGATGAACCTGATCGAGAAGAATATCCGCCCACGCGACATCTGCACGCGCAAGGCGTTCGAGAATGCCGCCGTGGTCGTCGCCGCGACCGGCGGGTCGACCAATGCCGGCCTGCACCTGCCTGCGATGGCGCATGAATGCGGTGTCCAGTTCGATCTGAAGGACGTGGCCGAAATATTCGCGAAGACGCCCTATATTGCCAGCCTCAAGCCCGGCGGCGAATACGTCGCCAAGGATTTCGGCGAGGCGGGCGGCGTGCCCATGCTGATGAAGACACTGTATGATGCGGGCCTGATCCATGGCGACTGCATGACGGTCACTGGCAAGACAGTGGCGGAAAACCTGAAGGACGTGGTTTTCAACAAGGACCAGAAAGTCATCCGCGAGGCTTCCGATCCGATCTCGCCGAATGGCGGCGTGGTCGGTCTGTGGGGATCGCTTGCGCCGAACGGGGCCATCGTGAAAGTGGCCGGCCTTGCGAACCTCACCTTCACCGGTCCGGCGCGCGTTTTCGATGGCGAGGCCGCTTGTTTCAAGGCCGTCAGCGAGCGCAACTACAAGGAAGGTGACGTCCTGGTCATCCGCTATGAGGGGCCCAAGGGCGGTCCCGGCATGCGCGAGATGCTGTCGACGACGGCAGCGCTGTACGGCCAGGGCATGGGCGACAAGGTGGCCCTCATTACGGATGGGCGGTTCAGCGGCGCGACCCGCGGTTTCTGCGTCGGCCATGTCGGACCGGAAGCGGCCGATGCGGGCCCGATCGGCCTGATAGAAGATGGCGACATCATCACGCTCGACGCTATCAAGGGCACGATTGATGTCCAGCTGACGCCGTCTCAGCTGGAAGACCGCAAGCGTAACTGGAAGCCGCGTACGACCATGTATGGTTCCGGCGCATTGCAAAAGTTCGCCAAACTGGTCGGGCCTGCCCATGAGGGCGCGGTTACGCATTCCGGCTTCGAAGGCGAAGGTCACGTTTACGCGGACATTTGAGGCCTTCCGGCGCAGGGCCGGCTCAGTCTAGTATTCGCCCATGGCCACTGGAGAGACATGCTGAATGACTGACGACAGGCCTGACCTGCCCGGTGGCGGCCCCGACCCGATTGATCCGGCGATTACCAGTGCCCTGTCGAGCCTGCCGGAGGGCTTCAGCCACTTTGCGCGCATCTTCCAGGACGAGATCCGCCCTGCCCTGCAGGCCCGGGAAGGCGATCGGATTGCGGCCGTCGCGAAGGCGCGCCAGGCGCGGTATGTCGGTGGGGGTATCGGTATTGCTGGTGTGCTGCTCGGCCTGTTCGTCGCCAAGCTTCCGATCCTGGCCGTTGTCGCGGCAATTGTCGGGTTCGGCTATGTCTGGTGGGGTGCGCGCGATGTCGCAAAGCTCGGCAAGGAAGCAAAGACCCTGCTGGTCGCGCCTGTCGCGCGTCAATTCGAACTGAACTTCACCGAAAGCCCCGGGCAGGTCGCGTCGATCTACCAGCATCGGGAAGTCGGCATCGTTCCCGGCTGGGATCGCGCAAGTTACGAGGACCTGGTCACCGGCACACGCAAGGGCGTCGCGTTCGAACTGTTCGAGGCGCATCTCGAAGAGCGGCGGCGGTCGACCGACTCGAAAGGCCGGACGCAGACCCGCTGGGTGACCGTGTTCAAGGGCCAGTGCCTGCGCTTCCAGTTCGACAAGACATTTTATGGCCGCACGCTGGTCACGCGCGATGCCGGGTTCTTCAACCGGTTCGGCGGCGGCAAGGGCATGCAGCGGGCGATGCTGGAAGACCCGGAATTCGAACGGATTTTCGAAGTCTACACGACAGACCAGGTCGAGAGCCGCTACCTGCTGACGCCCGACCTGATGCAGAAGCTGGTCGATCTGGAAAAAACATTCCATGGCGGCAAGCTGAAATGCTGCTTCGATAGTGGCGAGCTATTCATCACGCTTCAGGGCAGCGACCTGTTCGAACCGGGCAGCATGTTCAAGCGCCTCGACGACCCGGACCGGGTGCGTGAATTGCTCAGCGATTTTGCCGCGGTGTTCAACATCATCGACGTGGTCGTCGCCAAGCGCCGCCGCCAGGAGCCGGGCGCCTGACCTCATGCGGGGTTTGCGGGCAGCGTGAACGCAGCGAGCAATTTGATCGGCAGGGTCAGCGTCCATTTTGGTGCCCAGCGAGCCGCGCTCAACTCAGCCGGTATGTCCAATGGTGCAACCAGCTGGTCGAGCGTCACGGCGCGATGGGCGGCCACCTGGGGGAGGGGACGCGCAATTGTCATGGCAGAAGGGGCGTTGGGCATGTCTGTTCTCCTGTTACGCCGCTATGTGAGCGATCAATCACAAACTGATGTGTGATTGTGTCCAAAATGCGGCAAAGTGATTGATTGCTTATTTTTGATTGTCGCGAACGGCATCAAGTCAATTCAGGCGCAGGCCGCACCCAATTGGGGCGGCGCTGTGGCGCGATCATTCAGGTTTGCTTCAGCCGGAATCCCGCATTAGGGAGGCACGCAAATGCGAGATGCCTGCCCATGATCCGATCTTTCCTTGTTTCGATTTTCCTTTTGGCTGCCCTGCCGGCGGCTGCAGATACCCTGTCCCCAAAACAGGTTGAACGCTGCAAGGCCATGCAGGTGACGCTGGCGCCAAAGCAGGCCGAGATTCTCGCGGCGACCGAAAAGCGAGATGCTCTGGCTGCGACGGCCGAAGCGCTGGGTGAGCAATATGAAGACGCACAGGTCATGCGCCTTGCCTCATCCACGAACGCGCAGGCCGCCGATGCGGCGAAGGCCGAATTCGATGCGGCGCGCCGCGCCTTTGCGCAGGCCGAGTTTGCTTTGCAGTCCAATGCGCGCCAGTTCAATCAGGACGTGGCCGATTACAACCGGTCCTGCTCGCCTGCAAAATAGACCTCAGCCGACAAAAGTTCCGATAACCGGCACATGGTCTGACGGCTTGTCCAGCGTTCTGGCCTTGCGATAGATTTCGACCCCCGTCAGCCGGTCTGCCGCCTGAGGCGAGCACAGGAGGTGATCGATCCGGATGCCGTGGTCCTTCTGGAAGGCACCGCCCTGATAATCCCAGAATGTGTATTGATGCGCCCGGCCGTCGCAGGTTTCGAACACATCGGTCAGGCCAAGGTTTTTCAGGCGCCGGAAGGCCTGGCGGGTTTCCGGGAGGGCAAGCGCGTCATCGGCCCAGACAGTCTCGTCCCAACTGTCATTGACGCCCGGGATCACGTTGTAGTCACCGCATAGAACGAAGGCTTCCTCGGTTTTCAATAATGCGCGGGCATGGCCTTCCAGCGCGTCCATCCATTCCAGCTTGTAGTCGTATTTCGGGCCCGGCGCCGGGTTTCCGTTGGGCAGGTAGAGGCCGCCCACGCGGATGGGCGTGTCCGCCATCACCAGCGCCTCGATATAGCGCGCCTGGTCATCTTCCATTGTGGACAGGCCGCGCTGGACATCATCGAGCGGGTATTTCGAAAGGATGGCCACGCCATTATAGGATTTTTGCCCGTGAACCGCGCAGGTCCACCCGAGCTCCTCGAGTTCCAGATAGGGAAAGCCGTCAGTCTCGCATTTGAGTTCCTGAAGGCAAACGACGTCGCAATCGATCGCGCCCAGCACTTCCAGAACGGTGGAAAGCGGGCCTTGATCGAGTTGACATTCCATGTGGCGATACGCATGCCACTTCCTTTAACAGCTTCGACCCATTGTTCCAGCCGGAACGCGGCGCTATGCTGCATTGCGCAACAAGCATTCAGGAGGCCCCCATGGGCTCAATCGGACCTCTCCAGATCGTCCTCGTCATCGTGGTAGCGCTGCTATTGTTCGGTGGCCGCGGACGGATTTCCTCGATCATGGGCGATATGGCCAAGGGTGTGCGCTCATTCCGCAAGGGGCTCGCGGATGATGACGAACCGAAGTCCGTTGACAAGGACGATCTTGTCAACGTGACCCCGAAGAAAGACGAGTCGAAAGCCTCGTCATAATGTTCCTGGTGGAGGGCGCATAATGCTGCCCGGCGTCGGATTTTCCGAACTTCTCTTGCTGGCCCTTGCGGCGCTCATCATCGTGGGTCCGAAGGACCTGCCGTTCATGATGCGCAAGGTCGGCCAGATGGTGGGCAAGGCGCGCGGCATGGCCCGCGAATTCCAGGCAGCCTTTGAGGATATCGCCCGCCAGAGCGAACTCGAAGACCTGCGCAAGGAGATCGAGGATCTCAAGCGCAACAATGCCATGACAGCTGCCCAGGACGACCTCGCCAATATGGAAAGCGACATCAACGCCGCCGTCATGCGCAAGGAGGCGGCCGAGGTCGAAACCCCGCAGGCAGAGCCCAAGTCCAAGGACGACGCTGCGTGAATACGGTCCCGCCCAAAGACGAACAGCCGGAAATCCTTGATGAAGTGGAAGCCAGCCGGGCGCCGCTGCTTGAACACCTGACAGAGCTGCGCTCGCGCCTGATCTTCTCGCTGGTCGCGCTGGGCATTGCTGCGCTCGGCTGTTTTTTCGTTGCCCAGCCGATCTATGACTTCCTGCTTGCCCCCTTTGCGGCCAAGGCGGAAGCCGTTCGCGGCGCGCCGCTGGAGCTGATCTTCACCGCGCCGATGGAATTCTTTTTCGCCAAGGTGAAGCTCGCTCTCTTTGCAGGCATTTTCCTCGCCTTTCCCGTGATCGCCTGGCAGGTCTATTCCTTTGTTGCGCCGGGCCTGTACAAGCAGGAGCGCGGGGCGTTCTGGCCCTTCCTGGTGGTCGCGCCGCTTCTGTTCGCGACCGGCGCCGCGTTCGTCTACATCCTGATGCTGCCAATGCTGGCGCGTTTCTCGATTTCGCAGGAGCAGATCGAAAGCGGCGTTGCCACGATCAAGCTGTTGCCGAAAGTGTCTGAATACCTGTCGCTGGTCATGGCGCTGATGCTGGCCTTCGGGATTTCGTTCCAGTTGCCGGTTATCCTCACGCTGCTGGCCAAGATCGGCCTTGTCTCGGCGCAGACGCTGATCACTGGTCGCAAGTATGCAATCGTCGGCATTCTGGCATTTTCCGCCGTGTTCACGCCGCCGGACATCATCTCCCAGCTCCTGCTGACCGGCCCGGTCTACCTCCTGTATGAGATCTCCATCCTCTGCGTGAAACTGATCGAGAAGAAGCAGGATGAAGAGGATGCCGCGGCCGCCGCCGAGTAGGCATTTTGGTGCGGTGCACGGTTGCATTGACCTGTTAAATGTAGAACATCAGGCGCTCGCCCAAGCAGCGAATCAGGGAGAACCCTATTGTCACGCGTGAAAAGCGTTCTTCTTGTCGATTTCGACAACATCTACGCTGCAACGGGCGAAGGCTTCACCGAAAATGTCGCAAAATGGCTTCTCTGGCTTGAGGATGGCGCTCTGTCGCGCAAGCAGAAGCGCCGGAAATTCCTGGCCAAGCGCGTTTACTGGAACCTGCAGCACGACGTCCACAGGGCAGCCTTCGAGGCGGCCGGGTTCGAGGCCTTCAATTGCCGCGCCTTTGCCAAGAACAAGATCTCGTCGGGCAAGAGTTCGGCCGACATCGTGCTCACCATGGACGCCATCGAAATGGCTCTCCATCTCAAGGACCTTGAGGAAATCATCGTCCTGACGACCGATTCAGATTTCGTTCCTGTGGTGAATCGCATCCAGTCTCCCCGCTTGCGTGTGGTGACTGCCGGCAAGGAAACAGACCCGACCTATGAGCTCTACAGCCAGCATGCCGACGGCGTCGTTCACATGTCGGCGCTCAAGGCGGCGTGCGAGTATGAGCGCGCCAAACGCAAATGGTACCGGTTCCGCAGTCCGCCGCCTGACGTCCCGGCTCCGCGGCTGGTGCAGGAGCGCCGCTCGCCGCTGATGATGAAGGTGCGCAACGCGGTTCGCGACGAGGCCGAATCCCACGATCCGCGCCCGCAGGACCAGCACCCCCACCTGACCCGCGCGGCCGAACTTGTGATGGAGCTGGGCGCGCGCACACCCGACCAGCCGATTGCCCGCGAGAAGATCATCAAGGCCCTGTCAGCCATTCCGGACTTTTCCACGACGCCGCTCAAGGGCCAGCCGGCCTGGTTCGGCCTGCGCAACTTCGCCGTGATGATGCTGCGCCTGCGTGCCATCGAGCCGTGCATCGAGGTGCGTCCGCAAAAGCGCAATGGCACGCAGGTGATCTGCCGCGTGCCAAAGAAGACGGCTTCGGCCGTCTCGCAGGCCAGCGCAGAAGCCACCGCATAGTGGACGCCGCGCGCGCGGCGCATTAGAGCCTGTAGCGACAGCCACTGCAGGACCATTCCATGTTCGATATTCGCGCCATCCGAGACAACCCGGACGCCTTCCGCGCCGCCTGGAACCGCCGCAAGCCGGGGCTGGGCGATGTGGTTTCGGATATCCTTGCCCATGACGGCGCGTTGCGTAAAGCGGTCACCGACAAGCAGGATGCCGAAAAGGTGCGCAACGAGAATTCCAAGCTGATCGGCCGGGCCAAGGCGGAAAAGAACGAGGATGAAGCCGCGCGCCTGATGGCGCTGGTCGCTGAGGCCAAACAGACCATCGAGACGGCAGGCGAGCAGGAAGCGGCCGCCAAGGCGTTGCTCGACGACATCCTGATGGGTCTGCCCAACCTGCCGCTCGCCGAAGTGCCGGAAGGCAGCGACGAAGATGGCAATATTCAGGTCGGCGAGCCGTGGGGCACACCGCGCGGGATCAACAACCCGAAAGACCATGCCGACCTTGGCGAGGTGTTGAAAAGCGGCCTCGGCTTCTCCCAGATGGATTTCGACAGCGCCGTGAAGATGAGCGGCGCCCGCTTCGTCGCCCTGCGCGGCAAGCTGGCCCGGATGGAACGTGCGCTGGCTGCCTTCATGCTGGACCTGCAGACCGATGAGCATGGCTATGAGGAAGTAAGCCCGCCGCTTCTGGTGCGTGATAATGCGCTGGTGGGTACGGGCCAATTGCCGAAATTCGAGGAGGATTTGTTCAAAGCTGAGAACCTTGATTACGACGTTCTCACTCAATTCGTGATTGATGATACCAAAAAGCTTCTAGCCTCAAAATTAAACCAAATACTTGGCTCTATGAATCTTTCGACGGACGCCTTGAGCACTCAAATGTCGAGTGAGCTTGAAGACAAAATGCTCAAGATTGCGATCGATCCGTCCATGATTGAGTTGAACCGCGAAGAAATCACTACGGTGCGGTTCCTCATCCCCACCGCCGAAGTGCCGCTCACAAACCTCGTCCGTGACCAGATCCTCGACGCCGCACGCCTGCCGCTCCGCTTCACCGCCCACACGCCCTGCTTCCGGTCCGAAGCGGGCAGTGCGGGGCGCGATACGAAGGGCATGATCCGGCTGCACCAGTTCAACAAGGTCGAACTCGTCTCCATCGTGGAGAATGAAGAAGCCGGCCTCGCTGAGCTTGAACGCATGACAGGCTGCGCTGAGGAAGTGCTGAAACGCCTCGACCTGCCATTCCGCCGCATGCTGCTCTGCACCGGCGACATGGGGGCAGGGGCCCGCAAGACCTATGACCTCGAAGTCTGGCTGCCGAGCCAGAACACCTATCGCGAGATCAGTTCGTGCTCCTATTGCGGAGACTTCCAGGCCCGCCGCATGGATGCGCGCTTCCGCAAGGAGGCCGGCGCCAAGCCTGAATTCGTCCACACGCTCAACGGCTCCGGCCTCGCCGTCGGTCGCACGCTGGTTGCCGTTATCGAGAACTACCAGAACGAAGACGGCTCCATCACGGTGCCGGACGTGCTGCGACCCTATATGGGCGGGCTGGAGGTGATTGCGTGAGAATCCTCCTCACCAATGATGATGGTATCAACGCCCCCGGCCTCGCCGTGCTCGAGGATATTGCCAAGGAACTGACCGACGATATCTGGATCGCTGCGCCGGAAGAGGAACAGTCCGGCAAGGGCCGCGCCATTTCGCTGACCCATCCGGTGCGCACCCGCAAGGTCGGCGCCAAGGCGTGGGCCATTGCGGGCACGCCGTCCGATTGCGTGCTTCTGGCGATGCAGGACCTGATGCCGGATGCGCCGGATCTTGTGCTCTCGGGCGTCAATCGCGGCCAGAACATTGCCGAGGATACGAGCTTTTCCGGCACCATTGCCGCCGCCATGTTCGGCATGCAGCTGGGCATCCCGTCAATTGCCCTCAGCCAGGCGCAGAGCTTTCGCGAGCGCGGCTCGCTGCCATGGGCGACGGCGCGGGCCTGGGGCGCGAAGACCCTGGAGCCGCTGATTGCGAAGGGCTGGCCCACCGATGTCGTGATGAACGTCAACTTTCCCGACCGTGAGCCAGAAGACGTCCAGGGCATCCAGATCACCCGTCAGGGCTTTCGCGATGAGAGCATCATCCATACAGACCGGCGCGAAGACCTGCGCGGGAACGACTATTACTGGATCGGCTACAAGGGCAAGCTGTCAAAACCCGATGCCGGAACCGATCTGCGCGCGATCTATGACGGCTTTGTCTCGGTCTCGCCCCTGCATGTTGATCTGACGCACGAGGCCTATCTCAAGGAATTGCGCGAGACATGGCCGAACTGATCGCCGATCCCTTCCGCGCCGCGCGGCTTGTCCTGCATCTGCGGCAGGAGGGGATTACCGATGACGGCGTATTGAAGGCGATGGAAACGATCGACCGGGGCGCGTTCGTCGATGGCCCCGGGCTCGACAAGCTTGCCTTCGAGGACTGCATCCTGCCAATTCCCTGCGGCCAGATCGTGCCGCGCCCGGCCGTGACCGGCCAGCTGCTGCAGGCCCTCCAGATCCGCCAGGTCCGGGAGGCGCGTATTCTTCTGGTGGGTGTCGGCAGCGGATACACCGCGGCCCTGGCGGCCCAGCTTGGCGCAGATGTGTTTGCGATGGACCGCTATCGCCGCCTCTGTGACGCCGCCCGCCGGCGCATGCTCGAGCTTGGCCTCGGCAATGTGGCGGTCCGCCATGGCGATGGCCTGTTCGGCTGGCCCGAGCGCGGCCCCTATGACCGCATCCTGCTGACGGGGGCGATTGATGAGGTACCGGACGTGCTGTTGCAGCAACTGGCGAAGGGCGGAGCGCTGATTGCCCCTTTCCGGACGGCTGACGCGCAGCATCTGTTGCGCATGGGCGCGGACGGCACGCAGGAGCGTCTCGCCATCGCCCGGCCGCTTCCACCGCTGATGGACGGGGCGTCAAAGGCGCTTTAGGACAGATTCACGCGGCCTGCAGGGCTTGTTTGCCAATGCTGGCGGCCACAGCTATAGGGTCAAGTCTTTCGCGGGCGCCATGATCTGGCGACGCGGCACACGGTTACAGGGAGTGGACCAACATGTTGAACAAATTCGCCGCGGCAACCGTCACTTTTGCGGGTCTGTCCCTTCCGGCGCTGGCCCAGGCTGCACCGGCCGCAGCAGGCCCCAGCATCCTTACGCAGGTGATGTTCTTCCTGCCGCTGATCCTGATCTTCTACTTCCTGCTGATCCGCCCCCAGCAGCAGCGTGCCAAGAAGCACCGCGCCATGATCGAAGCCGTCAAGCGCGGCGACAATGTCGTCACGTCCGGCGGACTGATCGGCAAGGTCTCCAAGGTCGGCGAAACGGAAGTGACTGTCGAACTGGCGGAAAATGTACGCGTTCGCGTGATCAAGGCCATGATCGTCGAAGTGCGCGGCAAGACCGAACCGGTCGCCGCCAACGACTAGGCCCGCCGTTCCGGCCATTCTCCCGTCCAAGGACTAATACATGCTACAGTTTCCCGTCTGGAAGGTCTGCCTGATCCTCGGCATCATGCTGTGGGGCGTGATGATGGCCTTGCCCAATGCCGTGAACATGTCCGGCGCACCGGCCGGGGTTCCCAAGCAGGGCGTCAATCTCGGCCTTGACCTTCAGGGCGGCGTCTACCTGATGATGGAGATCAATCCGAACGAAGTCGTGGCCAACCGGCTCGAAGTCTTCGCGATCGACATTCGCAACGCTCTGGGCAATCGCGATGGCCAGCCGCTGATCGGGCACCTGTCGGAAGTCGACGGACGTGTGCTCAATGTGCAGCTGACCCGGCCTGACGCGGACGGCAACTTCCCCGTGGATGAGGCGCTGACCCGTATCCGCAAACTGAATGGCAGTGTCGAAGGTGCGATTGGTGGCGCCAAGACCTATGAGATCGAGCCTGCGGGGCCGGCGCTCATCACGGTCTCCGTTCCAGGGTCGTCGGAAGAAGCGCTGATGAAGGATGCGCTGGCCAAGACGATGACGATCGTGCGCCGCCGCGTCGACCCGGAAGGCGTGAGCGAAATCTCGATCACACCCCAGGGCAACAGCCGCATCATCCTGGAAGCGCCCGGCGAGCCGGATGCGACCCGCCTGAAAAGCCTGCTGAGCCGGGACGGCAAGATGACCTTCAACCTTGTCGAGAGCAGCCCTTCGGCCATTGCGGCTGCCGAAAAGGGCGTCGTGAAGCCAGGCTATCGCCTGCTGTCAGGGCCTGAAACCGGGCCGCTCCTGGTCCGCAACATTCCGGAAGTGACGGGCGCAGATATTGCCACGGCCAGCCAGGGCTATGATGACGGCAACCGCCCGCAGATCAATTTCCGCCTCAACGGTAATGGCGCGTCCAAGTTCTTCCAGACAACGCGCAACAATTCCGGCAAGCTTTTCGCCATCGTTCTTGATGACACGATCATGTCTGCGCCACGCATCAATGAGCCAATTCCGGGCGGCAGCGTGCGGATCACGGGCGATTTCTCGATTGAGGAAGCGCAGGATCTGGCGGCCATCATCGAGGCAGGCGAAATGCCGGCCAAGGTCCAGTTCCTCGACCAGCGCACGGTCAGCGCCACGCTGGGGCAGGATTCGATCCGCGCCGGTGTGCGCGCCTCGCTTATCGGTCTCGCCCTCGTCGCAGCCTTTATGGTCCTGGCCTATGGCCTGATGGGATTTTTCGCGGTCGGCTCACTCGCCGCCAACATCATCCTGATCATCGGCGCGCTGTCCGGCCTTGGCGCCACTCTGACGCTGCCGGGGATTGCAGGCATCATCCTGACCATCGGTATGGCGGTCGATGCCAACGTGCTCGTGTTCGAGCGCATACGGGAAGAACAGCGTGCCGGGCGTTCACCGCTGACCGCTGTTCAGGCCGGCTACGAGCGGGCCCTGTCGACCATTCTGGATGCCAACATCACGACATTCATTGCCGCGTCCATCCTTTACCTCCTGGGCTCCGGCCCGGTGAAGGGATTCGCCGTTACCCTTGCCATCGGCATTATCACCTCGGTGTTCACGGCATTCGTCCTGACCCGATGGTTCACCGTGTCGTGGCTCAAGGGCTTCAAACCCAAAAAATTCGTGCTTTAGGCGGACAGGAGAGAAACCATGTTGCTCAGATACTGGCCTGAAAGCACCAAGCTCAATTTCATGAACCTCCGTCTCGGCGGGGCCATCCTGTCCGTGCTCATGATCACGGCGTCGATCTTCCTCCTGTCGACGCGGGGCCTCAATCTCGGCGTCGACTTTGCCGGTGGCACGGTCATGGAATTGCAGCAAACCGAGACGCTGACAGTGGAATCTGTAAGGGCCGCGATGCCATTCCCTGCTGAAGTGAACACTGCGGTTGGCACGGATGCGCGGTCGATTGTCGTCGTGAAGTTTGGCGCCGCAGATCCCTCGCTGCTGGGAGAGGACTTTGCGACCCTCGCACCTGAATTGCAGGCAGAGCGGGCACAGCAGCTGACCAATGAAATCGTCGCCAGCACGCTGAAGGAAACGCTCGGGCTCGCGGACGAAGATTTCCTGCGCGATGACTCCGTTGGTCCGAAAGTGTCAGGTGAACTGTTCCGCTCGGGCATCATGGCACTGATATCTGCGCTTGTGCTGATGCTGGGCTATATATGGTTCCGATTCGAATGGCAGTTTTCGGTCGGCGCCGTGGCTGCGCTGGCCCACGATGTCATCATCACGCTGGGCGTCTTCTCGCTGCTGCAGCTTGAGTTCAACCTGACGACCATCGCCGCACTTCTGACGATCATTGGTTACTCCATGAACGATACTGTCGTCGTTTTTGACCGCGTGCGTGAAGAACGCCGCAAGTACAAGAAGATGCCGGATCGCCAGGTGATCAACCAGGCCCTTAACCTGACGCTGTCGCGTACCCTGCTGACATCCGGCACGACACTCTTGGCCCTGTTCGCGATTTTCTTCCTGGGCGGCCCCGTCCTGCGCGGCATGAGCTTCGCGCTGATCTGGGGTATCTGTATCGGCACCTATTCATCGATCTTCATCGCTTCGGCGATTGTGCTGTCGCTTGGAATGGACCTGAACAAGAAACCCGCCGAAGACGTGACCGGCTTCCAGGGCGTTAGCTAGGCGTCGAGCACGATAGTCCGGTCGCTCAAGGCCTGGATCGCGGTCTGCGGCGAATCGGAATGCACGAGCAGCGACCGGAAACTCTCCGGCGTGAAGCCGCCATCGATGATCTTTTCCATCAGGTCGAAGAAGGGTTCCCAGAACCCGTCCTCATCCAGGAACGCCATCGGCTTGGCGTGAAGGCCAAGGCGGGCCCAGGACAGGATCTCGACGGCTTCTTCCAGGGTGCCGATCCCGCCCGGCAGCACGATGAACGCGTCCGATTCGTCAAACATCATCTGCTTGCGCGTGTGCATGTCCTCGACGATGCGATGTTCGACATCTTCGAAAATGCGTTCCTTCTGCAGCAGGAAGCGGGGCATGATTCCCAGCACGTCGCCTGCCGATTCATGTGCAGCACGGGCGCAGGCGCCCATAAGGCCCACACCGCCGCCACCGTAAACGAGCCGGATACCCTGCTTGGCCAGTTCGCGGCCCAGCTCCTCGGCGAGCGCTATATAGCCCGGGCTGACGGCATCAGATGCACCGCAATAGACGCAGATGGATTTTAGCTTGGTCATGGTGGAATCCGGCTGTTTGAACGACCCGCACAGATAGCCATTGGGACGCCATCTTGCCAGTTCCAATGTCTGTGACGTTACGTGACAGTCAGATGGCGTTTTGTCTTCGGGCGATTCCGCCCCATATGGCCGGGATGACAAAACCGACTGAAACGCCCGCCAATCACGACAAGATCGACAGTGCTGATGGCGGCATTGGCGTTTCAATCCTGCGCATCCTGAAATTACTCGGCCGGCCGGAACTTGCCAGGTGGCGGCCGACCATGGCCATCGCGGTTGTTCTCACGCTGGTGGCATCCGTGCTTGAGGTCGTTTCGCCCCTCGTGCTTGGGCATGCGATCAACCAGGCCGCGCCGAAAGCCGGCATCGCCCCTGCCTTTGCATCCGCTGCCCTCTGGCTGTCGATTGGTATCGGCGTCCGCTTCCTTGCGGCTGGCCTGCCGCAGATGCGCGATTACCTCTTCGCGCCGGTCAGCCAGGACGCGCAGCGTGTCGCGAGTGTTGATGCGTTCGGCCACGCTCAGTTGCTCTCCCTGAACTTTCACCAGACGCGCCGCACAGGCGCACTGAACCGCATCATCGAGCGTGGCGCCGGGGCGATTGATTACCTGATCCGCTTCCTGGCGTTCAATATCGGGCCGACTTTCATTCGCCTGATCCTCGCGTCAATCGCCCTGGGTGTCGCCTATGATATCCGTCTCTCCCTGATCGCGGTGGCCACGATCATCATCTATGTGGTTGCCACCGTCATCATCACCGAATGGCGTGTACGCCAGCGCCGCAGGATGAACGAGGCAGACACGCATTTCCGCGCGATGGCCGTCGATATCCTGACCAATTTCGAGACGGTCAAATCCTTCGCCGCCGAAAGGCGCGAAACCGGGCGCTTCGATAGCGCCATGGGCGTCTACAATGACCGCTACGTCGAGACGGTGCGCAGCATGTATATCCTGAACGCGGTTCAGGCGCTGGTGATGAATGCCGGCCTGCTGGCCGTGCTGGTCCTGTCGGCCTGGAACGTGATCGATGGCAAGATGCAGATCGGCGACCTGACGGCTGTCATGTTGATGCTGCTCTCGCTCTATGCACCGCTGAACATTCTTGGCTGGGCCTGGCGCGAGATCAAGCAGGGCGCAGTGGATCTCGAAAAGCTGTTTGGCCTGCTCGCGATGAAAGCCGACGTGTTCGATGCCGCAGATGCGGTCGAACTGGTCGCGCCGAAGGGCGACGTGAAGTTCCAGAATGTCGGCTTCTCCCATGAAGGCCGCGCGGTGGGTGTCAGCGATGTCAGCTTTCACCTGCAGCCCGGCAAGAAGATCGCCTTTGTCGGCACGTCCGGGGCGGGCAAGTCGACGCTCCTGAAACTGCTTTTCCGCTTCTACGATGTCGAATCCGGGCAGGTCCTGGTGGATGACAGGGATGTGCGGTCGCTGACGCAGGAATCGCTGCGCAAGACGCTGGGGCTCGTGCCGCAGGATGTTGTCCTGTTCAATGACACGATCCGCTACAATATCGGCTACGCATGCCCTGACGCGACCGAAGATGACCTGCGCGATGCCGCCCGCCGCGCGCAGCTGCTCGAATTCATCGACAGCCTGCCGGACGGCTGGAACACCCGCGTCGGCGAGCGCGGGCTGAAACTGTCCGGCGGCGAGAAGCAGCGCGTCGGCATCGCGCGCGTCATCCTCGCCGATCCGGCCATTCTCGTGCTCGATGAGGCGACATCCGCCCTCGACAGCGCCACCGAAGAAGCTGTGCAGGACGCGCTGGAGGAGGCGGCGGAGGGGCGCACAACGCTGATGGTGGCCCACCGCCTGTCCACCGTGAAGTCTGCCGACGAGATTCTCGTGCTTGAGGCAGGAAGGGTCATCGAGCGCGGTAACCATGCCGTCCTGCTGGCCAAAGGCGGCAAATATGCTGATATGTGGGAACGTCAGGCGAAAAATACCGACCTGGCATTGGTTGACGACTAGAGTTTGCCCGGGGAAGGGGCTGTTGGAATGTCTGAAGATCTCGATCGCAGGAATACGCCCTGGATGACTATCGGCCTTGATTGGGAAGGTGTCGCGGCTGCGCTTGGCGCGCTGCTCGTGGCGCTCCTGCTCGGCGCGCTTTGGTCTCCGCTGTTCTGGATCGGCTTTGCCGGTGTCGTTCTGGCGCTGATGGCTGCCCGCTGGTCGCACCGTACCCCGCCAGACCTTGCCAATGGCGTCGTGGCGCCCTGCGATGGCGTCGTCGTCTCGGTGGACCGTGTCGAGGCCCCTTCCGAACTGCGACTGACGGATTCCAGCACCACCCGCATCCGCATTGCCTCGGCCCCCTCGTCGACCAACAAGGTCTACACGCCGATTTCAGGCAGCGTTGAATCGATGATCTATGAAGCGGGCGAAAACAGCGTGCCCCTGGCCACCCGCGCCGAGGATGACGGTCTGGCGCGCGCCTATCTCACATTCGAAAGCCGCGGCCAGCAGGTCGGCGTGCGCCTTGCGTCCGGCGGTCTCGGACCCCGCATCGACCTTGCAGCAGAAGCCGGCGACATCGTCCGTCTCGGCCGCCCCTTCGGCACGCGCCGCCTTGGTGGCTGGTGCGACGTCTATGTTCCCACAGCTGTGGGCATGCTGATCTGGCCTGGCCAGACGCTGGTTGGCGGTGAGACGGTCATGGGGCGCCTCAAGGCGCAGGCTGATAGCGACCTGTTTGACGGTGTCACCGACGAGGAACCGGAAGCCGAACCGGTACGCGAGATCGAAAGCGAAGCTGAACCTGAATCTGCGTCCGAAGAGGAAGAGGATGATGATTATCCCTCGCCTGAGGACATCTCCACGCCGGAAGACCCGGCCGTGATCCTGGCGCGCCTGCGGGAAACGTCACGCCGTCACGACGAATAGCCAGGCCAGCGCTCAGTCGTCGCTATCCTGCGGCGTCCCGTCATTCATCCAGGCAAACAGCGGCTTAAGCGGCAGGATCCAGGCAAACCCGGCGATCACATAGAAGACGAGCTGTGCCCAGCGCGGCCAGGTCTCGATCATGCCGGAAAACGTGCCGACCAGCACGATATACAGGACGATAAACACAAGCAGGATCAGGCTGGCAACGGGTTTGCGCATGGCGGTCTCGGTTCCTGTCAGGCTCGGATAAAGTACGCTGCGACACGGTTGCCTCTTGCCGCGCCGTGCCAATAGGCCATGTAGGCCGCATGTCTCAAACAGGCAAATCCCCACTCGCAACGCGCTGGATGCGAAACTGGCTCGTGATCGTCGGCGTGCTTGTCTATGCGATGATCCTGATCGGCGGTGCCACACGCCTGACTGATAGCGGCCTGTCCATTACCGAATGGGACCCCATCAAGGGTGCCCTTCCGCCGATGAGCGATGTGGCATGGCAAAGCCTGTTCGAGAAATACCAGCAGACAGCCGAATACCGGCTGCAGAATTCCGGCATGTCGCTGGCTGAATTCGAACAGATTTTCTGGTGGGAATGGGGCCATCGCCTGTTCGGCCGCCTGATCGGCCTTGTCGCCATGTTCGGCTTTGCCATCTTCGCCATACGGGGCTGGCTCAGCCGCCGTCTCGCGACCCGCTTCATCATCCTCATCCTGCTCGGGGGGCTGCAGGGTTTCATCGGCTGGTGGATGGTGTCCAGCGGTATCGGTGAAACAACCCGCGTTGATGTCGCGCCCTATCGCCTGGCAACCCATTTCATGCTGGCGCTGGTCATCATTGCCGGAACAGCCTGGCTATGGCTCGATCTGGGTGGACGGAAGCGCCCGCCGGTGGCGCGGCCGGTCCGCATGGTGGCCGCGGTTTTGTGCGGTTTGATCTTCGTCCAGATGGCAGCCGGCGCCCTCGTGGCAGGCCTCGATGCCGGGCGCAGCTACACGGACTGGCCCCTGATGGCCGGTGAATTCGTGCCCGGTTCCTATCTTGGCGAAGGGCTCGGCCTGCGCAGCCTGTTCGAAGGCCGCGCGACCACACAGTTCAACCACCGCATGCTGGCCTATTTGATCTGGGTTGCCGCGCTCGTGGCCGCGTGGGCGTTCCGCAAGACCGCCCTGCGGCACGCATTTGCCGGGCTGGCCGTCCTTGTCAGCCTGCAGGCGGTCTGGGGAATCCTCACGCTCGTCAGTGCCGCGCCGATGAACCTGGCCCTGGTACACCAGGGTCTGGGCGTGATCGTCACACTGGCCGCTGTCCGGCTGGTCTGGCTCTCCCGCGGCCCGGATCAGTTGGTCGACAATGTCAGCGGGCTCGGGTCGACAAACACGGCATGATGCTCACCAGGCCGGGTTTCGCCCGCGATGACGATCAGCCCGCCCGGATATCCGCCAGACATCATCGTGCCCATCGCGGCCAGTGCGACTGGCGTGTCGGGTGCGACAATGGTGATCCCGTCCTTCACGTCGATCTCGGTATTGGTCATGCCGAGGTCGGTCGAAATGCCCAGTTTGCCGTCTTCCAGCGAAACCAGCGCGTCGAGCGGTCCGCGCACCAGCGACGCGGCGCTTGAGGCCCGCGGTGAGGCAACCAGTGTGTCGCTGGTAAAGGCGCATGATTTGACCGGGAAGTCGGTGAAGGTCGATTCGCCGGCCGACCAGGCCAGTTCGCCATTCGATTCGCGCAGGATGCCATTCTGCAGGACGCGGTTATTCGTATCGGTCCAGAAGGCGAGGCGCATCAGGCCCGTGCCGGGCGCGGGGCCGGAGCAGACGCCGCCAATCGCATTGTCGACATTGACCGGCAGGTCGATCTGGGCGGGCGCGATGAGGCCTTCACCATAGATGTAGGCCTTCAGCTCGCCATTGCGTGTGATTCCAGGGAAAACAGTGATTGAGCGGTCCTCGACGATGGATGCCTGGCCGCTTGCCAGCGATTTCAGCCTGAAATTGGACTTTTCGCCCAGTTTTTCAGCTTCCATGTCGTAAAATTGCAGGCCGCCTTTCTCATAGGCGACCGCCAGAATGCCGCGTAAACCGCCTGACAGCGCGATGGAGGCGACTTCACCCTCCAGCGGACGCGTGGACCAGACGGCGGGAAGGACGGTCTCTGCAGCAATCACAGGGGCTTCAGCCCCGGTATCGGCGGCTTTGTCTTGTTTGGAACAGGCCGATGCT
>TARA_R110000850_G_scaffold25797_1_pt1 | contig 24967 bp, 23 predicted proteins | sample TARA_R110000850 | Tara Oceans TARA_R110000850 (sample SAMEA4397586) | marine metagenome | biome: Polar Biome; feature: [SRF] surface water layer (ENVO:00010504); material: water (ENVO:00002006), including particulate matter (ENVO:01000060) such as... | depth 5 m | reverse complement strand
TGAGTGGTGAGTTATGAGTGGTCAACCTATATCGGGGACGTACAGAGAGAACTTCACTGATAAGAGTTGACCGTTCTTAATTTTTTAAATTTGCTTACAGCTTACAGCTTACAGCTCTACCCCGAAAGCCTTTCCACAAGTACGGGAATGGAGATTCTGTACAGCAACAACGCAATCACAAACAAGGGAATGCAGGCTGCAATGACAATCAGAAAGTAGGGCAGGTACTCCGGTGTGGTGCCCACGGCCAGGTCGCGGCCGGTGAGGATGATGGGGGTTAAAGGGTTGAGCTCCATAATGGTTTTCATCATGCCGTCTTTGGGGATGGCATAGACCACCGGGGTGGCATACATCAAAAACTGCATCCCAAAGGTGATGATTTTACCTACATCTTTATACAACAATCCCAGTGGGGTAATAAACAGCCCAAGGGTCGTGCCAATAAGGAGTCCGCCGAGAATCGCCAGGGGAAAGAATAACAAACTCCACTGAAGTCCCACACCATAGAGAAACACAAAGATGAGCAGCAGGATGATTTTTACTGAGGTATTGAACAACAATTTATAGATCCCGGAAAGAATCAGCGCTTCTTTGGGAAAATTGATTTTGGAGAGGATGCTCCGTGCCGCATTGGTGCTTTGCATGGGCGAATTAATGGCTTCGGTAATGATGGACCAGATGAGGGTTCCGGTAAAGACATAGAGGGGATAAGGGATACCCGTATCAGACAGCCGCACCGTGCCCGTTCCGTTCAGGACAATCCACACCAGGGCCGTGGCCAGGGGCGTGACAAATGCCCACAGGATTCCAAAATAAGACTGCCGGTACATCGCCTTGATATCGCGCACCGCCAGTTGCCAGGCGAGAAAACGGGAGCTTTTGATGTCCTTAAAACTCTCCTTCAGCATCCGGCCGGGTCTGAGGTTGTTTTCTTTTTGGTAAATACGGGTTTCCAAAGTTGGTTTAAAGTTCAAAGTTCAAGGTTTCAAGTTTCAAGTTTCAAGTTTCAAGTTTCAAGTTTCAAGTTTCAAGTTCAAGGTTGCTAAGATAAAAATTAAAGTTTGAAGTTAGAAGTGCGAAGTATTAAGTATTAAGTACAAAGACTCGAGCGATAGCGAACAGGCGAAGCAATTAAGACGGATTTTTGCTATCAGCTATCAGCTATCAGCAGTCAGCAGTCAGCCATTAGCAAACCCACGAATCCGTAAATTCCAAGGGGATTGTTAAGGACGATTGTTACTGGGTCGATTTGCCGCGCTGCGCTCGCAATGACAGATTGCTTCTTCGCCTCTACCTACCGGCAGACAGGTTACGTGAAATATAGCATCCAGGGGAAGGTGAATAGAAATGATAAGAAAGTGGTCACACTATGCTAAAGTTCATAGGGGTTAAGCAAAGATAAATCGGGTATCTTTTCAAAATCTTTTACATTTCTAGTAATTAAAGTAAGTTTATTATTTAATGCTGTAGCGGCTATTAATGCATCAGGAATCTTAATGGAATACATACGCCTTAAATCAATAGTGATCTCAGTGATTTTTTCCTGTACACCATAAACTATGGAGTCATTTACAAACTCGGATAATAACGACAAATTTTTATCAGAAGTTTGAAAGCAGAGCAGTTCGATTTGAGTTATAAAAGAAATCTGTGGACCTTTATTAATGACACCATCCATAAATACTTTCCCTTTACCGGGAAGTCTTCCGCCCAGGTAATCAATAACAGCGTTTGTATCTATTAAATAGTTGGTCGCTCCCATGATTCCCTTGCTTCAGCGACTTGGTCGTGCAGACCATCAATTATTGAATCAGGCAAACTGCCCGCATACTTTTCAGATAGTAAACCGGTTGTTTTCTTTTTCTTTTTTAAAACCTTAATCAGATCCAGGTCTTCCAGATTTTTCAATAATTTATAGGCCTTAGGATTTTTGATTTCTATATGTAAGGTTTTCATAACTAACAAAATTAGCTGTTTGTAATGCTAAGATAATAAATCTAACTAACAAATTCGCTGATTCGCTGATTCGCTGATTCGCTGATTCGCAAATGGGCAAATTCGCAAATATGCTAGTCAACCACGCAATAAAACATCCAAACCCTTTCGCGCTGCGTGAACCCCACACAAGAGTGAGCAGCAAATCTGCAAATCCGCAAATTCCCAAATCTGCAAATAACTCCAGCTGGCGTTTGGGAAATAAGGAATCCCCCGCATAGAAAAATTCCAAATCTAAAATTCCAAATTCCAAATCAATCTATCAATTTTAAATGTAAAGCTAAAACCAATTCCGGCCTACGAAAGGGTTCCGTAAAAAATGAAGTGAGCGGAGGAGGAAGTAAAAATCCTTCAGAAACTAGAACGATCAGGCATTGAGAATCTTAAAAAGCATTACTATTTATGAAGCTATCAATACACCTTATTTTTACGCCGCAGCGAACGAAATTTTTAGGAACGCTTTCGTCAGCCTTTCCCTGGCACCGGCTGGCTCGTTCACTAAAAATGTCCTCAGGACATTTTCTTAACGTTCCGCCCTGTTTCTTTTTTGGGCGATGCAAATCGACGAAGGAGATTCACGAAATCCTATAAACAACAATAACAAGGTCCTGAGTAAAAAAGAAAGGAAAGGTTAATACTAATTACAATTTTTAATGCTTAGCAATTCTTTTTTTTAAAACTCATAAAACCAATAAAAGAAAACCTTCCAAGAGAGAACAGAAATTCCCTCAATTATCCTTATTTTTAAACCCAAATCTGTATGAACACCCTTTGAAAGAAATTAATACATACCAAGACGAGCCTCTCGTTATCGTTGAAAACCTCTCCAAAAAGTTCTGCAAAGACCTCAAGACCAGCCTATGGTATGGTGTCAAGGACCTGTGGGGCGGCGTGACCGGCAACCGGGCCGAACGGCAGTTGCGGGAGAAGGAGTTTTGGGCGGTCAAAGACATCAGTTTTGAGTTGCGTCGCGGGGAGTGCCTGGGACTTATTGGCCATAACGGGGCGGGGAAGAGTACCTTGCTCAAAATATTAAACGGACTCATCAACCCCGATGCCGGGAAGGTGACCATCAAAGGCCGGGTAGGCGCCCTCATCGAACTGGGTGCCGGTTTTAACCCCATCTTGAGCGGGCGCGAAAACATCTACAACAACGGCGCCATTCTGGGGTTTAGCAGAAAAGAAATTGACGGCAAGCTCGAGGAGATCATTGCCTTTGCCGAGCTGGAAGACTTTATCGATATGCCCGTGCAGAATTACAGCAGCGGGATGAAAGTACGTTTAGGCTTTGCCGTGGCGGCACAAATGGAACCTGATGTATTGATTATTGATGAGGTACTGGCGGTGGGTGACTTAGGTTTTGTATTGAAGTGTTTTAAGACGATTGATACGATACTGCCCAAAACCGCCATGATTTTTGTGTCCCATAATATGCCGATGGTATCGCGCATTTGCAACCAGATTATACTGATGGAAAACGGCATTTCCAAATTTCAAGGGGAAGATGTAGCTAAAGGCATTGATTTGTATTATACGCGCTTTGTAAACAACGAGAGCAATGTAGTGTTTGATGATGGGAGTATTGCGCTGGAAGAGGTACAGTTACTGGATCCGACTACAGGCGAACCCACCAACCAATTGAACTGGGGGGAGGATTTGAAGTTGTATTTTAGGTTTACATTAAACAGGGAGTTTGAAGAGGTGCCCTATTTTTCAATCTCAATATTTGACAAGGAACAACGTCCGGTAGCTTTACTGAAAACCAATAAAGCTGACAGCGGATTAAGCACTAATAAAAAATATTTGGAATTTTATGTTACCCATCACAAAGTGCAATTGTCAAAGGGAGTTTACAATGTCAATGTATCTATCAATATGAAAAATGGTAAAAAAATTATAATGAGAATAAACGGCATCCTAAGCTTTCAAATAGTGTATCAGGAAGAAACCTGGCCTCCGTTTTTATTGGAAACTGAATTTACAAACGCATGATAATTACAGATAAATTTGTGTTGTTAAACTTTCCGAAAACCGGAAGTACTTATGTGAGAAAAGTCATTAGAGATATTTATGATCAAAGAGCAGCAAATAACTACTTGTATAAAATAGCCCTAAAGTTGGGTATTAGGGAACCCTATTATAAAGAACTTATTTTACCAAATATTAAATTTAAAAAAGGAATAGTAAATCACTCCGATCAACATGGTATTTACTCTCAAATACCTCAAAAAGATAAGAACAAAAAAATCATTTCAGTTATTAGAAACCCCTACACGCGTTTTATATCTGGATATGAATTTAAATTCTGGCAACAACGGCCAGCATTAGATCAAAAGTTACTAAAAGAGAATTTTTCTAACTTTCCTAACTTAAGTATCGATGAATATGTTGATTATGTAATACTTGTAGCCAATCATTCTTTTTTTAATAATAAAAACAATCTCAAAATCGGAAGTATGTCTTTACAGTTCATTCAGTTTTTCTTTAAAGATCCAAATAAGGTTATTGAAAAACTAAAAGAAAATTACTTAAGTTCAAATACTTTATATTTGAATGATATGGCAGATATTCGATTTTTACAGCAAGAAAACCTCAATGTTGAGCTTGCAGCCTTTTTAAAAGAAGAGGGTTTTAAAAACAAAGAAATTGACTATGCACTAAAACACAAAGAAATCAATGTTACAAATAACAAAGAGAGAAATAAAAATTTATATTATACTTCAAAGGTTATAAATTACATTGAAGAATATGAAAGTTTTTATCTTAAAGCACTGATAAATAAAGGAATAGTTTATAGTAAGCCTGCTGATTAATATTTTAATGCTATTCAAAAAACATAAAACTAAAATATTCTGTATCGGTCAAAATAAAACCGGAACCACATCTTTGCAAAAATTTTTTGAAGACCATGGATTTATAGTGGGTGACCAAATCACAGCCGAGTTATTAATGGATGACTATATAGCTCGCAACTGGAAACCAATTTTAAAATATTGTAAAACCGCAGAGGTTTTTCAGGACATCCCGTTCAGCAATGATTATTTGTATGTATTATTGGATCATCATTTTCCCAATGCGAAGTTTATACTTTCCGAAAGAGATAGTGCCGAACAATGGTACAGCTCCATAACTAAGTTTCACAGCAAGTTATTTGGAAAAAACGGAAACATACCCACCAAACAAGATTTGCAAAATGCCACATATTGTTACAAAGGTTTTATATGGAAATGTTTTAAAGAAAAGTATGGCGAAATTGAAAGTGATATTTACAACAAAGAAAATCTACTAAAAGTATACATTGATAGAAATGAGCGGATAAAACACTACTTTAAAAATAATCCCAACTTTTTAGTAGTAAATTTATCAGAACCGGATGCCGTTAAAAAGGTAGCAAAATTTGTAAATATCACTCCCAAATACCAAACCATGCCCTGGGAAAATAAAACAGACAAAATACAATGATCACCGTTACCAAAACCTTTCTCCCACCTATAAAAGAGTATCAAGCGATTCTGCAACGTGCATGGGATAAGCAATGGCTCACCAACCGGGGCGAACTGGTTTTGGAGCTGGAGGACAAATTAAAATCCTATTTGGAAATCCCAAACGTCACCTGTACCAATAATGGAACGGTGCCTTTGCAAATCGCACTCGAACTGTTAGGCAAAGGCGGAGAAATTATTACTACACCCTTTAGTTATGTAGCGACCACGGCCGCTATCGTTTGGCAACACTGCACGCCGGTGTTTGTGGACATACACCCCGAGTATTTAACTATTGATGAACGCCTCATTGAAGCCGCCATCACCCCCAAAACCACTGCCATTCTTGCCACCCATGTATTTGGCAACCCCTGTGCAGTTGAAGCCATTGAAGCCATCGCCAACAAACACGGTCTCAAAGTCATTTATGATGCCGCTCATGCCTTTGGGGTGCGTTACAAAGGGCACTCTGTTTTTAACTTTGGCGATGTAAGCACCTGTAGCTTTCACGCCACCAAACTTTTTCATAGTGGTGAAGGAGGAGCGATGTTCACAAATAATAAAGAACTACACAATCAGTTATACAACTACCACAACTTTGGGCATGACGGTCCGTTAGCGTTTCACGGTTTGGGTATCAACGGCAAGATGAACGAATTGCAAGCGGCTATGGGTTTAGCGGTATTGCCCTATATGGAAACCATTTTAAAAGGACGCAGGCGTGTGATTGAACAGTATGATTCCTCGCTGGATTTTTCCAAACTAAGCAAGCTCAAATTGCGTGAGGGTACGGAATGGAATTGTAGTTATTATCCTGTGCTGTTTCAAACCGAAGCAACCCTTTTAAACGTAGAACAAGCTTTAAAATCCCAAAACATTATCCCACGCCGTTATTTTTACCCCGGTTTGCATACCTTGCCTTATGTAAAGCCCGCTGAGGTACCGGTTTGTGATGATGTGTATAAACGGGTGTTATGTTTGCCAGTGAGTCACGAATTGACATTGGAACAAGTCAACTTGATTATAAATACTTTAAATCAGAGCTTATGAAGGTAGCAGTTATGCAACCTTATTTGTTTCCCTATATTGGCTATTTTCAGTTAATCAATTCTGTGGATTGTTTTGTTTTTTATGATGATGTAGATTATATCCAAAGAGGCTGGATTAACAGAAATAGGATATTAATAAATAAAGAATCAAAATATTTTACGGTACCTGTAAAAAAAAGTAGACTTGGTACACCCATACATGACGTTTATATTGTTGATTTTAATTCTTGGAAAATGATTTTTTTGACAACCTTACGTCAAAGTTATAAGAAAGCAAAAAACTTTGATTTCACTTTCAAATTACTTCAAGATTATTTAATTAATAGGGAGTTTGATAAAATTGACGACTTTTCAATTTCATCTATAAAGTTTATTTGTAATATTTTAAATATTAAGTCAAACTTTATTAGGTCAAGTGAATTGAATATAGATAAGCGATTAGAAAAAGAAGAAAAACTAGAGTATATAATTAAAAGGGTGAATGGAAAAAGTATTATTTTACCGCCCGGAAGTAAAGAATTATATCATCAATGGAATCCGGTAGGGATTAGTAAACATACTTTATCTATGCCTGATTTAAAATACTATCAAAATATGGATTCATTTGTTGATAATTTATCAATTATTGATATTCTTATGCATAATACTCTTGATGAAACCATTGAACTAATTAACAACTTTAAATGCGGCTAAAAACAATAACAGGGATACATGGAGTGCCTCGTTCAGGGACTTCTTGGTTAGCTCAAATTTTTAATGCATCACCTGAAGTTGCGTTAAAATTTCAACCACTCTTTTCCTATGCATTTAAAGGGTATATATCTCTAGAATCTGATAAGGATGAAATTGACACTTTATTTCGTGAGATTTATCTTAGCAATGATGAATTTATAAATATGAAAGATAAAAAAATTCATTTTTCATATCCAGTGTTTGAAAAAAGTAAGAGTCCTGAACATTTAGTGTTTAAACACATTAGGTACCATTATTTGATAGAGCACATTTTAAAAACCAATAATCTTGTAAAGTTTATTTTAATTATTAGGAACCCATTGTCAGTTTTAAGTTCCTGGAAAAATGCCCCAATAGAATTTAAAAGGGATTGGGATTTTATGCAAGAATGGGAGTTCGCTTTGAAAAAAAATCAAAAGAGGAAGGAAGAATATTTTGGTTACTTTAAATGGAAAGAAGCAACATCCCTTTTTTTGAAATTAAAAGAAAATAACCCCGATAGAGTTTTTATAGTAAGATATATAGACTTACTTCAGGATACTTTGAAAAATGTAAAAAAATTATTTGATTTTTCTGAAATTCCTATGTCTTCTCAAGTTGAAAGATTTATTGTTGAAAGTAAGAGTAAGACAATTGAAGATAAAAATAGTGTGTATAGACTTAAAAGCTCTGATGAAATTTGGAATGATCTACCAAAGCAAGTGATTGAAAAAATACAAAGTGATTTAAAAAACACAAATCTTGAATTGTTTTTAGAATAATGAAAAAAGAAGAGTTTTTACGTAGGTTTGAGAAAAAACAAGTTGAAGTTTTTAGGAATACCAGTTTTGAGAATCCCTTAGTATCTGTTTGTATTGTTACTTACCAACATGCAAATTACATTCGAGAATGCTTGAACGGCATTCTGATGCAGCAAACTACATTTCCGTTTGAAATTCTCTTGGGCGATGATGCCAGTACAGATGGCACCCGTGAAACCTGTATAGAGTATGCTCAAAAACACCCCACTAAAATACGTCTCTTTTTGCACCACCGCGAAAATAACATTGCCATCAACGGCAGTCCCACAGGACGGTTTAACTTTTTATACAACCTCTACAATGCCAGCGGCAAATACATTGCCCTTTGCGAAGGCGATGACTACTGGACAGACCCGTTAAAACTGCAAAAGCAGGTAGATTTTTTGGAAGATAATGATGAATATAATATATGTTTTCACAAGGTGAAGCTATATTATAATCAAAATAATATATTTACTAAAGACACAATCACTAGAGAAGTAAATGAAACTACTGATGTCATAGAATTGTCAAAAGGCAATTTCATTCATACGCCTTCTATTGTTTTCAGGAATAATTATGAGCTCTCAAAATGGTTAGTGAAATGTCCAACTGTCGATTGGGCTTTATACATGACAATCGTTAATAGCAATAAAATAAAAAAAATTAATGAAATAATGGCAATATACCGAATTAATGATAAGGGGATTTGGTCAGGAAAAAATGCTATTCAACAGATGCTAATGACTGTGAATTCATTTAAAATAGTATATAAAAATTTAGATATGAATATATTAGCAAAAAAGAATTTATATTTTGAAATAATTTCACTTGAAAAAAAAATAAAAATAAATTCAAAAGGGAAACTTAAGATAGGAATTAAAATAAAAAGATTTCTTAGAAGAATTTTAAAGTTTGTTTTCCTAAAACATATTTAAATATATTTTCTACTTTTAGAAAATAAATTTATTCATAGTTAATTTGTTAAATAGAATTAAATCATATCTTAAGAAACGGTTTAAAACTGAACAAACAAGCAAATGTTCAGGAAACTTTTTTTTTAAACAAGAAGGATTCTGCCCATGTTGTCAAAATAAAACAGTTTTTGTGTCATCGAATTCTTGGTTAAGAGACCATTTTAAATGTTCGATTTGTCATTCCATACCTCGAGAAAGAGCTTTAATGAAGACAATTATAAATGAATATCCTAAATGGAAAATCTTAAATATACATGAATCCTCTCCTGCAAACCGAGGTCATAGTTTAACTTTAAAAGAAAATGTTATTAGGTATACAGAAACCCAATATTTTCCTGAACAACCAAAAGGAGCTATTTTTAATGGGGTTAGAAATGAAGATTTAGAAAACCAAACTTTTGAAAATGATATTTTTGATTTAGTTATCACATCTGATGTGATGGAACATGTCTATGACCCCAAAAAGGCTTTTCAGGAAATTCATAGAACGTTAAAGGCGGGTGGTGCACACATATTTTCTGTGCCTTTGATCAACCGTTTTGAAAAAACGGTACGCTGGGCTAAAAAAGGAACCGATGGTGAGCCGGTATTTTTATTTGAACCCGAATGGCATGGCAATCCGGTAAATAAAAAAGGCTCACCGGTCACAATGCATTGGGGCTATGACATCATTCATTTTATTGAAGATTGTACCGGAGCAGAATGTAAAATTGTTTACTATGACGATTTACATCATGGAATACGCGGAGAGTTTCGGGAAATAATTGTAGCTAAAAAGAAGTAATAATGTCAAACGTAAGAGCCATAGCATTTGTACTTCCTCAATTTCACCCAATCCCGGAAAATGATGCCTGGTGGGGCAAGGGATTTACAGAATGGACCAATGTTACTAAGGCTAAACCTTTATTTGAGGGGCACTACCAACCTCATTTACCAACAGATTTAGGTTTTTATGATTTACGTTTACCAGAAGCCAGAAAAGCACAGGCTGATTTGGCAAAAGCATATGGTATTCATGGGTTTTGTTATTATCATTATTGGTTTAATGGAAAGCGCTTGTTAAATCAACCTTTGGACGGGATGTTAGAGCAATCTGATTTAGATATGCCATTTATGTATTGCTGGGCTAATGAAAATTGGACACGGAGATGGGATGGTAGGGAGCAAGATATTTTAATTAAACAAGAATATAGCAAACAGGATGATATCGATCATATTCGATGGCTATGCAAAAATGTATTTTCAGATAAAAGGTATATAAAAGTAAACGGTTGTCCTGTTTTTGCTGTTTACAGACATGACCTATTTCCTAATATTAAGGAAACAGCAAAAATTTGGCGAGAAATTGCTGTTAGGGAGTTTGGTTTTAAAGATATATATTTATGTATTACAGAGAGTTTTAATACCAAAGTTGACCCTCAAACGATTCTCTTTAATGCCTCTATTGAGTTTTCACCCCACCAAGTCTTAAAGCCAAATGTAGCTGAAAGTTTTTGGAAAAAGTTAGGAATTAAATATAATTTGTTAAAGCAAAAAACATATACTTTAAAAGATTATAAAAAAGGTGTTGACTATATGATTAGCAGAAAATATCCTGATTATAAATTATATAGATCCGTTACACCAAGTTGGGACAATACAGCAAGAAAAGGGAATAAAGCAATAATTGGACTAAATAGTAGTCCTGATACTTATTTTTACTGGTTAAACAATATCATTAAGTCATTTACTCCCTATTCAGATGATGAAAACTTTATTTTTATCAATGCAATGAACGAATGGGCTGAAGGTAATCATCTTGAACCTTGTATCAAATATGGTACAGCTTACTTAGAAGCAACTCTTAGAGCTCTAAATACAAACTGATTTGTATGTTTTCAAAATTAGTTTCTATATGCCTTCCAACTTACAACGGTGCCAGATATCTGGAAGAGACTCTGTATTCTATATGTGCTCAAACTTATCAAAATTTTGAGGTAATTATTAGTGATGATGCCTCTATTGACAATACTATAAAATTGATAGAAGAGTTTAAAAAACAATCAGATTTTCCGGTTTGTGTATTGCATCATACCCCGGTAGGAATCGGTGCCAACTGGAATAATTGCCTCGAACACGCCAGCGGGAAATACATCAAGTTTTTGTTTCAGGATGATGTGATGGAACAAGATTGTGTTGAAAAAATGGTTCAAGTGATGGAAGAAAACCCTAAGGTGGGTCTTGTTGCTTCCAAACGCAAATTTATCATTGAAGAGGGCATGAAAACAGAAGAAATCAATCAATGGATAGCTACCTATGGAGATCTTCAAGATTACTTAAATCTACCCCCTGTAGAGATAAATATTTTAGATACCTCTTTGTTTGGCTTAAAATCCTTTTACGGTTCCCCTCTTAACAAAATTGGAGAACCCAGCGTAGTAATGTTCCGGAAATCGATTGTGGATGAAGTGGGATATTTCAATGAAGGATTAAAACAAATCCTGGATTATGAGTACTGGTATCGAATCCTGAAACAATATCCTGTTGCCATTATCAACAAGCCTTTGGTACAATTCCGCTTGCACCAAAACCAGGCGACCAACGTGAACAGAAACCAAAAAATAGATGACTATAAGCTGTATGAACAAATATTATATAAGCATTATAGAAAACTCCTCCACCCGGAACTCAGAAAACGTTTATATTTGAAGTACCATCCTTATCCACAATTTAAAAAAAGGGTGATTAATAAAATTAAGCGTTTGCTCAAATGAAGACGGCTATCATAATCGTTACACACAACGCCATACCCTGGATTGATATGTGTTTGCAAAGCTGCGGCAAGCATTATGTGGTAGTCGTTGACAATGCTTCACAAGACGAAACCGTTTCCCATATACAAACCAACTATCCAAATATTACCTTATTACCGCAAAACAAAAACCTGGGTTTTGGACAGGGCAATAATGTGGGGATTTCTTATGCTCTGAGTAAAGGTACAGAGCACGTATTTCTATTAAACCAGGATGCCTATTTGGTTGATGACTGTTTGGAATTTCTTGTCAAAAAGCAACAAGACAATCCGCAGTTCGGAATTTTAAGTCCGGTGCATCTTAACGGTAAAGGCGATGCTTTGGATAAAAATTTTGGCAACTATATCAGTTATCAAAAAGCCCCCGCTTTGACAACAGATTTGCTTTTAAACAAAGCTAAGGAATTGTATGAAGTACCCTTTGTCAATGCTGCAGGATGGTTACTGTCCCGTAAATGCGTGGAGGCCGTTGGTGGGTTTGACCCTATTTTTTTTCATTATGGAGAAGACGACAATTATTGCCAACGCGTTTTGTTTCATGGGTTGAAAATAGGGGTCGTATTAAACACCTTTTTATTGCATGACCGTGAAGCCAGGGAGGTTGTGCCGCCGGCAAAACACAGTAAAGAGTATTATAATCATCTAGAAAGGAAGTGGAAGTTGATGTATGCTGATATAAATATGGAGGATTACACCATTCAAAATGAAGTCATTAAAATGAGAAAACAAAGGTTGAAACAGTTCGTTAAGCTCCAGTTTTCAAATGCTTCAGAAACAAAAACAAGGATAGAATTGTTAAAATCATTGACTGAACCCATTGCAAGCAGTCGAGAAATCAATATTAAAAAAGGGATGCATTATTTATGAAAAGCCGCAATAGTTATATTTTCTAGTACATCTTACTGCCCACTAGCTAAAACCTAAACCTATGACTTACAGCTAAAGTTACGTCATTTGCCTTATTGGTAAAACTCACGATAATTATTATTTTGCATTGTTGAAAATATTTGTCAGATAGTATAATACCGGATTCTGATAGATTAAAAATGTAACCATATGAGCATCCAAAAATGCATCCCCTTAAGTCTCTTTTTTTTATTTTTTACAAGCATACACGCCCAGGAACTCACCCGTTTTAAACTTTCGCACGAAAGCAAATGGGGCTTTAAAGATGCCGCCGGCGAAGTGGTGGTGCCACCGGTATACCAGGTAGCCGGTGAGTTTTCTGAAGGACTGGCACCCGTGGGCAACCCCGATGAAAAGGGGACGATGCGCTGGGGGTTTGTCGATGCACAGGGCGATACCATTGTTGAACTTCAATATTCATTTGCAGGAAAATTCAGTGAAGGGCTGGCGCGCGTAAGGGGTAAAAACTACGCGTTTGGTTACATCAATCCCGATGGCAAGGTCATCATTGATTTTCAATACCAGGAAGCCGGCGATTTTAAAAACGGACTGGCCGCGGTGGGCAACGGGGGGCATCTGGAAAAAGGGCAGATGGTCAACATACAGTGGGGCTATATCAATCCGGAAAACCGGCTGATGGTTCCGCATCAATTTGATGCCGCTTATCAGTTTGGTGATGAAGGCCTGGCAGTGGTAAAAAAAGGCAAAAACTGGGGCATAATTGACAGGAAAGGAACAACAGTCATTCCGTTTAAATATGACCCTTTTTTTGAAAGAGCTAACAACACCATCATCGTAAGCAAAAACGGTAAAAAAGGAGCCTATGATTTTTCAGGCAAGTCATTGGTGCCCGTTAAGTATTTTGAAATGCAACCCTATAGCGACGGACTCGCAGCGGTGAAGGATAAGGAACAATTTGGAGAGTGGGGGTTTGTTGACAGACAAGGAAAACTGGTCGTAAAACCCACCTATAAGGAAGTGCAACCTTTTTCGGAAGGGGTGGCTGCGGTAAGAAGTATTGTGGGATGGAACTTCATCGACCGGGAAGGCAACCCCTTGTTTTCAAAAACCTTTTATGCTACAGGTTCATTTTCTGACGGACTCGCCCCGGTGATGTTTAAAAACAGTCCGCAAAAAACCTGGCATTTTATTGATAAAACAGGAGCTTCCCAACTTGAGTTGCAGGGTTATACCCAAGTGGAGCCCTTTCAATACGGCTTGGCCAGGGTGGGGAAAAGCGTTGGTATGCGCGACATTCGTTACGGCTTTATCGACCGGTCGGGCAGGGAAGTCATTCCTCCTGTTTACACAGGAGCGGCCCATTTAAGTGACGGCACCTTTAGGGTGTATCAGGGAACCCGGTATATGACCCTGGGTCCCGATGGTAAACCCAACCGCAATGCGGCCCTTGCTGCCAATGCCCAAATCCTGAAAGAACACCCTTCCAAAGACCGGGGGCAAACCGAATACCAAAAAGGACGGGAAGCCTTCAATATGAAAAACTTTTACGAAGCCTTTAAGCAATGGCGCATCGCCGCCCTTCATGACCACGCTGAGGCAGCTTACGGGGTGGGAATTTTATACCACAACGGCAAAGGCAGTCCTTTAAACTATGCGGAATCGGAGTACTGGTATCTCAAAGCCGCCGAACTGGGGCACCCCAAAGCGATGTTTAATGCAGGCATTATCCTGCTTTCCGGAAACAACGGCCTAAAAGATGAAGCCGGCGCAATGGAGTGGTTTAAAAAAGCCGCAGAAGCCGGTGAAAAAGCAGCTTATATCAAGTTGGCTCAAATGCATTTGGATAAGCCTTCGGGGAGTAAAGACATTGAAACCGCAGTCAGCTACTACCAAAAAGCCGGCAATGCCGATGCTTTTTTTGCATTGGCCGGACTCATCAGCGACGGTACCTGGAACACCGTTCCGGCCAAAGAAGCCGCCAACTATTACGTGCGCGCAGCCGATATGGGGCATGCCCAAGCAGCATACACCTATGGCAAGATGAAATATAACGGGAGTAACGGTGTACCAAAATCGGAAGCAGGGGCGCATTATTATTTTGCAAAGGCTGCCAAAAGCAATCACTCCGGCGCCACCTATATGCTGGCTCAATATTTTGAAAAGGGCATTTATGTGGGTAAAAATGAAAAAGAAGCCGAAGCCCTCTATAAAAAAGCTGCCTCCTGGGGCCACCCCAAAGCCACAGCCTGGGTCAATGCAAAATATCCTCAACAACAAACCTTTTCACCCGCTGCTCAACCCTTGGATTGGAGTTTTTCTTCCACACCCAATACAAACTCAGGCTATAACGCTGCCGACCACAGCTGGAAACTGAACAACGAACTCAGAAATTACAAAAACTACCTGGACAACAAGTTTGGGAAGACCAAGTCAATGTGGTAAAGCGTTAGGGAGCCTTCACAATTATCAGCAGGGAGCACCAGCCAATAAGTTGTGGGCTAGAGTTACTTGTAATGCTAATGCTACAACACAAAATCGTATAACTCACAAACTTTCCCTAAATTTACCTCCTCTAAACCTATGCTATGAATACTGAGGAGCCATTAGTTAGTATTATTATACCTACTTTCAACCGTGCCCACCTCATAGGCGAGACCCTGGACAGTGTTTTGGCTCAGACCTACCAAAACTGGGAATGTATTATTGTGGATGACGGGAGTACAGATAATACTGCGGAAGTGGTTGGAAACTATCTGGAAACAGATGCCCGCTTTCAATATCACCACCGCCCACAAGACCGACCTAAAGGAGCCAATGCCTGCCGGAATTTTGGGTTTGAGATTAGTAATGGAGAGTATGTATTATTTTTAGATTCAGATGACCTATTAGTTGAAACTTGTATTAATAAAAGAATAAATATCTTTTTGGAGTCTCCAAACTTGGATTTTATTATTTCTGATACCGGTCAGTTTAAAGACGGCAAATTTTCCAATCAATCAATAAATAAAGATCCTTTAATTAAAAACTGTAAAGAATATGCTTTATTGTTTTTTAACTATACTATACCTTGGCCTATTATGAGTGTTTTCTGGAGGAAAAGCATTTTAAAAGACTACCGGTTTGACGAAAGTTTACATCGTTTACAAGACGTTGATTTTCATATTCAAATTTTAAGTTTTAATGAATTCAACTTTAAAAGGGTTTATGAAATTGATAGTTATTACAGGTATTCAGCAGATGAAAAAAAAGAGGGTAATGAATATGATATTAAGCTGATAAAAAGTTTTTTGTTATTTATAGATAAAAATGCAAATATTCTAAAAGAGGATAAAGAGATTAGAATTGCTTTTAAAAGGTTCTTATATGTGATTTCAAGGGATTTTATTTTTTATAATCCATATTCTAATCAAGAGTCAGTAAGAACCTTTTTTGAAAAAATAAGCAAAAATAATTTATTGGATTTTAAGGATATTTTGCTATTTAGAATTATGCATATTTATAAAATCACTAATTTATATAATAAAAAAGGTTTCGGGGTGCTTAGATTTCGTAAATATGCCAATGACTATTTTAACAGGTCATATAATTTAAAAAATGGATAATTTAAAAGTGTCTATCGTCATGGCAACCTTCAACAGGGCACACCTGATTGAAGAAACGCTAAAGTCTATCCAAAAACAAACCTACTCCAACTGGGAATGCTTAATTATCGATGACGGAAGCACAGACAATACCCAAACAGTTTTGGAGTCCTATATAAATAAAGACCCGAGACTAAAATATTTTCTCAGGACAGAGAAATACAAGAAAGGCTTACCGGGTTGCCGCAATTATGGTTTGGACCTTTCAGAAGGGGAGTATGTCATTTTTTTTGATGATGATGATATTGTGCATCCGCAAAATTTAGCAATGTGTTTAGAAACTTTAGATACCTTTAAAACTGAATTTTGTGTCTATAAAAAACAAAGCTTTTTTCTATCAGCTCCCAGCACTCATATTTATCAAAAGGAGCCTGTTTTTATTGAATACCTGAATAAAGAAAATTTGTATGATATTATCACACAAAAGAAACCCATTGCTTCCTGTACTGTTATGTGGCATAGAGCGTGTTTTGAAATACATCGCTTTCATGAAAGCTTGATGTATGCAGAGGAGTGGGAGCTATACAGCAGGATCATTTCCACAAATATTACCGGTGTGCATATTGGAAACATATTGTATTTCAACAGAAAACATGCCGAATCCAATACAGGTGCTTTTTGGCACAAAAACCCCGTTCAAGTCAAGTCCAAAATAAATGCGGCACAGCTTATAATTGAAAATCTAAATAAAAAGAACTTGCTAAACTATTCTTTTTTAAAATACTTTACCTCCCTAGCATTGCTGCTTAAAGAAAAACCCATATTTGATTATTTACTAAATGTATCCAGTCCTGACCTTTTTACACGCTTTAAGTTAAATATGCGTTATCATTTGCATTTTATAATACTTCCTTTTTACAAATTTAAAAAAAGGTTTCGTCCCAATTCTTTACCTTAGCAGCTTATGAGATTCCTTATCGTAACAGATAGTATCGATATTAACGACAGCAGTGGCAGTAAGGCAAATGTAGCTCTGATTCAAAACCTGCACAAGGCCGGGTTTGGGTTAAAAGTGTATCATTACACCCGAAAGGATATTTCTTTAAAAGGCATCCCGTACGTGGCTGTTCAAGAACAAAAAGCAACAGTTGCATACATCTTATCCAAACTTCAATTAACGATAAAGCGGTTCACCGGGTGGAACGCCAATACTTATGTTGAAAAAAAACGGGGATTTTCCTTTGCATTTTTTAATGACAGTTACAGCATTCAAAAGGCCCTTCAAGCCGAAAACCCCGAAGATTATGATCGGATACTCACATTAAGCAAAGCCGGCAGCTTTCGTCCCCATAAAGCCCTGTTAGGTTTGCCCCAATGGCACAGCAAGTGGCTGGCTTATATTCATGACCCTTATCCCATGCACAGCTATCCGCGACCCTATGACTGGGTAGAGCCCGGGCATCAAAAGAAACGCAATTTCTTTTTACAAATAGCCCATGCATGCCGATATGCCCTGTACCCCAGCCAACTGCTGGCAGAATGGATGGAAGGTTATTATAAGCCCCTTCAAGGCAAAGCCGTTATCATTCCGCATCAATTATCAGAAATGTCGTTCAAAAAGGTTCAACTACCGTCTTTTTTTAATAAAAACCACTTTAATATACTGCACGCAGGTACGTTGTTATGGGGACGTGATCCTCATGGTTTGCTGCAAGGTTTTACCTTGTTTTTAGAGAAGTATCCCGAAGCAAAAGGTGTGGCACGCCTGCTTTTTCTGGGAGGAAAGAATCATTATTCTGACCTTTTGGAGGAATATGCTGAAAAGTTTCCTCAGGTTTATGTAAGTGAAGATTATGTGCCCTTTGAACAGGTGTATGCCCTGCAACAACTGGCAACGGTCAATGTAATCCTGGAAGCAAAGGGGCCCATCAGTCCTTTTTTACCCGGTAAATTTCCGCACTGCGTAGCGGCAGATCGTCCTATTCTCTTACTGGGCCCGTATTATAGTGAGAGCAAAAGGTTATTGGGTGAAGATTACCCTTATGTTGCGGCTATTGATGAAGCAGAAAAAATCGCCGGGTATTTATCCGCGCTTTATAAATCCTGGAAAGAACAACCGGATACATTGCGATTGAATAGACCTCATTTAACAGGATATTTATCTGAAGAGCATTTGATTGAAACCTTTTCAAACTTGAAGCACTTATGAGAATATTAATGGTATCTATGGGTTCTTTACATTTTTTCAGATGGACTGAGCAATTAAAAGGTTCAGGTCACGACGTTTTTTGGTTTGACATTTTGGATGGAGGAGTAAAATCACCCAGATTGGATTGGGTTGATCAGCGAGTGCGTTGGAAACAAAAAGTTAAGTATCCCGGAAGGGTTTTTATAAAAAAAAACATTCCTGTGTTGCATCGTTTTATTGATAAGATGAATTCCAATAAAACTTCAATTGCTTTTGAAAACTACCTGAATGAAGTTAAGCCGGATGTAGTTCACAGTTTTGTGATGTACATGAGTTGTTTTCCTATTTTAAATGTTATGAAAAGGAATCCCGGAATTAAATGGATTTATTCAGCCTGGGGAAATGATTTATTTTTTTATAGGAGTGAGCCCAGTCGCTTAAAAGAGATAAAAGAAACACTGCCATCTGTAGCGTATATGTTTGCAGATTGTACAAGAGATTATACGATTTCAACAGAATTGGGTTTTAACGGCTTATATTTGGGGACATTCCCCACAGGCGGGGGTTATGAACTAAAAGAATATCATCCTTTTTTAAAGGAAGCCAGCGAAAGAAATACAATTTTAATTAAAGGCTACCAGCATAAATTTGGAAGGGCAAATCACGTTTTGGAGGCATTGCTTACGCTAAAATCACAATTAAATAATTATAAAATAGTTATTTATGCAGCAAATGAAAAAGTGATTGATAAAGCTGATGCTTTAGGTTTAACAGATTGGGAAAATATTATATTACTAGGACAAATACCCCATAAAGAAGTGTTGGAAATAAAAGGAGAAAGTTTAATTTATATTGGAAACAGCATTTCAGATGGAACTCCAAACACACTTTTAGAAGCCATGATTATGGAGGCCTTTCCCATTCAATCCAATCCCGGGGGCGCAACAGCAGAATGGATTATTCACCAAAAAAATGGTTTGTTATTGGAGGAACCGGAAGATGTAGATGCCATTGCGGAACAAATATCCTATGCGCTATCACATCCGGAAATGCTGGAAACGGGAGTTGCCTATAATACAAAAGAACTCGTTCCAAAGCTGGAAAGGGAATATGTGCGGACACAAGTCCTGCAAGCCTATAAAAAAATTGAAGACAGCTTATAGTTATTTATGCAAACACCCATCACCATCCTCTATGCCTTTCGAAACCGTGATGCCCAACGGGTGAAACTGTCCTTGCAATCGTTGCAACAGCAAACGATGAAGGATTTTGAAGTGGTGTTTGTCGATTATGGGAGCGAAGCTTCTTATGCACAGGCTGCTAAGGGAGTGGTTGACGCCTTTGAATTTGCGTCTTATCATTATGTGGGACATCCCGGCTTGTTGTGGAATAAAAGCAAAGCCTTGAATTACGGTATCCGGCAGGCTAAACACGAATATATCCTGATCAACGATGTGGATGTTATTTTGCATCCCAAAGCCATCGAAAAGTTCCAGAGCCGGTGTGTTACCGAAGCGTTCAGACTGTTTAAAATCGGTTACCTGCCGGAATCGGTGTCTCTTGAACAAGTAACAAAAACTCCATTTGAGGACTTACAACCCGGGCATACCGGCGATACGTTTGGTATCGGACTCTTTCCCAAGGCTGCTTTGGAGCTGGTGCATGGGTTGGACGAATTTTTCCATTTTTACGGTTCGGAAGACGAAGACCTCAATGCCCGTTTGCAACAGGCCGGTTATACCTGCCACCGGGGACAGGAATTGCTGTTTCTCCACCTGTGGCATCCGCGCTATCCACAAAAAAAGGACAAACAACTCACAACAGAGCCCCGGCTGTACAATGCCCAACGCATCAACCAGCAGCATTTTTTAAGCCATAAGGAAAGAAACATCAATATTGCACAGGATACCTGGGGCCGGTGTTTTACGTCTAAAGACCGGGATCAGTTGGGAAAGCCGGAAATAAGCCTGCGCTTCCCCAATATAAAAGCTGTGGTGCTTCACTTCTTAAGGGAAGAACTCAAGTGTTACAAAGGAAAAGTAGTGTCCGTTGTTTTTTATGAGGATCCTTATTTTAAATCTGCTAAATACAGGCTTAAAACCCTGCTGGGCAAACAATCCCAACCTTATATGCCGATGAAAGCCGTGAACGATGAAATCCTGAAAACAATTGTATTTGACTACAGAGACCACAATTATGAATACAGGGTGGCTCATGATTTAAATGAAATTCGTTTTGTGATAGCGGTGTGATTGATTTAAATCTATTTCATAAGACTTGAAAAGAAAGAAGCATCCTGATCAACGATTGCATATATATTTGCACTATATTGAAGTATTTATACAACATTCCATGCCACATCGTAAAAACATAAAATTATTTTGGTGGAGCGAGCCTTTTTTAATGGGAAAACCCCTGGAGAATTATGGTGATTTGCTTGGGAAATATCTTGCGGAAAAGATTTCGGGCAAGCCCGTGCGCTGGGTACATCCCAACAAATTTCGTCTGAGCGGTTTGTGGCAACCCATTTATGTCACGGCCGGAAGTATTCTGGCGCATGTCAATACTAAATGTGTGATATGGGGGAGTGGCATCATTCAACAAAAACAGGTGGTAAAGCCGGCCAGATTTCTGGCTGTTCGCGGTCCCCAAACCCGCAAGCGTTTGCTGGAACAAGGCCATAAAGTTCCGGAAATCTATGGCGACCCGGGTTTGCTGTTGCCCAAGCATTACAATCCTCCCACCACAAAAAAATACAAACTGGGCATCGTGGCCCATTACAACGATTATAAAAGCATCAAAACCCTATATGAAAACGAACCCAATGTACTGCTCATCGACCTGATGACCAACGATATTGAGGCGACCACTGATTTGTTTTTACAATGTGAACGCATCGTTTCTTCCTCCCTGCATGGCCTGATTGTATCCCACGCCTATGGTATTCCTGCCGTATGGGTGCAGTTTTCAGATTCCTTGTTTGGTGACGGCATCAAATTCAGGGATTATTTTGAATCGGTGCAGTTGCCTTTTTATATGCCGGAACTCACTGTTGAAAAACAATCGAAGGAAGCCTTTCTTGAGCTTTTTGAACACCGTCCTTTCCTTCCCGATGCCGGGGTGATTTCAGACTTGCAGCAGGGGTTGATGGAGGTGTGTCCGTTTTAAGTGAGCAGTGAAGAGTGAGCAGTGAAGCGCGTCTCGATACAATTTTTATTCCGCTTGCTTTGCTGCGCTGCATAAAAACCACCAGCCTTTGGGCAGGCTCGACGTGACAGGGCTTTTGAATTTTGAATGCTGGCAGACACCTTTTGAGCTGAAGGCTGACTGCTGAAGGCTGATAGCTGATTGCTATTCAAGCAGGCCCTGCTTACTCGAATGCGACCCTTCCTTCGTCAGGGTGACAATCATGGTGTTTTGTCCTGCACACCCGATAGCCCGTAACCCCGCTAACCCGAAACAAAAAAATCCCCGCCATCAATAAAGACAGCAGGGATTGTATTTTAATACCTGTAAAGGTTTTTTATTATTTCAGTCTGAAGGTCACGCGTCTAACAAGTTGACGGGCTCCTGAAGAATCTTTGTTCACAGAATCATCTTCTCCGTTCCCGCGTGCAGTCAATCGGTTACCGTCAATACCGGCAGCGACTAACAATTCTTTCACTTTGTTGGCCCTGCGCTCAGATAATTGTTGATTGTATGCAGGGTTTCCGATTTCATCAGCATAACCTATCAAATCCGCTTGTGCAGATGGATTTTCCTTCATATAAATGATGAGATAGTTAACAGCTTGCAGCGAATAGGTTTCCGGTTCATCACTGTTAAATCGGAAATATACATTCACATAGCCTTTATCAATCAGTTCTTTGATATCCAGTCCACTGCGTGATTTGTCAATATCGGTTTTGCTGGCATAACGCGCATCCAATGAAGACTCCAGTTCGTCAGGAATTCCGTTGTTGTTCAGGTCAATAGCTCTACCCTTGGTATCAACAGCCACTCCGGAAACGGTATTGGGCTCACGATCCAGATAATCGGGCACACCGTCCTGGTCAGAATCAATCATATCGGTTTCCACTTTCGTCAAACGCTCGTCAAGTTGCTCCAGTTCACTGTAAATGGCTTCTTCTTCAGAATACCAGTCGGCATGAATGTCATGTTGACCCAAATAAAGGGTCAGACCAATGGAAGCATTGACCAGGTAACCGTTGAGTCCGCGTGTGCTGTTATTGGTCACAACAGCATTCAAAGGCTGTGCCCCGTCCCAGGTTTGTGTATGGCGCACATGGCCCAATACGCTTAAATCACCTGTCAGGGCCACACTGTTTCCCAAACGTATTTGCGGAGTAATACCGGCCATCAGGTTAAGCATCTGGTCTGCACTATCAAATTCGTTGGGTTCTGAAGGTTTGTTGGCAGAATAGCCCATACCTCCGTGAATGAGGAGGTTAAAGGTATTTGTCCAGCTTCTGAAATTCAATACATTTCCCACATTTACAACCCCTTGCAGGCTGGTTCGGTAGTATTCAGATTTAAAGGGCTGGCTGTTTTCGTCACTTTCGATACTGTTGTATCCAAAATCCAGTTTGGCACCGAATTTTTCATTGAACATATAACGCACACCCAGTCCACCTTGCCAAAGGTCCGGTGTGTTCACATAATATCCCGGAGTAAAGGGTATGGCCGGTTTGTGTACCCCGGCTTCCAGTTCAATCGACCAACGGTTGTACTCTTGACCCAGTTCTTGTTCCTGTTCCTGTTCCTGTGCCTGCATTGTCAAGGTCCCCAATGCTATTGTCGCACATAATAATATTTTTTTCATTTTAAATAGGTTAATTGTTGGCTACAAAGATACAATAGCAGCCTTGAAATCATAGGAATTGGCTTTAAAATAACATTTTTTTTACATTGCAAAGAGAGGGTGTGTATGGGTCGTCCCTTATTTGTTAATACCTTCTCAGGTCTGTTTTGTTTATTTTACCCTATTATTTAAACCTCTATTTTTTAACATATTATTTGCACTTTTAGTAATATGAAGAGGAACCTTTTTTAACACATTTCAGTAAAAAAATGTAGGCAGCAGCCGTTCCTCTGCAGGATTTTTATATTTTTAACCCTATGAACTGTGTTCAACTTTAAAAAAAGTTGTTTTAAGTGATTTGTATTGCTTCCTCACTTTGGGGTTGCTTTTTTTGCCATGAAGACACTAAGACACGAAGAAATCACTAAGAATATATATAATCTTAAAAATTTATAAGACGAACCCTGCGTCCCCATTAGAAATATCCTATGTCAAAAAGAAAAATAGCAGTTGTCATTACCGCCCGCCCCTCTTACAGCAGGGTAAAATCTGTTTTAAGCGCTGTTGATGCCCACCCGCAGCTCGAACTGCAGCTCATTGTGGCAGCATCGGCGCTGCTGGACCGCTACGGTTCTGCAGTCAATTATATGGAGCAGGACGGTTTTCAAATAGTAGCAAAAGTGTTTAATGTGCTTGAAGGTGAAAACCTGACGGCTGCCGCCAAAACCACCGGCATTGGTATCCTCGAACTCTCCACCGTGTTTGACAATTTAAAACCCGACATTGTCGTAACCGTGGCCGACCGTTTTGAAACCATGGCCACTGCGATTTCGGCTTCCTATATGAACATCCCGCTGGCACACATCCAGGGAGGTGAGGTCACCGGAAACATTGATGAAAAAGTACGCCACGCCATCACCAAACTGGCCGACTACCATTTTGTGGCTTCGGAAGAAGCTGAAGAACGGGTACTCAAACTGGGCGAAGATGCAAGCATGGTGTTCAATACCGGATGCCCCTCGATAGACCTGGCGAAACCTGTTTTGCAAAGCAAAGTCCTTTCCTTTGATCCTTATATAAAATACGGTGGTGTGGGAGCAAGACCTGCTTTAGGGAACGGCTACCTGGTCGTAATGCAACACCCGGTCACCAACGAATATGCGCTTTCGCGAAAGCAGGTCGAGGCAAGCTTACACGCCATTAACGAACTGAAAATCCCCACCCTGTGGTTCTGGCCCAATGTGGATGCCGGGGCTGACGGTACATCTACCGGAATCCGGGCATTTCGGGAGCATCACGACTTGGACCATGTGCATTTCTTTAAAAATATGGAAGGCTCTGATTTTCTGGAGTTGCTCTATCATAGCAAGGGACTGGTGGGCAACAGCAGTGTGGGCATCAGGGAATGTTCCTATTTGGGAGTTCCTGTGGTTAACATCGGGACCCGGCAGAACAGGAGGCAACGGGGGGAGAATGTGATTGATGTGGGGTATGACAAAGAATCCATCAAAATGGCCATTAACAGCCATTTTCAAAACGGTCATCTAAACAGCTCAGATATATACGGCACCGGTGAAGCGGGAACATCCATCGCCGCATTGCTGTATTCATTGCCGTTGCGGTTTCATAAGACGATTGTTTATTAGTGATTAGTGAGCAGTGAGCAGTGAGCAGTGAGTAGTGAAGAGTGAAAGAGTGAAAGAGTGAATGAGTGAATGAGTGAAT
>TARA_R110000850_G_scaffold75576_1_pt1 | contig 24992 bp, 25 predicted proteins | sample TARA_R110000850 | Tara Oceans TARA_R110000850 (sample SAMEA4397586) | marine metagenome | biome: Polar Biome; feature: [SRF] surface water layer (ENVO:00010504); material: water (ENVO:00002006), including particulate matter (ENVO:01000060) such as... | depth 5 m | reverse complement strand
GCGTCAATTCAATAACCGTGTTGCACTCAGCTCCTGCAACCGCCCCTATTCTTAGAGAGACACGAACATCCGATTTTTATCAGTGCGGGCAAGGGGCTCTCGTTCTCAGCCTGGGCTACCAGTCTGTCTTAGCTTCTGCGCTTCTTCGCAATGTCCTCGCCCACGTTGTTCTAACTTGGCGAGTCTTTCTCTGAAAATCGGGATGTATGTGCTAATCATATCAATCCGTGTTCTTTGGGTCTGTGTTTTATTCATGCCGTGGTCCCTCCATCTTTCATTTGAGTTTAACTCTGATGTTGAGTAACAGTTGGGGAGTCGGGTGGGGCAATAGGGTCTCGTTAACGGTACGGGCGACTGGCGTTCACTCCGGCGTTGGTAGCCGAGTCGTCTAGCCTCTCGCGGATCGTCAGATAATCACGAGTGAGCGGTACCGCGTCTTGTTTCTTGGCAAGCTGGATTTGAAAGACGACATGGCCGTTGTGTCGAAATGCTACTTCGCTGGCAACAAGGTAGAACCGCCACATGCGACAGAACCGCTCGTCATAGATTGACTGTACTTGGTCCAGTTTGGCCTCGAAACGGTTGCGCCACTCCTTCAGCGTCTCCGCATAGTGAAGCCGCCACACTTCGACATCGGTAACATAGAGACCAGACTGTTCCACGATGGCAAGTACCTCTGATAGGGCAGGGCTGTAGCCACCGGGAAAAATATAATGGGTAATCCAGGGATTGGTTGATCCCGGCCCATCGGCCCGGCCGATCGTGTGCAGCAGTGCGACACCATCGTCTTTGAGGCGGTCTCGCAGGGTCGCGAAGAACTCCTTGTAGTGTGGAACCCCGACATGCTCGAACATGCCGACTGATACGATACGATCAAAAGTGCCGTCGATATCGCGGTAGTCTTGCAGACAGAATTGCACGCGGTCGCCAAAACCTTCGGTCCGAGCACGATCTTCCGCGATCTTGTGTTGCTCATGCGAGAGGGTCACCCCGGTGACGCGGGCACCATAGTCACGAGCGAGATGAAGCCCGAGTCCGCCCCATCCGCAGCCAATATCGAGAACCCGTTGTTCTGGCGCCAACAGGAGTTTGGTGGCGATCAGCGCTTTCTTGTTCCTCTGCGCTGTTTCAAGAGTGTCACCCGCTTCTCGAAAATAGGCGCAGGAGTATTGACGGTCGGCGTCCAGGAATAAATCGTATAGCTCACCGGACAGATCGTAATGATGCGCCACGTTGCGTCGAGCTCGCCCGGCAGGGTTGAACTGCGCGAGCCTGCGGCAAAGCCGCCGGAGGTTAGCTAGCCAGCGATGGTGCCATATGTCGGGCTGAAGCGTCAGGTTAACGACCAGCAGCTCGATCAACCCGTAGATATCATCCTGGTCGACAGTGAGTGTGCCGTCCATATACGCATCGCCCAATGCGAGATCCGGATTGATCAGGAGTTTGCGTGGTAAGGAGTGCTCGTGAAAACGCATGGTGACTGTGGATGTCGCCCCGTTACTGTATCGCATTGACCGTCCGTCAGGGTAGACGACAACCAAGTCTCCCTGTGTAATCAGGCGCTTCAAAAAAATTGAAAGCAATCTTGCCCACATCGTTTTCTCCTTATTGCTATCTTTCTTAAAGCAGTTGAAAAAATTACTTACCAGAGATATTCGACCTTGGATTGTGGTGCCGAAGTAAGCATGGTAGGTCATGGTTTTTCAATCAATATACGGACGATGGATTGGTGGCTTAATTGATGCAGATCAGTAAAAGGGCGGAATTAGTGCGATAGGGTTGAATAAAGCAGTATTACACTGCGCCAACCCCGGCTCGCTCTGATCACGCCGGGAGTAAAGGGGTCAATAGTGAAGCGAGAAAGAAACGAACGCAGTCACAAAGATCTGGTTTGTGGCATGGAGGTCAGCCCCAGCGCCGCAGTTGATCAGTTCACTCACGAAGACAAAGTCTATTACTTCTGTTGTGGAGCTTGTCGGGAGACATTCGAGGCCGAGCCCGATAGATATATCCGGTCTCATCGTCAGCATGGAGTGCGCTCGGAGTAATACCACTACTGCATTCTGTTCACAATTGTATCGTGGCAGTCCATTGTTTTCGGCAACCCTGTCTCGCCCACCCAGCTTTTTTTGAACACAAGCCAATGACGATAACTATCATTAATACAGGTAAATAAAGCCATGAATGAATCATTCAATCACGCTGGAGCATGGGGCATAACACTGATCGTTATCGTTTTGGTGTCTTGGTTCTTTTATCGCTATTTCGCTCCCAAGAACTGGAGAGAATGGGCTGGAGCGGGGGTGGTTCAAGCCTTTATCATTGCGCTTTATGCAGAAATGTACGGATTCCCTCTCACCATCTATTTGTTGGTTCGTTTTTTCGGTTTAGACAGCGAATACGTCAGTGCTAGCTTATGGTCGACCCTATTAGGGATAGGTGAAACCGGAATGTTGATCTCAATGATTCTTGGCTACGCGATCGCTTTTCTTGGAATAGGCCTTTTTATTCAGGGATGGCGTCAGGTCCATAAGGCGCGAGGCGAGAATCGACTGGTGACAGATGGCTTATACGCTTATGTGCGGCATCCGCAATACACCGGGCTGTTTATTGCTTTGTTCGGAGAAGGAGTGGTGCACTGGCCAACACTTTTTTCAGTCGGTCTTTTGCCAATTATCGTGCTTGTTTACGCCTGGTTGGCTCGACGTGAGGAGCAGCAAGTGCTCAAGCAATTCGGTGACACGTACCGCGCGTATCAGGAGCAGGTGCCAATGTTCGTCCCCCGCTGGGGCAGTTGGCGTCAGCTCGCTGCAGCTTCACGGGTTAGTAGTGACGATGACGCAGCATGAGCGTTATTTTTGCACTAAGCTCACGGCTCTGATGGGTAAGCAGCCTGCCCGTTAGCTTATTAGCACGCAGCGCAACATAGAAGAGGAAGTCGAACATGGATAACTCGAATAACGGCGTCCATTCCTTACGCATTTTGCCGGTGGGTAACAGCCTTTCGTTGCTACTGCTTGTCAGTTATTTGTTGTGCGTGGGCTTTGGTCTGCTTGTTCCTGGTCAGGTGCGTATGTATGAGGCTTGGGCGCCCTTATTACCCGGCTTCGAATGGCTGACATGGTCAGGGTTCCTGATTGGTATGGCGGAGGTCTATCTGTATGGCTGGTATATTGCCATTGTGTTTGTACCGCTCTATCGCTGGTCCGTCAAAAACGGTTAGCTGATGCCAGGAACACTTAACACCTCCGGAATGACATGGTTCAAGTGCAGATATGATGATTCGTAGAAAACGCTCTCTGACTGGTAATGCTTTTCGTGACTCTATCCGCAGCCCGCTTTATGTAGAGGTTTTTCTATTAATCGTCGAGATAGAAATCTTAACTATTAAGTTCGTTGCTTATGGGTTTTAAACGGAAGGGGATAAATTTTGGCAGTGTTATCAAGCCAATCACTTTCATTACGAACTATATTTGGAATGGTCCTTGTCGCTATTTTGTGGGCTATCTGCTTTCCTTTTATCACCGTTGGTTTGCCTGATGCACCTCCCTTGTTGTTTGCATCTATTCGTGCATCATTGGCGGGAGCTTGTCTAATTGCTATAGGAATGAGGATGGAGCGGGGATTCCATTGTTCATTTCGGCGTTTGATGATGCTTACATTGATTGGCTTCAGTTATACCGGAATGGGATTGGGTGGCATGTTTCTCGGTGCGGGCAACGTAGAACCTGGAATTGCAACCGTATTAGCAAACGCGCAACCTCTTTTTGCTGCAATATTATCGATTTTTGTATTGAGAGAAATAATCACACTTCGCCTATATGTGGGTTTGTTTATCGGTTTTTTGGGCATAGTCGTAATTGCTCTGCCTGATCTTGACTTCGGGACTGATCGATTTGTAGGCACGCTATATGTACTTGGTGGGGCTGTTGGAACGGCAATAGGTAATGTTCTCTTAAAACTTCAGATCGATGAGGAAGATACGTACTGGCCGATGGGGATTCAGCTAGTTCTGGGTGCGGTATTTTTGTTCTTTGCGTCTTTGCTGGTTGGTGAAGGCTTTGATATTAACTGGACATGGTCGTTTGCAGGGGCCGTCTTTGTGCTTGCTATTCCGGCAACCGCCTTAATGGTTGTACTCTGGTACGCCCTGTTAGCTAGAGCACCTTTGAACAAACTCAATCCATTTACTTTTTTGACACCCGTTTTCGGTTTGCTTATCGGGGCTTTATTTTTTGATGAAGTCTTTAGTTTGATAGAACTTGCCGGGATTGCGGTTACGGTGGCGGGGCTGATGGTCATTGTCTTGGTGCCAGATAGAGCTAAGAGTATTGCTTGAGGCATTACCGCTGGAGATGCAATGGGTATTCTGAATATTACGCGAAGGCCCAGGGCAGTAGTTGCTCTTGCTCTGATGGTATGGGGTGTAAGCTTCTTTCTGCATTTCTTCTGGGAAATGGTACAAGTACCTTTTTTTTCCGGAATGGCTGAAGCACGCCACTGGGATGTGGTCTGGCTCTGTATGCGCGCGACACTCGGAGACGCCCATATAACCCTTGGCGCCTATACAGCAGCGGCATCCTTCTCTAAAAATTGGTTCTGGGTTGCAAAATCCTGGAGAACGTCGACATTGATCGGTTATCTCTCTGCCGGATTGATAGCGACTATTATTTTTGAGTACTGGGCAACTGGAGGTGGGCAGCGATGGAGCTACAGTGAGCTGATGCCTGAGCTTATGTTCACAGGCATAGGAGTGCTGCCTCTCGCTCAGTGGGTGGTCTTGCCGATGTTGCTGGCGTACTCCGTAAGGTGGATGTTCATCGGTTGGTCGGTTTTAAAAGCTGAACAAAACAAAATTGCCGAAAATTGATCTGCGTCAAACATGCACGTTAAAGCGAGTACAGTTCAGTTTGGGTTCAGGCTTATGTGATCTGCTGTCAGCAGACAACTTGTTGTATATACCGAAAATTAAATCCGAGGAGCGTAAATTCGTATGGACATCAAAACATTTGGCGAACTGATCGACTGGACGCGTGACCTGCACCAGAACCTAGCTCATTGCCTGGCCCATTGCGCGACACGTCATGAAGACGAGCGCGCCAAAGCATTGCTAGATTATCTGACGACTCACGAATCGGAGCTAGCCAGAATGATCGACGGTTTCGAGCATCAAAGCGCCAAAAATACATTGGAAACGCGGGTGTATGATTACTTGCACCATAATCCCATAAATACTCACGAGACATGCGATGAGCGTTATGTCAAACAGGACTCCCAGAGCATCTTCAGCGAAGTCATTGCTTTTCATAGTCAAGTGATTGGGCTTTACCAAACAATGTCTGAGAAAGCGGAGATACCAGAAGCGAAGGAGCTGTTTGAGGCTCTGTTTAATATGGAAAGGAATGAATCTATGCGTCTATCTCGTCAAGTTGGAAGGATGGACGATCTGTAATTGATTTTCTATTTCGTCAGTTCTATGAGCTATTTAGCTATCTAAATAAGCGCCGTGTGGTTCAGTGAATAGCCCATAGTTTTGTAGATGCTTTTGAGCGTCAGCTTCTGGCCGAGGCTGTGTAAAACGTTTTCAAGAGCAGTAAAACTAGAAGTCGTGCTAAAAAATGCGTTTTACCCAAAACCAATATTTGGGCTGGCCAGCCGATAAATTTAGGTTTCGCGTAGACGCGCGCACTTCAAATTTAGCTCAGCGTTTTTATACACGCTGGGCCGAAACCAGTCACTTATCCGGCCCAAGGTAAGTGCCTTTTAGCCGCACACGGTCAAAGCTGAACACGTGTGCATAAGGACTTTCACCGCACCTGCCCACCAATGGAAGCTTGTGGTCTGGCTTACCTTCAGCCAGTAACACTCGACCGCCACAAATTGGACAGTCGCCACTGAATCAGGATCAATTTTCCCGACAAGATTCATAGATGTGGTTCGCTCCCTTCGTGGCACGACGCCAAGCTTTTCGGAGATTGTCTTATGATCATAAAAGTCGTGAGGAAGGCGCGAGAAATACTCTGCCAGGTCATCGCGTGCAGTCTTTTTGGAAACGATTATATTCCGGCGCTCAAATAGGTTTGCTAATGTTGCGCTATCCACACGATACTGATTAAGTGCATCAAAGACGTTTTTATCTGACGCGTAATACATTGCTGGTCCGAAAGTTCTTTTTTTCAATTTCGCCACCCCATCCAACCTGGGTTGTATGAGTCAGTTACAGCCGTTACCGCGTCAAAGCTTACTTGGTTAAGCACAGCTTCTCTAATAGGATCGAAACCCCAAGCCTTTACATATCTCTCCTTGGCTATTTTGAAGTTCGCGACTATATCGGCATCGGCAGCGGGCGAGGTAACTCGAATCTGGACCGACTTCCCAGACTCCAACATCTGATACCTTGAAAGACTATCTAAAAAATATTCAAATTCCGTGTGTGAAGCGCCCGGACGGTTGTAATAGACGACGTACCCGGGGCCGACTTTCTCAGTACCTTTGTGCTGCACAATTAGATATGGACTCGTGAGCGCTTCAATCGTTGCTGGCTGCCCCCAAACATCGCCTTGGCGGCGACGTAGTACCAAGTCGGGGTAATAAAAAGTGTATTCGCCACTCATTTTTTTAAGAGCAGTCAACCGAATGATGTCATTGGCAATGGTGAAGAACCGATTTATGTCACGTGGGCCAAGATAGTGAAGATACACATCTTGCGGAATAGGAATAGAATCGAAACCGATTTTTTCGATGAGATCGTAAAATGGCTTGGCGTAACCATGATCGTGATTATGGACGAAAAGTAGGCCCCGGACTTCGTAGTTTTCACAATCTGTGACCGCAAATGTGGTGCGCCATGAATCCGAATCTCTTGCGCATTCAACCGCAATTGCTAGAGATTTGAATGCGTCGCGCAATTTGGTTTTGCCAATAGTTTCTTTCTTGTAAGCCTTGAGATCGGTATGCAGGTAAATCGTGCTACCTAAGTAAGGATCCTCATAGTAGAAAATGGCGTCGCCGGGATGATGTGTTTTCGGCTTGCCGTCTGCTCCCAGATGGGTAGGACAATGACAAGAAAAATTCTCGTTCCATTTTTCTTTCATCTGCCAGAAAAAACTGCTGAATATATCGCACGAAAGCTTCTCTGCGATCTCGCCAACGTTCACTGTTTCGGCCACAGCTCCTCCTAAGCATGTTCTTTCCCGGAAACGGGATTCTGAGGGCAGTGTAGCAGGGAGGACCTAATCACGTCAGGGGCAAATAGCTCATATCCGCAGGTTGAATTCCGGTATGAACTTGAACGTCTCAGGGGTCCGCTTTGGGCAAAAGCAGACGGAAGCTAGCACTTTCGAGATAGGCTGAATTAGTTCACAAGCCCAAACAGTCTATGAGCATCAGCTCTTCGTCTCATCGGGAGCATATTGAGGCGAGTTCTCTGCATCCACTGCGAGGAGGTGGTTAGTAAACGACTCCTTCGATTCACAACGCCACGTCGCCCACAGCTTTGCGCCTGAACTATCTGCTGAGCCCATATCAAGCTCAAGAGCGAGCCAGTTGCGTGCAGCCATGACGTATCGGTTGGAGCCAGGAAATAACATCATTTTTGAGCTCAAGTTCACGTCAATCTCCTGCTCGCTCTTCGCTACGGTATTGAGTACGTGGAAGAAAAGGCGCTCCGGTACAGACACGAGAGATGGATGTACGATCGCAGTGGAGGTGAGCTGCTGAATTTGTGCCCAGTTCTCTTTAGGCCCTACATCCTTTCGGAAGGTAACTCCCCAGGCGGCGACATGCACGTCACCAGACACTATCGTAACTCGCAGCTCGTTTTTCCTGGCGGTATTGATCAGAGTATCAATAAGCCTCTTACGCTCTCCCTCATGATCGTTGTGGGTCCAGTGGTCTTTTAAATCATCTGCACTACTGTCCAGTACGTGGTCTGAGCCAAAACTGTCCAAAAATGCCTCGGCGAGTGAAAGCTTGGGGTGGACCACAGGGACGGAGGACATAAACAATAGATGCTGGCATCCCGCCCCCGGGTGCTTACGGTCATTCCTTTCGACCGCACCAAGATACGCTTTTAGCGAGTCCCAAGTATGAGGGCCCATTACTTGCTCGTGGGAGCGCTCCGTTCGCAGATCTGCCACAACCAACCGTACTGGCCCCACTGCATGGGCGAAGGTAAAACCTGGCTGCTTATCGAGCAACGGTAACGCCAGCTTATCTGAGCCTAGCACTTCAGACCAAACGATAGGTTCGTATAGGGGAGTATCGGTTTTGGCACTCACGTCGCTGCGAGTTTTAAGCTCGGGGAGACGGCCTGCATCATGCTGCATCTGGAATACCCAAAAAGCGCGACGGGCGTGATAGAACAAGGTCTTAAATAATGGGCTTTGCTGCATCTCCGCGCTATACGAGCCCCATCCATCGAAGATGTCATGATCATCCCACATCATTACTGTCGGCATGCGTGCCATGGAATCGGAGGCATCACGTGACTTTTTCTTCGCGCCCCACGGACTACGTTCCTTGGGTAGCCAGCGAGAGCTATAGAGTTTGATGTAGTAGGACTCGATCTCTTGCTTCAACTTCTTGTTTACGGGATAACGTAATTGTTCAGACCGCGGCAGGCCAATCCATTTTTTTAGCTGCTTGATATCTTCCCAAATCGAATCAAAATAAATTTGATCACCGCCCATCAATAAGAGATGAAACCGCTGAAGCTCTTTGTCATGCGTGCGGTGCTCGTGCCAAAGCTGCTCTTTGTCTAGTTGATAGCTTTCAGGGCGAACGGCTTTGTCATGATTGCAAAGAAGATCACCCCAGACCTCGTTCTCAGATTTAACAAGCTTTCGGATACCGCTTGGATCAGAAAAACCATTGCACGAGACGTAGGCCATACGCGGAGCGTAGCCTTTGCCCGGCACGGTGAAGTGCCACCGCTCTTCAACGCCATCGATGGTGTATTCGACTTTTCGCTCTTCGTTGGTCTGCTTGCAGGAAAGGTCATACCGAAGGTAAACGATGCCATCGTGCTCCAAGAGCACGATCGGCGCTTGAACGCTTTTTCCATTGAGCTTGAGATCAGGCTGGGCTGCCTGTTTTTTGATGCCGATCAGCGCACTTACTTTCCAACTGGCTGTTTCTGATACACCGCGAAATGACAGAACTGGTCCCAGCAATAAAGTAGTCATAATCCCTTCCCTGTTGGTATTGATTTGGTTATGCAGAACGTTCCTGCTCTTGCGCAATAGCCATTACTATTCTTGCTCGAGCCAATGCCCTCTCTGCCAAATATTGGCTTTCTCCAGATTGCTCTGACCAGTTCCAGAATCGCTGTACTGCCAGCCTCGTCTGATCTGGGTCACGACAATTTGCTAAGAAGACATATTGCATTTTTTGAACGTTATCTGCGACGTACACACCGAAGGGACTGCTGATGACAGTTGCATCGGGAAATCCCAGCAGGTTTGTTGCTTGGGTCTCTGTTACGGTACGGTGACAGGCGACAAAGTGGATGGGGCCGCCTGCACTATCGAGTTCGGTCATATCCATATGGTCTCGGAGATGCGGACGGCCCATAGGCTCGCGGGCGGCAGGTACGCTGAATGCGGCTGGAACTGCATGAGCCTTTGCTAAGATTGTCTTGCCGGCAATCTGAATGAGCAACGACTCACTTTTTGTATCGGGTTCGTTGCGTCCGAGGAGTGCAGAGTAGACCTCGCCCTCCATTGCAACAATGCGTCCAGCAAAATCAAGGCGGCTCCATTCGAGAGCTGCGCCCATATCGAATCTTCCACCTTTGGCCGCTTCACCGCCTCGACGAGTCTGAGTCAGGACTGCATCAAACAAGGCTTTAGAAACCTCTGTGTGGAGCGCGGCAATGTCTTTCACTAATCCGCCCCGAAACCCAGAAGCGGTATCTTTGAACTTTGCAAACCGGCGGTTGCGCGATTCCTGCGCAGGGTCGTCGCTGGTAGCACATGAAGGCAGCTCTATCAGCCTCACCTTACCCGGAGACACCTTAAGCGCCTCAGCATACTCAGCATGACAAATACCAACATCCTCCCCGGTTTTAGCCCAGCCCGCGTTGCCGTTGTACAGCACAATCAGGATGTCGCAATCACGAACCTGCTTTAGACATACATCCCAGCTGTCCTCTGAATGGTCCAGAGCCTCCGCATCCTCGTTAATCCAGACCTTAAATGGTTTGAGATCAAATAGACGCTGAGCTTCAATTTCCTTTTTAAGCGAACGTCTTATTTCAGAGAGAGTCTTCTCTTCCTTTGATGAAAAGAGGTCGTTACAGCGACTGGATAGCATTACCCGTATTCTTGAACTTGTAGCCATGAGGTTCTCTGAGCTCCTTGAGATAGGCGTGGTAATCTTGACGAGCCCTGGAAACATCGAGCCTAGCTCGCCTGACTTTTCAAAGGCTGCGCTCTGAAGGATATGGAAGCCGCGCACCTAATCGTCGGTAGCGTATATTTTATCTTGCGACATCTCTCTAAACCGGTCGATTACTATGTTGAGACGCTTGTGCAGGTCAACGTCACCCTCTGGGTGGGTTCGGCCAGTGTAGCCACCCGGCAAACTCATCGCATAGCATACGTATCACTGGTTTTCTACTTTAACTGCAATGCTCGCTTCCATTCGGGCGCCTGCCACTCCCAAACATAAATTTCCTCAAACGTCTTCGGTAGCAACATGCGACCAATCTCGATGCTCGCCGATAACGGTGTCGCGGGATATAGGTGCACCACACGAGCACCCGCACCTGTGAGTCGCAGAAGGAAGGAATCGAATTCACGGCGAAAATTCAGTAGGTGTGTTTCTTTGCGTATAATGCCGCGGTTAGGCAGTTCAGCGCGGAACTCGACGAACTCATGGCCGACTGGAAATGCGACAATCCCCGAAATACTGACAACCACTGACACCTCGCGCGGTAGCGCTTTTGGCACGTCATAGTTGTAGCTGGGCTCAGGGCAGGTCTCGCACTTGTCCCATAGCCAGCCGTCGTTGGGCAGGTCCAGCACGTTAGCACGGGTCTTGTCCCCAATCAGAGCGCCAAGCTTCATCAGCATCGGTATCGGCGCAAATCCCGCAATAGTTAAGTGAGCGTCCCCGTTACGGGCGACGAGCGCCGGCTGAATACGTCGGACGTATTGATCGGTCAGCGCTTTCTCTGCAAGAGGCCAGAAGTCAGGGTCGTTGTCTTGGAAATCGAAGTCGCTGCGATTGATGTGTATGTGGCTGCCCTGAGGAAACAGCTTAAAGTCGCTGTTCTCCAGTAACGCAAAGTGAATCTGCTCGACGTCGATGTTGGTTACGTGCGGGCCAATGGGGAACGTCATCAGCAACGGCAAACTCTCCACCACACCGGTGGCTGAGTAGATACGTTCGATGCGAGCTTCATGTTCGCGTTTCATGGCTTGTAACTGCGGCGTGGTGAATTTGTTGTTTCTTCCATGCCGGTCTATACGAGTGTGGCACTCATAGCACGCTAGCATCAGGTTGTTGACGTCCTTGGCTAAGCGCTCCGACTCGCCCTTGACGCCCCGTGGGCCTCCAGGACTATCAGCTATGATGTGCGCGTGTTCGCCCGTGAAGACCCTTTCCTTGGTCAAGAAGTCGCGCCCCACCGCCTTGCAGCAGCCCCTGAATTCGCAGCGACCGGCAGCCGCCACCCAAAGGTCTCGGCGCACATCGACCGGAATCCGAGCGCGGTCCTGGGTTCGAGTTCCGTTCGTCTTAGCAGACGCTTTTACCCTCGCGTTAGCGGTTGGCATTGTTTTGTTCGCTACCAATCTTCTTCTTCTCCAGCTTCAACTCTCTAAACGTGCCTCGGCGGCTCAGTGTCCAAATACGGATGCTGCGTGTGCCGATGATGGGAAAAAACAGGCGATCGCCTTCAAACGTATCACCGGACACGGCCTGTTCCCAGTCACGTCGGTCAATACTGCTTGGCGTTGGGTCGTGCTCGGGGTGTGTGTGCCATAGTCCGAGGTATGCCGATGTGTGCCCCTGCTCTAGCCAACGCTGGCGAGCAATGTGCTCGTGTGTGGACGACCTAAAGAAGCTGAACCTGCGGCGGCGGTCACTGCTCTGCGGCGTGGTCACCTCGTCGACGACCACGTCGTGTGAGTCCAGCAGGTGGCGCCCTAGCAGAACTCCGCCTGCCTCGCAGTGCCTCCAGCGTCGCTGCGCGAACGCTTGCATCTGCAGTAAAGCGTGCTCGACGATGATGAGTCGCCGGGTAGGCGTGACGCGGTAAACCAGCCTCATGCCGACACTTCTGACACACGACAGTGGCGGCAAGCGCGACCGAACACCTGTCGGGTCGCATCCTCAGATAGAGTTGTGCGTGCGGCTTGAAACCAAGGTGTTGTGCGGAGTCCATGCTGGGCAGCTGCCCGGCCCTCTCCTACCCAGAAGCGATACGAAGGATCTCGGTCTTGATAGCCAGCAGCTACCGCAGTAATGGCCGAAAGGATGTGTTCAGTTGCCAACAATCCTGTGCGCCTTGCCTGGATCGGGCCGAAAGGAACGAAAGCACCGGCACAGCCAGTGAGATTGCGTGTGACGGCTTGGCTCGGTTCCAGAAAGGATGTGCTAGACAATAGGGAAGGCATCCCCTCATCGTCACGATAGGTACAGTCTAGGCAGCCTTCACCTTTAGCCCACACCAATACCGAGTGCCCTCCTAAATCCATGGCCTCCAGCCAAGTAAAGACGATAGGCAGGTCAAAACGCTTGTCCTTGAGCACCCGCGAAACTGATCGCTCGATTGACGGTGCGCCGAACGCGATAACGATGCCGTCATATTTGCCGAGATTCGCAGTTTTAAGCCAGTTTTGTGCTGTAGTACTGACCGGAATGATATTTAGTCCCGGGTAACGCCGCTCCAACGTCATCTGCAGGCCAACTGGCTTGCTAATATCAATGTATAGAGGCTCAAGAAGGTGCCGAAAGACGTTGTCTTCTGAATACTCGTCGTGGTCTACCACCGTGATCTTGCCCACGCCCGCAGCCGCAAGGGTATCGACTACGACACAGCCAATGGCTCCTGCACCCAACACCACCACGTGCTTATCGAGAAGGTCCAGAGACGCTCCACCTCGCTCGCGCATATAGAGGGAAGTATGTCGACGCATGGTTAATGGTGTGATTAGTGATTTCTCGTCAACTATTCCGCGGTGCGCTCCGAAGGTAACACCTACCAATGATCGACCACCGGCTTGGCGAGGGACAGAAACCAGCAGTGCTAAACGCTTGGGTGCGTTCTTAGACGGACCGAAGAGCTCACCCCATAGCTTTAATTGGCTGGGCGACAAGCGCTGATGAACATCTTCGATAAAACCGGTCGTCAGTATGTCAGGCAACGTGGGCGGCAATGCTAGCGAGTCGACGTGAATGTACAAGGCCCTTTGCCCCGCGAGCTTTTTGCTACGCACTTCCCACGGCAACTCAGCGTCTCGCTCCACGAAGTACCACTTCGGTTTGCCAAGTTTCGAATCTACGAAACCCTTGACCATGCGCGAGGCGCCGTCGACCTCAAAGTAAGCGCGGGATCGTAGTGAACCCGGCAGGTGCAGCCAATAGCCCTCCAGCTCGTTAAAGAACTGAGCGTGGCCAGTACCTGCGTCGGCTGACGAGTTTTCGAGTAGGTAATATGCCTTGAGCACTGTGTACGCCACAATGTCAGCGCGACGGTTAGGATCGAGCGACAGACCCTGGCCGTCGTCGATGCAAACTATACCGTTATAGCTAACATGTCCGAGCGGCTCTTTCGGGGGCAGAGTCCAAACCTTCGGCAGACGCAACTGCTCCTCATCACAATCGACGTACACCGGCCAAGAGCGAGTTGCTCCGGTGAGCTCAACGCCCAAGCAATTCGGTGCTGAGTTGTCTAGGCGAATAACCTTGATGCCATGCACGCCGCAAATAGCCTTGATGGCCTCATGCGCGTCATCTACCTTCGAGGGGACAGCCGCCTCGATGGAGGACTCCGTCATGCAGAGTTCCCGGTGCTGATTACCGCAGGAGAGACCGCCTTAGCTGTCTCCGACTTCTCAGGAACCTTGAAGTCGTCGCCGAACTGTTTTTTCAAATGTTTGCAGGCATCTTCAGGAAGGTCTTCGTCATACGCTTTTTGCAGCGCATCGCGTAGTGCCTCGAGCTTCTCTTCGAAGTTCTTCATCTGCGTGGCAGTTCGCATTGCCATCAGGTCGGAATACGGTGCCACCGGCAGGAAGATCTTCAAACGCGGGTGTAGGCCATCGTCGTCACGGTATTCGTCGGTAAACTGGCCAAGCATCGTATTGACCCAATCAAGCATTGCCAGCAAGTCGACCGGCTTTCCGGATATGGCAAAGTTGGGCTTGAACCATTGAAGTGCAGCCACTGTGAGAGCGATGCTCAAAGGTGCGCCGGAACCCTGGAACTGGAAATTCCGCCAGCGTTTAAGGTATCGGATGCAACGGCGGTACTGCGCCAGCTTGCTTGAGTCATCAAATGCACTGCAGACTCGTTTGGTCAGCTCCTTCGGGTCGGAGACCTCCCAAATGCGATGCTCTTCGGCCGAGTTCTCCTTGCCTTTCGCAAGGTAGAGCTTACCGTCATCACCCTTGGTGTAGACGACCAAGTCAACGTGGTATGCAATCTCACCATCGCTCATATAGTTGACGGTTACGCACGGCCTACGGATGACTACGGTGCGAAAGTTCGAATTTGCAGCGTCCCGGACCTTCTTCTTAAGTTCCAATGGGTCGGAGTATTCATCCTTATCACAGTCGAAAATTAGGCCGACGTCAATGTCAAAGTTACCATCCAGCGGCACTACACCCGTGTGCATGGAGTAACTGCCCTGATTGAATTGGGCGAATGGCGGCACGTCGTCGCCGAGCTTATCTCTCAGCGCAGTCACGATGGTATTGCGCTTCTCACGGAGCGTCGCCTTTTCATCATCCTCCTCGAAACGGATGGCGCTATGAAAATCTTCAAATGATTTTTGCACTGACGGCATGCGCGGCTCCTCAATTTAGATAGCTTGTTGGTGCGTTGCATAAGTGCTTATGCGGTTTACATATAAGGTATAAGGCTACGACTATCTGCACGATAAATCAATATATAGTAAAAACGTAAACAAAAAACACTACATGATGTGAGTCTTAACTAAGGTTGGGAGTGCATATCCGAGCTGCTCATGATCGGTGAAATACGGATATTTAACAGCAATCGTAGTTTCGCCAACATGGGACGACAGAAATTTCTGTCGAGTAGTAGGAGTCTCTTGAAGGCTACGAGAGATTGTTAGCCATGGCTGAAGAACTGCCGCTTTTGGCCGATACCGGCCGGTGGTGAAGGACAGCTATCAGCCAAAATCTACTGCTCGGTTATGAGTATCAAAGGCGCAGCGTGCCATCGACATTTACTAATGCTTGCAGGATGCCTGTGCGCCCCACCTGAGGCAGTACTCAGATAAGTTGCTCACGCATTATTCACCAAAACCTAGTGGGCGCGATTTGGGCACGATCTGGGCACTGACGATTTTAAAGGGTTTGCTCGTAATTTGAGCTAGATGTCATGGGATTCATCAGCTGTCTGACTCGAAATTGAGTGCTAGCTGATTGGGGCAGGTATCGGCTTGTGAATTTGTCGATTTAGAGGATATGTAAGCTGCTGATTTATAAAGAGATGGTGCACCCGACTGGATTCGAACCAGTGACCCCCGCCTTCGGAGGGCGGTACTCTATCCAGCTGAGCTACGGGTGCATATAGGTAATACTAGGTCATTTTGACCTTTAGCCGCACCGTGGCACAAGAGGGTGAGTATTGCCTTCGGAGGGCGGTACTCTATCCAGCTGAGCTACGGGTGCATATAGGTAATACTAGGTCATTTTGACCTTTAGCCGCACCGTGGCACAAGAGGGTGAGTATTGCCTTCGGAGGGCGGTACTCTATCCAGCTGAGCTACGGGTGCGTGGCGGTGAAGTTCGGTGGTCTCGACGGCTGTCGTGTCCGAGTTTCAGCGCCGCAATGATACTCACTGAACTCCCTTGCGTCCATGTTTGTGCGCGGATTCGCCGCGCTGTTTAGCATGCGTTGTGGGTATTGGCTATTTTGTCGCCTGCCAGTTTCCCGGTATACTCGCGCTCATTGTCCGGGCAAAGTACTTGGGCACGACTCTTATAGCTATGATGAGGATGCATAAGGTGATGACTTTGAGAAAAATTCTGCTGGCCTCGGCGGCCATGCTGGTAGTAGTTGCCGGTAATGCCTTTGCTGCAACGGCCAACGAAGAGGCCATCGCCGATCGTCTGAAGCCCTTTGGCTCGGTCTGCCTGGTTGGTGATCCCTGCGCGGAAGAAGTGGCTGGCGGTGGCGCGGCTGCTGGCGGTGGTCCACGTACAGGTGAAGAGCTTTATGGCAAATACTGCACGGCCTGCCATAGCAGCGGCGTACTGGGTGCTCCCAAGACTGGAGACAGCGCGGCCTGGCAGGCGCGTCTGGATTCGCACGGCGGCGATATGGGCCTGCTGGTTCAGTCGGCGGTTAATGGCTTGAACTCCATGCCGCCTAAAGGCACCTGTGCTGATTGCTCGGATGAAGAGATCCTGAACGCGATCCAGCATATGTCCGGCCTCTGATTTCAGTAGCCGAATAAAAACGCCCCGCAGATGCGGGGCGTTTTTCGTTGTGCTGTTGCTCAGCGGTTGAGCAGGCCGCGCAGGTTGGACAGGGCGGCTTTGCCACGTGCCTGCTTTTCCTCGGCGGGGGCCTCTTCTGTGCCTTCCCATTCAAGATCTTCTGAGGGTATTTCTTCGAGAAAGCGGCTTGGCAGGCAGTCGAAGACTTCACCGAATTGACGGCGTTTGGCGGCAAAGGTAAAGGTCAGGGTTTTACGCGCTCGGGTAATGCCAACATAAGCCAGCCGGCGCTCCTCTTCTACGCTGTCGGCCTCGATGCTGGAGCGGTGCGGAAGGATTTCTTCTTCCATGCCGGTGATAAATACGTGTGGATACTCAAGCCCTTTGGAGGCGTGCAGGGTCATCAGCTGCACGCGGTCGTTGTCCTCTTCCTCTTCCTGACGTTCGAGCATGTCACGCAACACCAGTTTGGCGATGGCGTCCTCGATGGTGGTTTCGCCGCTCTCGTCCTTCTCCACGATGCTTTTCAGCGCGTCGAGCAAAAACCAGACGTTGCCCATGCGCTTGGCGGCGATCTCGTCGCTTGAGCAGTTCTGGCGAATCCAATTTTCGTAATCCAGGTCCAATACCATCTGGCGTATGGCTTCGATCGGGTCTTCCTTGCTGCACTTCATGCGCACGCCATCCATCCAGTGGATAAAGCGCTGCAGCTTTTCTGCATAGCGGTTATCCAGGCGTTCGCTCAGGCCGGTTTCGGTGCAGGCTTGATACATGCTGACCTGCCGCTCGTTGGCGTAGGTCCCGAGCTTTTCCAGCGTAGCCGGGCCTATTTCGCGGCGCGGTACGTTGATTACCCGCAGCAGCGCATTATCGTCATCCTGGTTCACCAGCAGGCGAAAGTAGGACATCAGATCCTTCACTTCCTGTCGGGCGAAGAAGCTGGTGCCGCCGGACAGGTGGTAGGGCACCTGGTGATGCTGCAGTTTGAGTTCGATCAGGCGCGCCTGATGGTTGCCGCGATACAGGATGGCAAAGTCACGCCAGGCACGCTTGTGCTGCAAGTGCTGGTTTTGAATCTCGACCGCCACTCGCTCGGCTTCCGCTTCCTCGTTGCGGCAGCGGATGACGCGCAGTGGCTCACCATAGCCCAGCTCGCTCCATAGCTGCTTCTCGAACACGTGCGGGTTGTTGGCAATCAGGGTATTGGCTGCGCGCAGAATACGGCTGGTAGAGCGGTAGTTTTGCTCCAGCATCACAACCTTGAGAATCGGAAAGTCGTCTTTCAACTGCGCGAGGTTTTCCGGTCTGGCGCCCCGCCAGGCATAGATTGACTGGTCGTCATCGCCTACCACGGTAAAGCGCGCCTCGGTGCCAACCAGCATCTTGACCAGCAGATACTGGCTGGCGTTGGTGTCCTGATACTCGTCAACCAGCATGTAGCGGATACGGAACTGCCATTTTTCCAGAATGTCGGGATTGTCTCGAAACAGCACCACTGGAATCAGGATCAGGTCGTCAAAGTCGACGGCGTTATACGCCTTGAGGGTGCGCTGATAATGCATATAAACGCTGGCGGCAGTCTGATCCTGAGGGGTCTTGGCTAGCGCTAGTGCTTCATCGGGCAGGATGAGATCGTTTTTCCAAGAGGAAATTTTGTTCTGAATGCCATCAATACCGTCGTCTGCCCCGTAGTCGCGATGCATAAGATCGGTAATCAGGGCCAGGGCATCCTGTTGATCGAAGATTGAGAAGCCCGGCTTATACCCGAGGCGCTTGTGCTCCTTACGGATGATGTTCAGGCCCAGATTATGGAAAGTAGAGACGGTCAGGCCGCGAGCATCGGGGCCCTTGATCAACTGGCCGACTCTGGCCTTCATCTCGCGCGCGGCCTTGTTGGTAAAGGTGACGGCGATAATATGTTGCGCGCGAATGCCGCACTCTTTGACCAGGTAGGCAATCTTGCGCGTGATCACACTGGTTTTGCCGCTACCCGCGCCAGCCAGCACCAGCAGTGGACCGCTGATGTACTCGACAGCTTCCTGTTGACGGGGGTTTAGACTTGCCACTGGTCGAGTTCTCCTGCTCTGGGGGTGGGCAATAGTAGCAGTTTTTGCTCAACTGCCTCGGTAATAGCCAAACGCTAGACTTGGTTAATCGGTTTAATTTCGCTATAAGTGGCATTACAAAAGCGTTGTATATGCTTAAATTTAAAAGAAACTTGTCATTTGGGGTGTTCTGAATTGGTTATGTAAAGGCGCGAAAAGTCGTCATGCATAAGTAAGACCCTAAATAAATCATATAGATAGCAGTGGTTTGGGGTGGTGCTGACGCTGGGAGTCGGTGCTGATTGACTCAGGTTTTCCTGATCCTTGGGGGATCGCTAGTTGAACGCTGAAAGTCCAACGCAGCGAATTGTGCTACTGGATACTGACCATGGGGCCTTTGTGCAGCTGTGTCGGCGGCTCTCTGCTGTCAAAAACAGCGGGTTCCAGTTGGAACGTCAGGAAAGCTGGCACGATCTGCAAATACAGATCGATCGCGGCGAGGTGCAGGCTGTGCTCGCCCGCGCGGAGAATCTGACGTTATTGGCGAACTGCGGTGTGCCTGTTATCCATTTGTCTGCCGAGCCCGCTTTCAGCTACACCACCACCAGTGATCAGTACGATGTGCTGTGGGATCAGTCCAGTAGCAGTGAAATTATCCGCTGTTTTCAGTATGCGATTGAGCTGCATAAATTGCGCTCCGCTCTGGATCATGCCGCCAGTTTTGATGCTCTGACCGGCGCCTGCAATCGTCAGATGTTCCAAGATCGTCTCAAGCAGGGGATGCGGCGAGCGCTGCGAACCAATCAACCGTTGGCCGTTCTCTGCATCGACCTCGACAACTTCCGCCACGTTAACGATACCCTGGGCCATAACGCTGGCGACGACATTATGCGCGAGGTGTTTACTCGTCTGCGCGGTGTGTTGCGCAATACCGATACCATTGGCCGCGTGGGGAGTGATGAGTTTGCATTGGTGGTGGAAGAGTACGAGACCGCCAGCAATCTCCTGCATATCGCGCAGAAAATCATCAATACCATGGCCGAGCCCTTTACGGTGAACCGCGAGGGTTTGTTGTTGGGCTGTAGTGTGGGAATAGCAACCTATCCCGAGGCGGGCCAGACGCTGGATACCTTGTTGCTGCATGCCAATCTGGCGATGCTGCAGGCGAAGGGCCAGCGCGGGTGCAATTTCCACTTCTATGACGAGCGCATCAACCTGCAGGCCAATAGCCTGATTGAGTTTGAATCGAGCTTGCGGCAGGCCTTGAGGCGCGGTGAGTTTGAGCTGCATTATCAGCCGCGAGTGGAGTTGAGCTCTGGCAATATCGTGGGATTGGAAGGCTTGATTCGTTGGCGGCATCCTGAGCGTGGCTTGCTGGGACCGAATGAGTTTATCCCGCTGGCAGAGGAAACCGGACTTATTGTGCCCATGGGTTACTGGGTCATTGCTCGCGCCTGTCACGACCTGGCGCGACTGCAAAAGATGGGCACGCCGCCGGTTCATGTTGCCGTAAACATGTCTTTTCGTCAGTTTCAGGACAGTCGTTTGCTGTCGACCGTGGAGCGTTTGCTTGAGCGCACGGGCATAGATCCGCATTGGCTTGAGTTTGAGCTAACGGAGACCGCCGTTATGCAGCAGCCCGAGCAGGTGCTGATGACGATGGATGGCATGAACGGTCTGGGTGTGCGCTTTTCTCTGGATGACTTTGGTACCGGCTTCTCGTCTTTCGTCCATTTGCACAGCCTGCCCATCAGCCTGTTAAAAATCGATCGCAGCTTTGTTAAAGGCATTGCTGAGCGAACCGCAGACCGGCAACTGGTCGGTGCCATGATTGATATGGGCCACAGCCTGGGGCTGGAAGTGGTTGCCGAAGGGGTAGAGCATCGCGATCAGCTGGAAGTTTTACGCAGTCTGGGCTGTGAGCAGGTACAGGGCTTTTTTATTAGCCCGGCATTGGCCTTCGATGAGCTTTGCTACTTTATGGATGCCTATAGCATGGGGCGTGATGAAGCGCTGAAGGCTGGCGAAAAGGTGACACCGTTTTTCAGCTGATGGCGGCTTGGTCCCTGTAAGCTAATGGCGAGGCGACTATCGACTTTGCTGGCGCCAAAGGTTACAAAATCGACGCCGCCCCACTGCGATTCACTATAGTGCATCACCTGGATCCTGCCAGTTCTATTCAGTTGATTTTCTTCCTCGCTGTATTTCAGGTCCTGCTGACTACTAGGTCTGCTGCCGATCGAGCTGCCGGTACTGCAGCGCCTCCGCCAGATGCGCCCGTGCGATCTGCTCGCTGCCGGCCAGATCAGCAATGGTGCGGGCTACCTTCAGTGTGCGGTGGCTGGCACGGCGTGATAGCCCCAAGCGCACGATGGCCTGCTCAAGCCAGTTGGCATCCGCCTCGGCGAGCGCACAGAAGTTGCGCAGCCCCTCAATCCCCAGGTGCGCGTTAAGCCCTTGCTGGCGGACCGCCTGGCACTGCCGCGCGGTTCTGACTTGCGCCGCTGCTGTGGCGGTGCTGGGCTCACTCAGGCGGTGTTCAGTGCTGAGTGAGAATGGCTCATTATGCATGGCCAGATGCAGGTCGATGCGATCAAGCAAAGGCCCGGACAATTTGCCGCGATAGCGCTGGACTTGCTCGGGCGTGCAGCGGCAGCGTCCACTAGGGTCGCCCTGAAAGCCACAGGGGCAGGGGTTCATTGCGGCAATCAATTGAAAGCGTGCGGGAAAGGTGAGCTGCTCGCGGGCGCGTGCGATGTGGATACAGCCGGATTCCATCGGTTCGCGCAGCATCTCCAGTACCTTGCGATCAAACTCCGGCAGCTCATCAAGAAAGAGCACACCGTTATGCGCCTGGCTAATCTCGCCCGGACGCGGCTGACTGCCGCCGCCCACCAGTGCTGCCGCCGACGCACCATGGTGAGGCGCTCGAAAAGGGCGGCCCGGCCAGCAGGTTAAAGGTGTGCGATCACATACCGATTGGATGGCCGCGACCTCCAGCGCTTCCTGCTCCTGCAGGGGCGGTAGTATGCCCGGTAGCCGGCTGGCGAGTAGTGTCTTGCCGGTGCCGGGAGGTCCAAACAGCAGCATTTAGACCATCATTGGACCCCTACGCACAAACCCGGCAAAATGCTGGAAAGGGGAGGGGACGCAATGCCCAAAATTTGGCCTTACATCAGGTTCAGTAGTGAAGAACAGAAGAAGGGCGACAGCCTTCGGCGTCAGCAAGAACTGATCGAGCGGTTCGCGGCACGCCCGGAAATCGTGGCGGAAGGTGCGGAAATCGACACGAGCCTAGACCTTAACGATCTAGGCGTTTCCGGCTTCACTGGTAAAAACGTCCTACAAGGCCGGTTCAAGACGTTTCTCGACGCAGTGGCTAGCGGAATAGTAAAGCCGGGCGATTATCTCGCTGTTGAGGCTTTAAACCGTGTTACGCGGCTCGATCCGATGGAAAGCCTACCAATCCTTATGGGATTGATGAAAAAGGGCATAAAAATCGCGATTACTGCCGATTCGCAGATATACAGGCACGGCGGCGACATAACGCAACTCTATATTGCATTAGGTGAATTACAACGCGGATACGCGGAAAGTGAGGAGAAGGGCCGACGAGTGCGGCAAGCGTGGGATAAGAAAAAAGAAAGAGCCTTTCAAACCGGCGAGATCGCAACGTCTCGCTTACCGCTCTGGCTTCGCGCAGTGAAAACCGATCAAAAAGGGTTGATTGTTCGGAAAGTCGAAGAAATTCCCGAACGTGTGGCGATAGTGAAAGAAATTTTCAGGCTATCGGATAGCAACATCGGAGCAATCGCAACCGCTCGCCTTTTGACCGAGCGAGGCGTTCCGACATTCACACGCGAAAACCCCCGCAAAAACCCCAATTACGGCGATTTTTGGCAACCCTCCTACATTAAAAAGATCCTCGATAGTCGCGCAGTCCTTGGCCATTATCAGCCGATGACTTGGGAGAAATTGCCAGACAACAGGCGTCGCAGAATCAACCACGGCCCAGAGATTGAAAATTATTTCCCCCAAATTATCACGCCTGAACTATTCCGCCGCGTTCAAGAAAAACGCCGAGGGAGGGGAAAGGAAGGTCAAGGAAATAAAGGTAAAAAATTCTCCAATCTTTTCTTGAAAATAGCCCACTGCGCAAAATGTGGCGCGACCGCTTCGCACGTCAATAAAGGACCAGATCCGCGAAAAGGCGGGCGGTATCTCGTTTGCTACCGCGCGAGGCACGGCGATTGCTCTTATAAAGCGTGGCGCTATGATGATTTAGAAACAATGATTTTAAAATTTCTCGCAGAAGCAGATATTAAAAGCATTATCAGCGAAGAAAACAAAGCGGACGAATTGATCAATAGGAAATATGAAATCGACGCAGAGATCAACGACATTCAAGAAATGCTTGACGCTTATAAAGCAGATTTCAAAAGATTAAAAGGAAGAGTGAGCGACTTAGATCGAGAAATGGAAATCGAAAACGAACAAACGCTTAAAGAACTTAAAGAAAAAGCGAAAGATTTAGATCAAGAGATTTTCAAAGCATTAGAACAGAAAAAAGCAGACATTGAAAAAGACATTCTTGATCTTCGTGGTTTGTCAAATACAGAAAATGCGAACACAGTTTTCGAAGTTAGATCAAAAATCAACGAGCGGCTAAAAATAATCATCGAAGATATAAAGATCGATTTTCAAGATCGACATATTGAAATAATCTTCAAAAATGGAACAAGAAGACATTTAAAAAATCATCTTGCTGTTGAACTTCGAGAAAGCACAGAAACAGATCAAAAGCGTCAAGATGACTACGATGATTTTTATGGCTCATTGACAGACGAACAGAAAGCCGAACTCAATCAATATTCAATATCGGCGGAAATCGCAAACGATCCAAAGCGCCTAATTGAATACCTCACTCAATTTAATGTTGTGGAAGAATGACGGTATATAGTGCGGTGTAAAATAGCGGTATGATTTCAAGGTATATATTGCGGTATAAATTTGACTTACTTAAATAATATGATAATTGTATAAGTAGGCTTAATTGAAAAGAATGCGAGCAATACCCCTATACCGTAAAAATTTCATTTTTAAGGTATGTCTTCGAAACCCTTCGGGCTTTCTTGACGCGGGGTTATTCTCGAAATTTTTAGCACTTCGTTTAAAATTTGGAAAAGCAAAAGGAGCCTAAAAAATGAACTAAATAAATGAGGTATGTATGAGTATAAATAGTTATTTAATTAAAGAGGTATTGAAGAGCATAAAAATTGAAGTGGAAGATTTAGACGATAGATTCGACTATGCTTATAGCAAGAATTTCAATGTAACACTTAATCATCTTTTAAAAGCCGAAGAGTTACCATATTTCAGATCAGCGAATAACTTCAAGAAAGCAATTCAAGAATTGAAAGATATTTTCCAAGAATTCAAATCGTATATGATATTATGCGATGATGAATATTGTGAAGAGTGGATAAAGTATGGCCTTTTCTCTGCTGATATTATAATAGCGAAGCTTGACTATATCGCCTCACTTTATAGCGAGGTGAAATTATGAGACAGAACAGAACTAAAAAAACAAGTCTAGTTTGGACGCCCGCAGAGCACGAGAAAATATTAAAAGCAAAAGAAGCCGCAGGCGAAAGATCAATCGCTGATCTTGTGCTTAGATTGATTGATGATAGTCAAACAATCGTAATCAAAGAAATAAAATCATACGATGATGTTTATTCAAAAGCCGGAAATCTTGCGAACCAGATCGCCAAGGCTTTGCACCTCATAAAAGCAGATCCGCGAAAATACTCCGCGTTGATTGCTTATCTTGAAAAAGATAATTCCAGAGTTTTAAACGCTCTTGCTGATTTTTCGGATAAATTAGACGAAGCAGTCGATGCATATTTCCAGTATGAAGAAAATATAGAAATCGTTGCGCAGCAGCAGATAGCAAAAGCGAAAAAGGAGAAGAACAAAAAATCAGGTGCGTTATGAAATTCAAAATACGCACACGACACGCAAACGCACGCTTTACAGTCAAATATATACAGAAATACGCAAAGCCCGGATCGATGAGATCTACCATTCCCAAATTTGATGGAACGACAGACTGGGACTATGCGAAGTTAGTAGATAAGAAATTCGAGCAAGGCAGAGCCAAAGGCCAGCAGCGCCTTTACCTACATCAGATCGTTGCTTTTCACCCTTCCGACGCACACAAGTCAGATCAAGAACTTTTAGACATAGCCGAGGAATCGCTAGTAAGCGCCTCTAAATCGACCCACTTGCCCTTAATCGAACTGGG
>TARA_R110000850_G_scaffold16864_6_pt1 | contig 25090 bp, 26 predicted proteins | sample TARA_R110000850 | Tara Oceans TARA_R110000850 (sample SAMEA4397586) | marine metagenome | biome: Polar Biome; feature: [SRF] surface water layer (ENVO:00010504); material: water (ENVO:00002006), including particulate matter (ENVO:01000060) such as... | depth 5 m | reverse complement strand
TTGGCCCTGTTGCCACCGTCTTTCCTGAGTTCATCGCCCGCGACGAAAGGGAGCGCGCGGACGGGGGCCGTCAAGGAAACAAGCGCAGGGTGGGGGCGGCCCGCAGGCGCAGCCGAGGACACGGCCCTGCGCGCCTTGACGGCACACGGCCGCGGGCTACAGTCGCGGACAAGGTGATGAAGTCAGGGAAGAGGACTGGACATGGCAACGGCCATCCCACAAGCCGACCGCACGGCAAGCGAAGCGCGCAGGCTCGAAGCTGGAAGCCGGGCCGGAGGCGTCAGCCGAACGGAGTGAGGGAACGATCGAAGCCCGAAGGGGGCGAGACGCCGCAGGCGGCTCGATGCGCTAGCACGAGAGCGCGACCGGCCATCTCCCAGGTGGCCGGGGACGCCCACATGACTTCAATGAAATCCCCGTGGACAGCTACCCACCCAGCCATCGGCAAAATGGCAATGGCATGGACATACGAGCCCTACAAGACGATGAACTGATGGCCCAGGCCCGAGACTGGCGGCAACGGGCACTGCGCGGCGAGAAGGACGCACGCGGCCTCGCGCACGAACTGGAATGCGAAGTGCGCCGGCGCTTCCCCAGGAACAATGCGCCCCATGCACTGCCGCCGATCCAATTGCTCGGCGCCGTGCCGCAAACACCCCAGCGGCGCTGGAAGCCCTGGTAAGCACCGGCTCAAAGGCAGCCCGCCCGCATGACTGCGCCACGGCCGATCGGCGCTGATCCCGAAATCCCCCCGAAATAGCGCGAATTTCGAGTGGCCCGGTCACGGGCCAATGCCTACCGTGGAATCTCCACCTTCTGGAGAACCACCATGAGCGATCCCATGCAACCCGGAACGCCTGCGCCTGGAGCAGAAGGGCCTGGCATCTTTCTGCCGACCCTCATCTGGACCACCGACCGCAAGACGGTAGGCAACGAGATGCAGCGCCTGCTGGGACGGCGCGCACAGCTCAACGTCCTGCTGTCCGCCTCCGAAGAAACGGACGACGGCACCACCTGGTACGCAATGGCCCAGGCCACGCTGAACCAGCTGGACTGCGATATCGAACGTCTCTTCGAGTGGCTGGGCGACTACGAACCCGACACACCCACGCCCGAAGTGCCATCGTAATGTCCGGCATGAAGGGAGCGATCCGGCACCAGCCGGTTCGCTGCGCGAGAGGGGCGCCAAGCCTGCGCGGCGGGGATAGCCCGCAGGGCTTTCCCCTGGAGGCAAGCGCAGCGCGCAGCGCCCCGCCAGGGGCGCGAAGGCATCAGGCCGGGTCGTCGGGGCGCAGGCTGGCTTCCGACACCGGCATCCACGGCGATGACGAGTCCAGCAGGTAGCGCGCACCGCGCGCGTACAGGCCCGAAAGTCCGCTGGGACGATAAAACCCGGTGACGCGGCACCGGAACTGTGCGCCAAACTCGTTGGTATAGATCACCGCGTCGCCGAGCGCAAAGCGCAAGGGCTGGCCGTTCTCCGGTGGGAACGGCTTGAACGCATCATGCTCTGCCGTGATTTCGAGGATGTAGTCGTGGTGGCTGCTCATGGCCTTGACCTCCTGAAATGATTGAGAACGCTCAGGAGCGCCTTGCGGCGCCCCAGAACCAGGTCAGACAACGACACGCCCCGCCAGCCGCGCATCGCGCGCATAGGCGCTCAGCCGCTTCTCGGCACGAAAGTGCAGATCCCGCTCTACCGGCAAGCCCAGCCGCCCGCGCACGGTCGCCAGTTCGGAAAGACTGACCCAGCCGATTTCCGGCATCCCTAGGCCCAGGTCGCAAAGACCGAAGGCGTGATCGTGGTCATCGGGATCAATCTCGGTCAGCAGCCAGGTCGCGCCGGCATCCGGCGTGAACAGCTTGACCACTGGGGCCGGATCGAAGTCCGGGTTCTCCAAGGATTCGCGGCCGTTGGCCAGCAGCACGATGCGCTGCTCGTCCGTGATGAATGCGTGGTTCATGGTGAACTCCTGTAAGGTTACCGGGCGGAATTGCCCAGCCCTTGCAGGGCACGGCGCAGCGCAAGCAGTCAAAGATCGAAGACGGCCGCCAGGCCGCAAGCGCCGAAGGTGCGCAGTCATTGACGGCGAGCACGCCGTGGCACGATGAAGGGAACAGCAAGCCGCCACACCTCACCACGCAGCCACCCCGGTATTGACAAGCGTAGCGCGCAGGTCCGAAGCGTCAGTCCAGATCAGAGCGTCCGGGCTTGAAGCCGGATGACTGCGATTCGGCACGAAGCTCGGGGCGCAGCCCATGAGCCCGACGAAGGAACGTCGGGATGCAGGCCAAGTTGCCAGCAGGCAGTTGAAAAGTGGTGCTGGCCTTCAGGCGCTGTCAATTTTCTTGATCTTCCGGATACGCCGCCTGGGGAATCGGCACCCAGCCATCGCGGGTGATGCCTGCCCCGATGCGTATGTTCTGGCTTTCAGTTGCCGCCCAGTGCCCACCCCGGTGCAATACGGCGCGAATCACCGACTTCCGCGGATGATCCTCATCCGCCTTGGCAGAACTGCATATGGCATTCCAATGGTGCTTGTCCGGCATACTGTTCAACCGTGGGCCGAGCAGTTGATCCAAGACTTCGGTCGAAACGTTGTGTCGCCCGCCGTGATGGGGCACTTGGAAATACCGAATACCTGGCAGCGCGAGTCCCACGAAAGGTGCGTAGTCGATCACCTCCTGCAGTGCTTCACGCCCGGCATCGCCAGTAAGCATGACGCGATGACCGTTCAAGACAGCCGACTGCACCACACTCATTTCATTCTCACGACTGGTCGGCTCAGGCGGGAAATATTCCTCGCCCCACAGGGACTTGATGTAGGCGGTCGCGGCCTTCACTGCCCGGAATATGCTGCTCAGCGCGCTATCAAAAGCACTTTCTTCGACAGCTTCCGGTGTCTTCGCGGAGTCCACGATCAGGTCCAAGTAGCGCCCCAGGGTAGGTGCCATGACCGCGAACGGACCGATGCTCTGCCCCTGAAGGGGGGCATGGATTGGAATTCCCTTCTCCACCGCAATATCCTCAAGAATTGCCGTGGCATCGTAGATTGAGCGCAACTTCCGTCGCAGGGCTTCAACCGATTCATAGGTCTCAAAGCGATCGATCAACTGGTCCGCGTATATCCACGGCCGGTTGATCCAAAGATTCCTGACCGTGCATTGCTCCAGGACTTTTCGTAGTCCGTTGGCGTGATCGCGATCTGGGTGCGTGAGGATCACATGGTCGATGACTGTTGTTCCATAGTACGTCTTCAGATGCTCGACTATCTGATCACCCGTATCCAGATACCCACCGTCAACAACGTGCACGCCCTCGGTGCCATTCACCGAGTAGCGCAGCGTGATCGCGTCCCCGCTTTTCGCTGTTTCGACGCCAAGAAAGTCGATCTCGAAGTAGTCAGCCATACATCCCTCTTGTTTTATGCCAACAAAGTGCCGGTGGCTTTGCACCTACCAGCGATCCACCGCACACGTGAGTCCTGTCGGAGTCCATACCAACGACACGGCCGGAAGGCCGCCAGCATCCTCGGCGATGCCGCGCAATGTATTTCGGTCGATACCCGAATGTGCGCCGCCTTTCGGGTGGCTGTGCCACGTTCCTATAAAGGCGAGATACCCCAAAGAGGCCGCGTTTGCGGCGCGCAAATTTTGAACAAGCCCGTTGGTTCCGAGGACGAAGCGGGCGGCCTCTCGAACACTGTCAGGCGGTGCCTCAACAAGGCCTGCAATGGTGATGGTTCGATTTTCAAACGAGATGCGGCCGATCAAGGCGCCGCCTGTTTCCAGAGCACCCCAGCGCAGCGCATCAGCATGGATTGCTTGCGCAACTGGGGACAGGACCCGAATGTTCCAGCCACCATCGTCTGCGACTTCAAGCGCAGTGGTCGGGCCAAGGCTGGCGCGGGTCCATGCCATTCCAAGGCCTTCGGCATCTGAGATTCCGGCGCAAAGCGTCGCTTCCTTCGGAAGCCCATCAACGAGCCATCGTTCCAGTTGCAGGCCGGCCAGTGACGTCGACCGCGAAACAACGGCGTCAGACATAGGCATCGTCAGCGAACGACAGTTGTCACCCACGAAAATCCGAGTCGGCTCAGACGTCTCGCCGGCAATCGACGCACGCAGTTCCGGTGCAAACCGGCAGCACTCGAACAAGAACGCCGTGAGGTCGTCAACTCGGCCGGCACGGCCAGCTCCTTCGAGCAATACCGCCACACAGCGCCCCTGACCATACATCGCGATCCGTGCCAATCGGGCTGGGGATTGATCCAACGCTGCCGATTGTGTTTCTGCAGCCAGCACCTGAAGTGACGCCGTCGCATCCACGATGAGGGCCGCATCCTGCGGAACGGTTGCCGCAAACTGTTCCGGATCGACCAAAAGAGTCACTGCGTCGGTGTCGAACGCTCGCGATTGAAGATGCGACAGCGATTCAAAGGCTGTCTTCATCAGCGCCGACTTCCGAGGCGGAACCAGAACTGATGCCCGCTCAATGAGTGCATGCCGCGCGGCGTTGTGAGGCGACATGGGTTCGTTGTCGACGAAAGTCATCGAACCAAAGCCCGCTCGCCCCAGTTGCATCGCGACTTTCGATCCCACGCTTCCGCAGCCGAGCACGACCAGCGGCTGTGATGTGGCTGCGTATGGAATGCCGGACGTCCTTGCCAGCAGTTCAGGAGACAACGCATGCGCGTGAAAGGCCGGGTGAACCGTGGCGTTACGCTCCAGGAGCGATTGAGCGTTGAGTTCATAGCGCACCACATAGGGCAATACCTCGACACTCCTCCCTGGCGAGCCCACAAGCGACGCTGGCCTTTGCACAGCCAGAATCACAATCGCGTACAAACCATGCACCCAGCCATGCGAGTCCTGTCGCATATCCAGGATTGAGCGTCCGAAATAACCGTCCACTTCCTGGGCCAAAGCGTCGCGATCAATACCAAGCTCCGCTGCTCGATCGAGCAGCGTCGCGAGATCGACAACTGTCTCTGGTTGATAGCGTCCGATCACATGCGGGAGGCCGTCGGTCATCGGAGCGCGCGCGATGAAGGCCGCGGCATGGCCGTTCCCCCATTTGCCCAGCTTGTCGTTGTGAACATCCTGATAAAACACAGGATCGACTTGTGCGGTCAGTTCGGCGTTGATGATGGCGTACAGACCGCCATCGATCGTCACGTAGCCTGCGGGAACCACCAGAATCGTGCCGTCAGCGGGAGCGGCGGCCGCGACCTTCTCGGCACTGAATACAACGGTCGAAGGACAGCTGTCTCGGCGCGTTGGTTCCCACCCCTGCTCCAGGTCCAGGAGTGTTCCGGCCGCGGCCTTGTGCAGCCAGTCGATCAACTGATCGACAACGGCGTCCAGGCCAAACCGATGCAGCAGCTCGTTCAACGACCCTTCGAATAGGCACGGCGAGACTAACTCGCCTTGGCGATGGGGGTTGATGTGCGGCAAGTTGAGCGGGAAGTCCGCACGTAAGAAGGGCTCGGGTGCAGACAGGGGCCAGTCACTACCGAATACCAGCACGCACGTCTCGACGGTGCGCACTCCGGTCTCAGAGATACCATTGCGCCGAGACCTGTTCGGCAGTTGGACCGCAACATCGACTTCAATCTCCGTCGATGCACCAGTTGTCCTTGGCTCGCCAACGCGGATAAGGCCTCGATGCCGCTGAAGTTGATGCAGTGCGTCTGCGATGGTGCCCGTCATGATGCTCCGTGCGGCATGGGGGTGCGCGCAGAGGTCACCACGGCAGCGGCCTTCGATCCGGACTCCTTCTTCGCGGGAGGTTGCACACCCTGAGCGGTTACGGTGAAAACGAGCGGTTCCACGGACTTTTCGCTGGGGTACTCGCCTGTGCAGTAGAACTCGCCTTTTGCTTCGTCCACGATCGTCACGTACTCACGCTTCGCACGGATGCAGGGCGGATCGCTGTCATCATCTGCAATCGGCTTGCAGCTGGCGACGATGACGGCGCCGTCACGGGTCTGCGAAAGCGCCTTGCGAGCATCAGCATCGAGCTTGGCTTTTTCACGGTAGTCGGACCAGCTGTCATAGGACAGCGAATGCCAGGAACAATGATGAGGCGCCTGCATGATGTCGTACTCAAGCACATCTGCTTCAGCCTTGTGGCGTTGCCACTGGCGGTTCCAGATGAACACCTCAGCATCGCCACCAGTAAGGAATTTCGCACCATCCGGCGTCTGCGCGTCAGCCGCCAACGTGATGTTCAGAATAACGCTGGACTGGTTCTTGACCAGGCACTCTTCCTCTTCCTCGTCATCCTGGGCGTCCAGTGGAGCCAAAAGAAACGCAGAAAAGAATGCGGAACTCTTGCCATTGATCGTTGAAAAGCGCGTGTCCACCTTCCGCACAATCGAAGTGAGATCATCGGTTTTTCCGTCGATGTCCTCGCCCATGATCTGAATGCGGTCACCGTTCCCGACGGCGAAATTCTTGTCACGGTTCAGTTGCACGCGCCGACGCGCCTCCGTGTTGAATGCCTTGGCGTCGTCGCTCAAGGTGTGCGTCTTGCTGGCGCGTCGAAACACGATCGGGGACGACCACATCTCGCGGATCACGATTTTCTTGTCCTTGTCGTCCTTCTTGTCGTCCGGGTACTTGTCGAGTGGCCCTAGGTAGAAGTGTCGCTTCAACCCTCGGCAATGGTCTTGATCCGGGTGGCTCAGCAGGAACGCATCGACATACGGCCTGCCGTTCTCATCCTTCTTCAGTCGTTCGCGCAAATCCTTGGCGACATCGCGCGCCTCCCCGTCAGGGTCGTCGGCGTCTTGCCTGATGTTTACGTCGATCAGCAGAGTCGTCGCGTCGAGATCGCCGAACTTGATGAGGGTCATGTCCCCGTTGTCGACGGGAAAAAACGTGATGGTTGTAGGCACTGGGGTCTCCGGGTAGACGACCGAAGGATGATCGCGTATAGTTAATGTACGACGATTTTTTATATCCGTCTACTTTTTAGGCGTGACTGATGCAAAAACCTTCCTTTCCTGCCGCCGAACCTGCTGAGCCTAAGGGGCTAAGTTGGGGGCTGGAGAGCAGACTTCAATTCATCGATTTCCGTCTGCGCTGGGAGCGGCGCATCAACCGGATGGATCTCACCGAGCACTTTGGTATTTCGGTCCCGCAGGCATCGCTGGACATTTCCAAGTACATGGAGTTGGCGCCGAGCAACCTGACTTACGACCGCAGCTCCAAGACCTACACGGCAGCGCAGAGTTTTCACCCGCTTTACCAACGAAGCTCGGCGCAACGCTATCTAGCAGAACTGCTAGCGACAAAGATGGGAATTGTCGAGCCGACGGCCAGCTTCATCGGCTCCGCGCCGGAGACAGATTGGGCCCCGTCCCCTTGGCGCACGATCAATGAGCAGACCGTCGAAGCAGTGGTGCGCGCAATCCGCCAGCAGGAATCCATTCTGGTGAGCTACCAGTCCATGACGTCGTTGGATGAATCGGTTCGCTTGCTGTCTCCCCACGCCCTTGGCAATGACGGTTTTCGCTGGCACATGCGCGCGTTTTGCCACAAGCGCCAGCGCTTCAGCGATTTCGTCCTTGCTCGAATCCTGCGCATCGATGGCTTCGAGGCGACCCAAGTGGACTCCAACCAAGATTCGCATTGGCAAACTGTATTGACGCTGGTACTTGCACCGCATCCCGATTTGCCTGCAGCCAAGAAACGAGTCTTAGAGTTGGACTACGGCATGGAAGATGGAGAGGTCAAACTTCCATGCCGCCAAGCGTTTCTGTACTACACGCTGAGACGTTTGGGTTTGCATACCAAGGAAGCACCAGACCCCCTCGCACAGCAGATCACGCTGAAAAACCGCGATGAAATCCAACCCTATATCGACGCCTTGGCGGCACAGGCCTGACTTCACATGACAACAATTTTTGAACTGGTCAAAGACCCCTACGAGCGCAAGGCACGTGTTATCCCTGGCCTTCTTGTGGCCTTACCCGTGCTGGTGCCGCTGTTGTGCGTCTACGGGGCTCGGCACCCTGTGCTTACAGGTGTGATCGGCCTGCTGGGCGGCTGCGGCGCTATCTATGCACTCGCGAGCGTAGCGCGCGGACGTGGTAAAAAACTTGAAGAGATGCTGGTCTCAAAATGGGGTGGCATGCCCACGACCATCGCACTACGCCACCGCGACAAGTTCCTTGATGGTGTCAGCAAGCAGCGTTATCACACGGCGATCACTGCCAAGTTGGGTATCGCCATGCCAACGGCAGAAGAAGAATCAGCAAACCCAGACAAGGCAGACGACATCTACATCGGTGCCACTAAGCGGCTTCGCGAACTCACGCGTTCCAACAAGCAGCTCTTGCTGAAAGAGAACATCGCCTATGGATTTCATCGCAACATGCTGGCGATGAAGCCTGTCGGTATCCTGTCGTGCCTCATGGGCGTCGTCTACGGATTGTTGATTGCAAAGATTTTGCAGGTAGCACCTCTCCAATTTGACTTGGTGCACCTTGCCGATCCAGGGCTTGCCGCAGGCTTGACATTGCTCATTTCGCTGGCGCTACTTGCCGCATGGCTACTGTATTTCGATCAGGACGCAGTAAGGCGGATGGGATTCGTCTATGCGGAACGTTTGTTTGAATGTTTGCCGTCGTTGCCTTCTTCCTCCTCACGGAAGAAAGCCGTAAAACCGACTACAGACTGAGGTTCTGCCCAATCTCCAAACAGGCGTATAGCTCCGCAGGTGTGTCTACCGCTTCCACGTCTTGGGACGAATCGTTCCGCGAGACTCTAGCAAGAGCCGCGTGCTTTCCAGTTCCTTTTGCAGCACATCGGTATCCGGCAGAACCATCCGGTAGTTCGCCGCCATGACCTTGGTGGGTAAGCCCTCCAGCGCATACCGCGCCAGGGCGAGCCCCTTGTCGGCACAAAGAATCAGCCCCACCGGCGGGTTCTCCTCGGGATAGGCCCAGTGTTCCTTGGCATAGTTGCAGTACATGTGCATCTGGCCTACGTCCGCATGCGTCAGACTCCCCAGCTTCAGGTCGATGATGACCAGGCAGCGTAACTTGCGATGGAACAGCAGCAAGTCCACCCGATACCAGGTCTGGTCGATGCGCAAGCGCCGCTGCCGTCCAATGAAGGTGAACCCTTCACCCAATTCGAGCAGGAAGTCTTCCAGCCGCCGGATCAAGGCGGCCTCCAGATCGGACTCCGAATACTCGTCCTTGAGGTCGAGGAACTCCAGCACATAGGGGTCTTTGATGGCATCGCCGGGCGCGACGGCATCTTCGGGCTTGGCCACCGCGCCCTTGGCCAGCATCGCCGCCTTGTTTTTCGACAGCGCCGTGCGCTCGTAGAACTGGCTGCCGATCTGCCGATCCAACTGGCGCACGCTCCAGCCGCCGCGCAAGGCCTCGGCTTCATAGAACTGGCGCGCATGCTCGTCCTTGACCGACAACAGCCGCACATAGGCCGACCACGGCAGCGTGAAGACCTGCGCCAGCTCGTCCAGCCGCCAAGGCCGCACTGGCTCCGGGGAAGATTCGCCAGACACTGTCTGGCGAATTGGCCGGGTCAGAAAAAACGACCGCATCTGCTGCAGGTTCTGACGGCTGAAGCCACGGCCGAACTGCTGGGTGAGGTCGCTTGCCAGCCGCTCGATCAACTGCTCGCCATAACCCGCGCGCCGCTTGCCCTGTTGCTCGGCCTCCACGATGCGGCGGCCAATCTCCCAGTAGCTGGCCGTCATCAGCGCATTGACGCTGCGCGCTGCCGTCTGGCGCGCGGCATCGAGCAGATCCACGATGCCGCCGTGGATGCTGGCGTAGCCGGCAGGCACGGCGGCGGGTGCGACTCCCGCCATCGCAGGCGCCTTCTTGGTCATGCAGCCACCTCCGCAGGCCGCTGCGCCTCGGTGATCGTCTTGCGCCGGTTCGCCACCAGCTCGGCCGCCTTGCGCACCGGATCGTCCTCGGTGTGGACGTAGCGCATGAACATCGCCACGGTCTTGTGCGCCGTCAGCGCCATGCCGACCTTGACCGGGATGCCCGAGTTGGCAATGTCGGTCGCGGAGCGGTGGCGGATGCCATGCGTGCCGACGTGCGTGGCGCCCGCCGCCTTGAGGGCGCGGCTCCAGCCGCCGTAATACTCGCCCGTGGTCAGGTGCTTGCCGGGATGGCTTGGAGACGGCAGCACATAGGGAGTGCCTTCCTGCCGTGGCGCCGTCGAGAGCAGTCGATAGGCTTCCTCGCTCATGGGCTTGGACATGCCGCCCGTCTTGCTGTCCGGCCAGACCACGCGGCGGTTGTCCAGGTCCACCCAATCCCATCGGAGCGTCACGATTTCGGAGCGGCGGCCGGCGAACTCGAATTGAAGGCGGATCGCCAGCGGGATGACGTAGTTCTCCAGACCCTCGGCTTCGATGTGCTCCAGTCGCCGAAACAGCTTGCCCATGTCCTCGTCGCTGATGAGGTGGGTGGCCTTGCCGTTGGGGTACATCGGGACGTGGCGGCAGGGGTTGGTGCCGTCAGGCCGGTGGCCCCACACCTCGGCCAGGTTGAACATCTTGCGCATCACGCTGAAAGCACGGTTGGCCTCGGCCGGCTTGTGCGCCATCTTCTTCATCGCCGTGGCCACGTCCGGGCGCTTCACGTCCTGGACCTTCAAACGGCCCAGCATCGGAACGATGCAGCGGTCGATGACGGCCTGATACCCGCGCTGGGTGCTGGGCTTGTTGCGCTGCTTGGAGTAATCCTCCATGAACTTGGTACACAGCTCCTTGACCGTGGGGGCTGAACGGGCGGCGGCCTTGGCCGCGCTGGGGTCGCCGCCCCGGCGCACCTCGGCCAGCCATTCCTGGGCCAGCGAGCGGGCCTGCTCGACGGTCAGTTCCCCGTACAGGCCCAGGGCGGGCTTGCGCCGCTCGCCAGCGTTCGTGCGGTACTGGAGCATGAACACCTTGCGGCCCGCTGGTGTAACCTTGCACAGGAAGCCGGGCACCAGCGTGTCCCGGAGTTCGACGGCCTGCGCCTGGGGTTGTGCCGCATCGACTGCGGACTTGGTGAGCTTGAGTTTTGCCACGATGACTCCTCGGAAAGACCCGATTCCCAAGAGCCATGTAGGGGCCATCAGAGGGGAAGCCGGGTCAGGTTTCGGAAAGCACCGGCATATGTTGGACTCGCCTAAGTTATTGATAAACCTGCTGTATCGGGCTTCGGCGTAGTCCAGCAAAGTTCGGTGCTGGAGTCATGGTGAAATGAAAAAGCCCTGGCGACTGAGCAGCAAACGGCTCCTGTTCTGGTTGTTTGTCGTGCTCAGCTTCGGACGATGGACCGACATGCGATTCCTGCAGATCGGCTTTCGCGCCAGAACGCCCGGTCGCTGATTTTCAGTCGAACCGCAAAACACTCAGGCAGTGCTTTTCTACCTGCAAGCAATAACCGCGCACCCGGGCATCGGCAAACGCAGCGATTGCAGCATCTGAAAGCGGCTGAACTGAGAAGCGGATCAGATCGGGTTCAAAGACCACCCGCACGTCCAGAAAATCCAGCCAGGTTCGGGTCAAGGGGTGCACAACTTTGTGCACGCACTCTTTTGCGCAAAAAATCATCCTGCCCGCGGCGGGCAAGCGAACCTCTACGGAATTAACCCAGTCGCGTTCCTGTTCGCCCAGGACCAGTTCGCCGGTTTCGCCTGGCAGGGGTAGCGCTGGCTCCACATCGATGCCTATGCCGCGGCAATCTCCGGAACGCGCGAGCGATGCCGCCGCATATCCATCGGTGTGACTCAGGCTGCCGACGATCCCGTTCGGCCACAGTGGCCCGCCCTCTGCTCCACGCGGGATCTCTTCAACCGCGATATCCATCCCCCGCAGCAGTTCGATTGCCAGGTTCCGGGCACCCGCAGATTGATGCTTTCGCCTTGCAGTGGCTTTGGCGCGCGTCAGGCCAACACCCTGCGGATCACCAATAAAGGCCAACCCGAGGCGGACATCCGGCCACGGAGAATCTATTGCAACTCGCCGCGCCTGCAGCCTGGCCGCGACCACGCCTGCGATCCCTGGGAGAGCGCTTTCGCAGCCGCAGCTAGTCGGTAACCGCCCCTTTCGCCGCACTGGACACCACGCGCGCAAACTTGGATAGCACACCGCGCGTGTAGCGCGGAGCTGGTTGTTTCCATGCCGCGCGACGCTTCTCGATCTCGGCATCGTCAACATTGAGCTGGATCAGCAGCTTCCTGGCATCCACGGTGATGGAGTCGCCTTCCTCGACCAGCGCAATGACGCCGCCATCAAAAGCTTCGGGGGTGACGTGTCCAACCACCATGCCCCAGGTGCCGCCGGAGAATCGTCCGTCGGTAATCAGGCCCACGCTTTCACCGAGCCCTTTGCCGATGATGGCGGAGGTCGGCGCCAGCATTTCGCGCATGCCAGGACCACCACGCGGACCTTCGTAGCGAATCACCAGCACGTCGCCAGCCTTGATCTTGTCGGCAAGGATGGCCTCCATGCACTGCTCTTCGGAATCAAACACACGCGCCGGGCCGGTGATGACCGGGTTTTTCAGGCCGGTGATCTTGGACACGCAGCCCTCGGGCGACAAGTTGCCCTTCAGAATGGCCAGATGGCCCTGTGCATACATGGGATTGTCCCAGCTGCGGATCACATCCTGGTCCTTGCGCGGCTCGGCTGGCACCGATGCCAGTTCTTCAGCCATGGTGCGCCCGGTGATGGTCATGGCATCGCCGTGTAGCAGACCTTTGTCGAGCAACATGCGCAGCACCTGCGGGACGCCGCCCGCGGCGTGCAGATCAACCGCAACGTACTTGCCGGACGGCTTGAGATCGCAGATCACCGGCGTGCGAAGACGAATGGCCTCGATGTCATCGAGCTGGAAATCGACATGCGCTGCGTGCGCAATGGCCAGGAAATGCAGCACGGCGTTGGTTGAGCCGCCGGTGGCCATGACCAGCGCAATGGCGTTTTCGATGCTCTTGCGCGTCACGATGTCACGCGGCTTGATGTCCTTGGCAATTGCGTTGTAGAGCACCTGAGCGGACTCCGCGACAGAGTCTGCTTTCTCAGGGTCCGGGCAGGACATCTGCGACGAGCCCAGCAGGCTCATGCCCAGCGCCTCGAAGGCGGAGGACATGGTATTGGCGGTATACATGCCGCCACAGGCGCCGGTCGACGGACAGGTGTTTTTCTCGATGCCTTCAAAATCTTCCTTGGACATCTTGCCGTTGCTGTAGGCCCCGACGGCTTCAAACGTCGAAACGATGGTCAGCGGCACACCTTTCCAGTTGCCCGGCTTGATGGTGCCGGCATAGCAGAACACGCTGGGCACATTGATGCGCAGCATGCCGATCATGGCACCCGGCATGTTCTTGTCGCAGCCACCGACAGCCAGCACGCCATCCATGCACTGCGAGGAGGCTGCGGTTTCGATGGAATCGGCAATCACCTCACGCGACACCAGCGAATACTTCATGCCTTCGGTGCCCATGGAAATACCATCAGTGACCGTCGGGAAGCCGAAGGTCTGCGGCATGGCGCCGGCTTCGCGCAGCGCGGCTTCCGCACGGGCAGCCAGCGGCGCGATACCCGCATTGCAGGGGTTCATTGTGGAATGACCGCTGGCAACACCGACGATGGGCTTGTCAAAGTCGCCGTCGCCAAAGCCAACCGCACGCAGCATGGCTCGATTGGGGCTGCGGGCAACGCCAGCGGTGATGGTCTTGGAATGGCGATTCATTGGAGTGGTCATGGCAATCGGACACACGTTTTGGATTTGTGGGCCGGCAATTCTACGGTGCCCGAGGCAGACTCACTAGAATTGCGCCATGAATTACCTCGATTTCGTCACTATGCCGCTTCAGGGCAGCGCGATTGTTGCGCTGGCTACGGCGATTGGCATGACCGGGGTCATCATCTCTGTCGCCTATTTTCTGGGTGATCCGCGCTCGCCCGCCACCCGCGCACTGGCGTTTTCGGTCGGCACGGTCGGGATTGCAAATGCCTGCTACCCGGTGCAGCACGTTCTGCACCCTTATGGCTTCGGTACTTGGTGGCTGGTGTCATGGCCCGTTCTGGACGCATTGGTCATGAGCGGTCTTTTCGTGTGGATGATTCATGTCACGCGCGGCGCACAGCCCAGTGCGCGTGCCCAGCGCTGGGTACGCATGCTGGCCTGGTTGTTCGCTGCTGCAACCAGTGTCTACCTCATTTTGGGCGCTTTCTTTCCGGTTGAGCGCATGACCCGCTTCCTGTTCTGCCTGGGACACGAGCAGAGCTGCAGTGGCCAGTATTTCTGGATGTTTGCGACGCCGATTGCGCTCATGGCCTCGCTGCTGATGAGCACCGGCATTATCGTCCTCACCCAAAAGATCGATGACGCCGAGCGTGAACGGGTGATCTGGACAGCGATCGCCACCCCCTTCTTCTTCGCCAATTACGTACTGCCGGCCGGGTACAACGTGATGAGCAGCCTGCCCGGCCTGTTCATCTTTATGGTCGGCGGGGTCCGTTATCACATCATTCAGGGTGAACGGGGCCGGTTCATGAGCCGTTTTCTGTCGCAGGAAGTGGTCAAACAGGTCAGTACGCGTGGACTCGCCTACACCATGCAACCGCAGAAACTGGAATTGACAGTGGTGTGCTGTGACCTGCGCGGATTCACCCATTTTTCCAAGGCACACGACTCCAACGAGGTCACCAGGTTGCTCGGTGAGTATTACGAGGCTGTGGGCGACGTGGTTGGCCGCTATCACGCTACGATCCAGGACTACGCGGGCGACGGAATCATGATCCTGGTCGGCGCGCCGATCGCCATGGAAAGCCATGCGCGCATCGGGCTGGAACTGTCGCGCGATGTACTCCAGGTCTCCGAAGCCATTGCCCAGCGCTGGTCGCGGCCGGAAACGCCGCTCGCTGTGGGCCTCGGTATTGCCAGCGGCATCGTCACGGTGGGCACCATTGGTTCTTCCACTCGGATGGAATACACCGCCATCGGCACCGCCGCCAATCTCGCCTCACGGCTTTGCGATCATGCCGGTGCAGGCGAAATCCTCATTGACATGCGAACCGTTGAACTGGCCGGGGCCGACGGCCTCGATGTGCGCGCGCCGATTCCCATCAAGGGCATGGGCGATGTCGCTCATTACGTCCAGCATGAGCGGCGCGCCTAGCAGAACCGTGCGCGCCCACAGGCAGCACTAACGAGTCTCAATACTCCAAAGGCTATCAAGCAGCGGACCGAATGGGCCAGACGCTCCGCTCCATACGATGAATGCCATCACCAGTACATTAAGCAAGACCACGAACCAGAAAACCGACTGGAATGCCTCCTTGCTGGACTTGTGGCGCAACAAGCGTTGCCCTGCCAGGGCGCCGGGCCAGCCGCAGACCAGCGCCATCAAATGCAAAGTCGACTCCTTTGTTCGCCAATTCCCCAGTTGCGCAGAGGATTTGTCCCATGCGTAGGCGAAGAAAGTGATCAGGCTGGCGGAAATGTAGGCGGCAACAATCAGCCAGGGAATGCGTCCCATGTAAGCAGCTGCAATCAGCCCGAGCAGGAACATCCAGGTAAACAGGACCGGGAAGCGCGACCTGCTCTGCCCGGCGCGAGCAGAATGTCGAGGCACTGGCGGCTGCCCGGCAAAACGGACTTTCTCTGCTCTGGAGCGTCCGCGTGGGTCCTTGCCAATCTCGTAGGAAACGATGTCTCCTACAACCGGGCGCCGCGTCGTTCCGATAAAGGCCTTGATGTGCACGAAGACCAAAGTCCCATCACCATGCCAGGCGATAAAGCCGAAGCCCTTGTCGTCATTCCAGCGTGTGATGTTGCCCTGCAGCCGCATTGGACGCTTAGCCTTCAGCCGCGCGCCAAGCGCTCAGCGCGAAGCGACAAGCCCGCCCTGCCGATGCCTGTATTCCCGACATCGCAGGACGGCTGTAACCATGGCCGCGCCCTTACTTGGGCTGCGGCACCACCCGCAGATACGGCTTGATTTCCTTAAACCCTCCCGGGAACAGTTTCTCTGCGTCGGCATTGCTCACGGCCGGCACAATGATCACGTCTTCGCCCTGCACCCAGTTGACCGGGGTCGCCACCTTGAACTTGTCGGTCAGCTGCAGCGAATCAATCACCCGCAAAATTTCGTCAAAGTTGCGGCCAGTGCTGGCCGGGTAGGTCAGCGTCATGCGGATCTTCTTGTTGTGGTCGATCACAAAGACGCTGCGCACGGTCAGCGTGTCGCTGGCATTGGGATGGATCATGCCGTAGAGGTTGGCGACCTTGCGGTCCTCGTCAGCGATCAGCGGGAAGTTCAGGGCAGCGCCCTGCGTCTCCTCGATGTCCTTACTCCAGCCATGATGATCTTCGAGTTTGTCCACGGACAGGCCGATGGCCTTGACGCCGCGCCGGTCAAAGTCTTCCTTGAGCTTGGCGGTATAGCCCAGCTCCGTGGTGCAAACCGGGGTGTAGTTCTTGGGGTGGCTGAACAGCACGCCCCAGCCATTTCCCAGCCACTCATGAAATTTGATCGGGCCTTCAGTGGTGGGTGCTTCGAAGTCGGGGGCGATATCGCCAAGTTGCAGTCCCATGCTTGTGCTCCTCTTGCGTCAAATTTCGGGTCCACTATCTTGCGCCAGCAAGGCTTGTTGCGCCAAACCCCGTCCGCGCAAAAGAAATCGGGTGCTCAGGCCGATGGCAGCCAGCCCCAGACCGACAATGAAACCCCACCAGATTCCGGTCGGGCCGATATCAAGCCAAAACGCCAAACCGATGGCCACCGGCAATCCGCCGCACCAATAGGCCAGCAAGGTAATGATCATGGGAACAAGACTGTCCTTGATGCCGCGCAATGCGCCATTTGATGTGGCTTGAACGCAATCAAAAATCTGGAACACCGCCGCAAAGGCGAGGAAAGCCGTCGCCGGTGCAGCAAGTCGCTCGACGTCGGTATAGACCGCAACAATCAGCCCCGGCGCAAACGCCATGAAGGCAGCCGAACACAGTGCAAAACAGACGCCGAGCAGGATTCCGGTCCTGCCACGTAATTCGGCGGCGCCCAGATCGCCAGCGCCGGAAGCCTGTCCGACCCTGACTGTGGTCGCCATGCCAATGGCCGTAGGCACCATGAAACAGAGCGCGGCAAAGTTGATCGCAATCTGATGGGCTGCGATGGCCTCGGCACCGAACCGTGCCATGAGCAGACTGCCGATGCAGAACAACCAGGCCTCGGCGGTCAACATGGCCGCAATCGGCATTCCGAGGCGCAGTATTTCGAGGTGCTGGCGCTGCAGACGCGGCCATCCGCCCCGGGGCATGTTCAGTGAGCGCAGCACGGGTGAGTGCTGATAGGACAACAGAAAAACGCCGACCATGGCCCAGGCCGCGATGGTGGTGGCCCATCCGCACCCCTCCGGGCCCAGGGCCGGAAGCCCCCAGTGCCCATACATCAGCAGCCAATCAAAGCCCGCGTTGACGATCAAGCCCGTGATTCCGGCCGTCAGGGCAACGCGAATCTGGCCAAAACCTTCTGCACCGTTGCGCAGAAAGAAGCAAAGACTGAAGGGCAGGCTGGCCCAGGACAGGGCGTGAAGGTAGTCACGGGCCATGGGGAAGGTGCGATCGTCGAGGCTCAGCAGATTCAGCAAGGGCTCGGTTGCCCAGCGCATGAGCTAAGGTCCAGATCAGACCAAGCGCCACCGCCATGAGCAGCGCCCCGCGCAGAAAATGGCCGATTGTTTCAGGACTGTGCTTCGCACCGACCCGGTGCGCCACGATGGGCGAGATCGCCATCGCCACGCCCATGAACATGACCAGGACCATGAACCAGGCATTGGCCCCCACCGCTACCGCTGCCAGTTCATTGGCGCCGAGACGCCCGGCAAATATGGCATCCACGGTGCCGGCGCTCACGAAACTGAGCTGTGCCGCGATCAGCGGCAGCGCGAGACGCAGGTTGGCACGCGCCTCGATGCGCACATCTGCCAGAACCAGGGACATGGATTATTTTCAAGAGCCAACGCGGGGCGCGCGATTGTACGGGGCTTGGCGGCACAGACAGAAAGAATCAAGCTGTGCGCCCGAAAAAATCTCTTTAGCCAAAAGCCATGCCTTTTCTGCAAATTCGATGCGATTCCGGACACCCTGAATTCGCCGAGGAAATTCTCCTGGCCTGCGGCGCACTGAGCGTCAGTCAGGTGGATGCGGCAGACGAACCGGTGCTCGAACCCGCTCCCGGTGACACCCCGCTATGGCCGCGCACCATCTCCATCGGCCTGTTCCAGCCCGACGCCGACGCCGCAGAAGTGGAATCCCAGCTGAGATCGGTCCTGCCCGATGGCGCTGATCTGAACCTGCAGGTGGAGAACGTTGAGGATCAGGACTGGGTTCGCGTATGGCTGGAAAATTGCCCGCCGATGAAGTTTGGCCAACGCCTGTGGGTCTGCCCGGAGGCCAAGCGCGTCGATGAACCGGGCTGCGCCACGCTCATGCTTGATCCCGGTCTGGCCTTTGGCACCGGTACTCACCCGAGTACCGCGCTTTGTCTGGAGTGGATCGCCCATCAGCCGATAACTGATCTGGAGGTCATCGATTTCGGTTGTGGCAGCGGCATCCTCGGCATCGCCGCGCTCAAGCTCGGCGCGCGCCAGTGCGTCGCATTCGATATTGATCCGCAGGCGATCATCGCCACGCGCGAAAACGCACGCCGCAACGAGGTTTCGTCCGGCATGCAATTGGTTGAACATGACGCACCGTTCGAAGCAGAAAAAGCAGACGTCGTCTTTGCCAATATTCTTGCGCGCCCCTTGATTGAGCTTGCACCCTTGTTGTGCAGCAAGCTGAAGCCCGGTGGTGCAATCGTGCTCGCGGGTCTGCTGGATCGGCAGGCGGAGGAAGTACGCCAAGCCTATGCCGAACATCTCGATTTCGAAGCGGATCAATCGCAGGAAGGATGGACGCGCATCGCTGGGCGCTTACGAATTTAGATCAACAAAATGTTCCAACTGCCTGCGGCCATTGATGGTCTGTGATCTTGGTCAATTTTTTTTGCATTCGACCTTTTTTCAAAGCGGTCATTGGCGCTATGATTGCGCCCCAATTTTATAAGCGCGCGGAATGGAGAGTGTCATATCCGCCGACAGGGCGACCCCAGAATGTCTGCTCAAAAGAATCTAGAGTGCAAACCGTTGAGCCAATCCGTCGCCGAATGCATCGACGCATACTTCGGCAGCCTCAATGGTCATCGGCCTGCTGAGTTGTACACCACCGTTCTCGATCAGGTCGAACCCCCGCTGTTGCGTGCCACCCTGCGCTACTGCGATCACAATCAGTCTCGCGCTGCCGAGATGCTCGGCCTGAATCGCGCAACGCTTCGCAAGAAATTGCGACAGCACAACATTAGTTTGAATCCAACCAATTGACGCGCGAACCTCGCGCCCTACCGGATGCCCCCGTCTGATGATTCGTCGTGCTCTGCTTTCAGTCTCCGACAAGACTGGACTGATTGAACTCGCTCGCGCCCTCGCGCAACTGGATGTTGAACTGATTTCCACCGGCGGTACTTACCGCGCGCTGCACGAAGCCGGCCTGAAAGTACGCGAAGTCTCCGAACACACCGGTTTTCCGGAAATGATGGACGGCCGGGTCAAGACCTTGCATCCCAAGATTCATGGCGGACTGCTCGGGCGTCGTGGTATCGACGATGCGCTCATGGAAGAGCATGAGATCAGCGCCATTGACCTGCTGGTGGTTAACCTCTACCCCTTTGAGGCCACGGTCGCCAAGGCAGATTGCACACTCGAAAACGCCATTGAGAACATCGATATCGGCGGCCCCGCCATGGTTCGATCTGCGGCCAAGAACTGGCTGCATGTGGGCGTACTGACCGACCCTGCGCAGTATCCTGCCGCCATGGAAGAACTCAGTCGTGGCTGCAAACTGAGCCGCGAAACACGCTTCGCACTTTCCGTTGCCGCGTTCAATCGTATTGCGCAGTACGACGCGGCCATCAGCGATTACCTTTCCTCGCTGAGTTCCGAAGGCCAGCGTCAGGAATTCCCGGAACAAACCAACAGCAACTACGTCAAAGTGCAGGATCTTCGCTACGGTGAAAACCCGCACCAGGAAGCAGCCTTCTATCGCGACGTGCATCCTCAGGCCGGGACCCTCGCAACTTTCAAGCAGCTGCAGGGCAAGGCGCTGAGCTTCAATAATCTCGCGGATGCCGACACTGCATGGGAATGTGTGCGCAGTTTCAATGAGCCGGCATGCGTAATCGTCAAGCACGCAAATCCCTGCGGCGTTGCGGTGGCTGACAATCCCCTTGGCGCATACGAGCTTGCCTACGCAACGGACCCCACCTCTGCTTTTGGCGGCATTATCGCGTTCAACCGTCCGCTGGACGCTGCAACTGCGCGTGCCATTGTCGAGCGTCAGTTCGTTGAAGTGATTCTGGCACCTGACATTGAAGCCGAAGCGCTGGAAGTGACGGCAACCAAGACCAATGTTCGCGTATTGCAGATTCCAGAAGGCGATGGACGCAACCTGCACGACATCAAGCGCATTGGTTCCGGCTTGCTGGTGCAAAGCGGTGATCACCGCATTGTGACGCGTGACGACCTCAAGATCGTCAGCAAGCGTGAGCCTACCGCCAAGGAAATCGAGGACCTGCTGTTTGCGTTCCGCGTTGCCAAGTTCGTCAAATCCAATGCCATTGTCTACGCGCGAAACCGTCAAACCATCGGCGTTGGTGCAGGGCAGATGAGCCGCGTCTATTCGGCCAAAATTGCCGGGATCAAGGCCGCAGACGAGAAGCTGGAAGTACGCGGATCGGTCATGGCATCGGACGCCTTCTTCCCCTTCCGCGATGGAATTGACGCTGCCGCAGCCGCGGGAATTGCGGCCGTGATTCAACCTGGCGGCTCCATGCGCGACGCAGAAGTCATTGCTGCTGCGGACGAAGCCGGCATGGCGATGGTGTTCACCGGTGTTCGCCACTTCCGGCACTGAAGATCAGGTCTTGCGAACGATGCACTCGCGACGATCACCGTCGCTGCCGCATGACGCTTCGAGAAAAGCACAATTTACGACAGTCCCTTCACGAACGCTGCAGGTACCGTCAGCCCTGGGGATACGATTCGGCTCCGCATGCTGTCATCAGCGAACGCCGGTGCAACCCGACGTGCTTATGTGACCATCGGCCGGCTCAGGACGGTCTGGTCGGTGACCACGGCGCCCTAGCAGGGCCAAACCGATCTATCTTTCGGGCACAGGGACGAGACGCGCGCGCAAGCCTGGATAGAAGCACATCAGTGCCACTGCGCGTGCCACCACAAAGATGATCATGGCCATCCACAGACCGTGGTTGCCCCAAATGCGTGTCAACAGGAACCAGGCAAGCAGGAAAGCCAGCAGTGAAATGAACGAGGCATTGCGCATCGCCTGTGTCTGGGTCGCGCCAATAAAAATGCCGTCGAGTTGAAAGGCGGCAAACGCGCACAAGACATAGGCAACGCAATACGGCAGGAAGGCCTCTGCTGCCAGACGAACCTCGGGAATATCCGTCAGCGCCTGAATACCGAAGGAGCCGCCCAATAGAATCACGGCGGACAAAGTGATCGCCGTAAAACCCGCCAGACTCACAGAGCGACGCACCACGGTATCGAACATCGCTTTGTTACGCGCGCCAACAGCATTCCCCACCAGAGGTTCCGTAGCATTGGCATAACCATCCAGCAGATAAGCACTAAAGGTGATGAACTGGATCAGCACATGATTGGCAGCGAGCATGACATTTCCGTACTGCGCCGCCTCGTTGGTAAACCAGGCAAAGCCAAACAGCAGAAACAGCGTGCGCAGGAAAATATCGCGATTCACCGTAAAGCTCCGCCGCAGGGCCTGCTGACGCAGAATGCGCGGCCACTCCAGAAACGATGCCTGATCGGTATGCCGCTGACGGAACAGGCGTACTGCCAGACTCAGCGCCAGGATCAAGGCGCACCATTCGGCAATGGCAGTCCCCAGCGCAATGCCGCTCACGCCCCAGGCAAACACCCCGGCAAACAGCAGGTCCAGCAGAATATTCAGGCTGTTCAGGAATAACTGCACCTTGAGCAACAAATCACTGCGACCCAGACCGATGAACGCGCCCATGACCGCATACATGGCCAGGCTCGCTGGCGCGCCCCAGATGCGAATGCCCAGGTACTGTGCGGCGAGCGACTCGGCCCCGACATCGGCACTCAGTACGCCAAGAGAAAACCGAATGATTCCGCTCTGAGCCAGGATGGCAAACAGGCCAAGTCCGGTGGCGATTAGCAGTCCGCGCATCAAGGTGGCGCGAACCTCCGGTTCATCGCCCTCGCCCACCGCCTGCGCAGTAAGACCCGTGGTTCCCATGCGCAGAAACCCACAACCCCAATAAATAAAATTGAAGATCAGCGCACCGAGCGCGATGGCGGCCAGCGCGCGCGCATCGCCGGTGTGACCAATGACAGCGGTATCCACCAGACCAAGAATGGGCACGCTGCAATTGGCCAGCATAATCGGCCAGGCCAAAGAAAAAATGCGCCCGTAGCCCGGCGGCTGGCCTTCAGCAGAAATATTCAAATTCGCCGAACCTGCGGCGGCTCTTCCCTGGGGATCAGTCGCGAATCTTCAACACCCGCTCTTGCGGTGCGCCGTCCCGCAATTCCCAAGCACGCATTTCCAGAACGCCCTTGGTATTGAGCGAAACCAGCAGATGCAGACCGCCTGCAGACAGTTGGCTCGCCTCCGGCACCGCTGGTGCCGTCGGTATCGACCACAGCCGCGCCCACAGCTGCTCACCGCGGGACTGGATCAGTGAGTCATCGTCCCCCAGAGAAAAACTGCAGGGTTCGTCAGCCTTTGCACCCACCAGACCGGTAATGCTTTCGGGCTGCGCTACTTGCGCCTCGTGCATGATGACAATGGCCAGTCGTCGCGGCATCACCAGATCTTGTTTTGTATTCATCGACTCTTCTTCTTTACGGTTTGTTGGCGCAGACAGGACATTCGGGATCACGCGGAATCTGCATGCGCCGCTCACGATCATTCAGGGCATCCCAGACCCATAGCGTACCCGCATCCTGATTCAATCCCAGCAACAGCTTCAAGGCAACGAGCGCCTGACGTACGCCCACCACACCCACCACTGGCCCCAAAATGCCGGCTTCCTCGCAGCTTTCCTGCTCGGCGCCTGCCGAAGGGTAGAGGCAGGCATAGCAGGCACTGCCATGAGCCGGGTCAAAAACGCCCAGCTGACCTTCGAAGCGAATGGCAGCACCGGAAACCAGGGGACTTCGCGCCGCAACACAGGCCCTGTTGATCGCAAAGCGACTGGAAAAATTGTCGGTACAGTCCAGAACCACATCAACCTGAGCGGCGGCGGCCTGCAGCCCTTCATCATTCAATGGCCCTGCGAGACATTCGATCTCGCATTCTGGATTGAGCATCTGCAATTGCTGACGCGCCGCGTCCAGCTTGCTCTGGCCCAACTGATCATTGCGATACAGCACCTGTCGATGAAGATTGGATGCGCTGACGCGATCAAAGTCGCTCAGGACCAACTTGGCCAGTCCAGCGCCTGCAAGATACATCGAAGCCGGTGCACCCAGACCGCCAAGTCCTACGATCAACGCTGATGAATCGCGCAGGATCTGCTGGCCATTGACGCCAATTTCGCGCAGCGATACCTGCCTTGCATAACGATCCAGTGCATTCATAAGACCCGCCGTCCCGCAGTGATACGTTCGCGCTGACCAAAATCCAGACGTGTTTCAATTTTCGCAAACCCGGCGGCTGAGAAAAGCGCGCGTACTGCACGCCCCTGATCATGGCCATGCTCAAGCAGCAGGTAGGCGCCAGGCTTCAGATAGCGCGCGGCCTGCGAAACAATGTGACGCAAATCATCCAGACCATCGACACCCGACACGAGCGCAGACATCGGCTCATGTGACAAGGCCTGCAGATGCGGATCGTCCTGGGCGATATAGGGCGGATTGCTGACAATCAAATCGAATGAAATCGGTGCACCCTGACCCAGGGCCTCAAACCACGATCCGCTGGCAAAATTGACGTTGGCGAGCTCCGCGCGCAGCGCATTGCACCGGGCAACTTCCAGGGCCGACTCACTCGCATCGGTGGCCCAGACCTGCGCGTCCGGCCGTTCGCTGGCCAGTGCCAGGGCAATGCTGCCGCTTCCCGTGCCCAGATCCAGAATCTCGAGCGGCTTATCGCCCGGTCCCGCTGTCAGTTCGATGGCCCACGCCACGAGCGTCTCGGTCTCGGGCCGGGGGATCAGAACCTGCGGTGAAACCTGCAGATCAAGTGTCCAGAATCCTTGCGAGCCGATCAGATAAGACACCGGCTCGCCGCCTTCACGCCTCTGCAGGAGGTGCTCAATCTGCTTGGCGCTTTGATCATCAACGGCATCACGATCGCGTGCGAACAGTGCGCCACGCGAAACCTGCAGAACGTGCGAAAGAATCAGCTCGGCGTCGGCGCGCGCGCTGTCACTGCAGCCAGCCAGCCGCTGTCGGGCCTGTTGAAGATGTTCCGCAACGGTCAATTTACTCGCTACCCAACTCAGCCAGAAGCGAGGCCTGGTACTCGGCCAGCAAAGGCTGGATCACCGGCTGCAGGTCGCCCTGGATGATCTTGTCGAGCTGATAGAGCGTCAGATTGATCCGGTGATCCGTGACTCTCCCCTGCGGAAAGTTGTAGGTCCGGATGCGTTCGGATCGATCCCCGCTGCCCACGAGCGCCTTGCGCGTTGCGGCCATGTCGCTTTGCTGCCGGTCGCGCTCCGCTGCAAGCAAACGTGACGCCAGCAGGGCCATCGCCTTGGCTCGGTTCTTGTGCTGACTGCGCTCCTCCTGACACTCCACCACCACGCCGCTCGGCAAATGGGTGATGCGGATAGCTGACTCGGTCTTGTTGACGTGCTGACCACCCGCCCCGCTGGCACGGTAGGTGTCGACCTTGAGATCAGCAGGGTTGATGTCGATTTTCTCGGTCTCCGCAATTTCCGGAAGAATGGCCACGGTTGCGGCACTGGTATGAATACGCCCCTG
>TARA_R110000850_G_scaffold109292_6_pt1 | contig 25149 bp, 28 predicted proteins | sample TARA_R110000850 | Tara Oceans TARA_R110000850 (sample SAMEA4397586) | marine metagenome | biome: Polar Biome; feature: [SRF] surface water layer (ENVO:00010504); material: water (ENVO:00002006), including particulate matter (ENVO:01000060) such as... | depth 5 m | reverse complement strand
TTTTGACATGTCCATCGAGATCAGAGGAGGTCGCGTGGACGGTGTCGCACAGATCGATACGCCGAGCCGGGAAGACACCATTTCGGATGATCTAAGGCGCAAGCTGCGCATCATTGCGCGTAACGAGCTTTTCAATAATCTTGATCCGCGCAATCAGCGTTTGCTTGCCTTTGCCGCGCAGTGGATTTCGATCGAGAAGGGTGGTCAGATATTCGCCATGGGGCAAAGGCCGGATGCAGTTTATCTGTGCCTGTCAGGCAAGAGCGAACTCAATTGGGTAGATCCGAACGGGGCAAGCCATCACGTGTCTACTGTGGAAGCAGGCAGGTTGATCGGCGACCTTGCAGTGTTGATGAACGAACCGCGGCAATTTGACTTTATCGCAGTCGAAGACAGTAGCTTTTTGAGGATCGGGGCCGATCAGTTCCGGTCGGTCGTCGAAAATGACAAGGTTATTCTGCTAAGCCTGCTGCGCACGGTTTCCAGCCACCTGACCGGGGCCGCCGACTTGTTACGCACCGCGGGAATAGACATCCCGCGCACCGGTGAGAATTTACCGGTACCACTTGGGGATAAACGCTCGTGAACAGATATTCAGCCCATGCGGCGTTTTATGCGCCAGCAATTCCAAGTGCTGCGGTTTGGCGTGTCGTCATTGGTTTCTTGGCGGCCTCGGCAATTTATCTGTTGCTGAATAATCTTTTATTTGGCGCGGTCTTTTCAGTTCTGGGCGCGCAAAGTGACGCGTTCTACCAAGATATCATGGCGGGGCGCACCCCGTTCGCGATGCTGTTGCTGTTGGGAAGCTTCGGGTTGATGATCACCGGTGTGGCCGTGGTGACCCGTCTCATCCACCGGCGTTCTTTCCTGGGCCTGATCGGGCCTATGGAACTGGCTTTGTCCCAGTTCGGCGCAGTTTTGGGGGTAATGGTGTTGCTGAACGCAGCAATATACATTCTGCCCCCTTGGGACATGGGAGCAGACTATGTTCCAAACATGGAATTTTCCAAGTGGGTCCTGCTGCTGCCCTTTTCTCTCATCGGGGTGCTGATTCAGGTCACGGCTGAGGAAATGGTTTTCCGCGGCTACGTTCAGCAACAGCTTGCCGCGCGCTTCCGGTCTCCGCTTGTCTGGATGGTGTTGCCTGCTGCGCTGTTTGCCCTGGGCCATTACCTGCCTGACCAAGCGGGCGAAAATGCATTTCTCATTGCGCTATGGGCCGGGGTGTTCGGCATGCTGATGGCTGACCTCACGGCGCGGTCAGGGTCGTTGGGTCCGGCGATTGCCGTGCACTTTTCAAACAACGTTGCCGCTATCGTGTTTATCTCGATGCCGGATGACCTGTCGGGGTTGGCCTTGTACCTGACCCCGTTTGGAATGGACAATCCCGAAGAGCTGCGCGCATGGTTGCCTGTTGATTTTGCCCTCATGCTAGTAACCTGGCTAGCAGCCCGGCTGGCGATCCGCCGTTGATTGCAATTTCGCCCACGCCAGCTTATCTGAAAGTCGAAACTGAAAGCAAAGGTTCGCCATGAACTGGATCAACAACTACGTTCGCCCTCATATCAATTCAATCTTCTCGCGCCGCGAGACGCCTGACAATCTTTGGACCAAGTGCGAAGAATGCGGGACCATGTTGTTCCACCGCGAGGTGTCAGACAACCTGAATGTATGCACAAGCTGTGGCCACCACATGGCGATCACCCCACGTGCGCGGTTTAAGGCATTGTTCGACGGAGGCGTGTTCGTAGAGGTTAAGGTGCCAGCACCGACGCCTGATCCGCTCCATTTCCGCGACCAAAAGAAGTATCCCGACCGACTGAAAGCTGCGCAGAAACAAACGTCCGAGGCCGAGGCAATGCTGGTTGCGAAGGGTGAAATCGGGCGCACGCAGATTGTTGCAGCGGGGCAGGACTTTTCGTTCATGGCCGGGTCGATGGGGATGTATGTCGGGAACGCCATAATTGCTGCGGCACAAGAAGCCGTGAAGTTGAAGGCACCGCTAATTCTGTTTTCCGCTGCGGGAGGTGCGCGGATGCAAGAAGGCATTCTTAGCCTCATGCAGATGCCCCGGACGACGGTCGCAGTCCAGATGCTGAAGGAAGCCGGATTGCCGTATATCGTCGTGCTGACCCATCCGACGACGGGTGGGGTAACGGCGAGCTATGCGATGTTAGGGGACGTTCAAATCGCCGAGCCCGGTGCCTTGATCTGTTTTGCAGGTCCCCGCGTTATCGAACAGACGATCCGCGAGAAGCTGCCTGAGGGTTTTCAACGTGCGGAATACCTCCTGGACCACGGGATGCTGGACCGGGTGACCCCGCGCACCAAGCTGCGCGATGAGCTGATCGAGATCACCCGCATGCTGATGAAGCTGCCCCCTGCGGTGCGCGGTGATTTGCCGCCTCCTACCGAAGGAGGTGATTTACCGCATGCTCTGTCAGAGGGTAACAAGGCGGAAAAAGCCAAGAAATGACGCGCTCAGGCTCTGATGTGGTGCTGGCGCGCATGATGGCGCTGCATCCCAAGATCATCGACCTGACGCTTGACCGGATGTGGCGGTTGCTGGACGCATTGGGAAATCCCCAGGATCAACTTCCGCCGGTGATACATATCGCGGGCACCAATGGAAAAGGGTCGACACAGGCCATGATCCGGGCGGGCCTTGAAGATGCAGGCCACCGGGTCCATGCCTATACCTCGCCGCATCTGGCGCGGTTTCATGAGCGCATCCGGGTCGCAGGAGAGCTGATTTCAGAAGACGCGCTGACAGCTATCCTGGACGAATGTTATGACGTGAATGCTGGCCGGGATATTACGTATTTCGAGATAACCACCTGTGCCGCTTTTCTTGCCTTTGCGCGTACGCCCGCGGATTTTACATTGTTGGAAGTGGGGCTTGGCGGTCGCCTGGACGCGACAAATGTCGTGCGGCAACCGGCGCTGACGATCATCACTCCGGTGTCGATCGACCATCAGCAATATCTGGGCAATACGCTGGCCGAGATAGCTGGTGAAAAGGCCGGCATCATCAAACGCCAGGTGCCTTGCATCATCGGTCCACAGGAAGATGCGGCACTGCAAGTCATTGAAGCCCAGGCCGCCCGACATCGCGCCCCGGTATTGGCAAGCGGGCAGCACTGGCACGTGGCGGAAGAGGCCGGCAGAATGGTCTATCAGGATGAAACCGGGTTGCTCGATTTGCCGCGCCCCAACCTGTTGGGCGCACACCAGATTTCCAATGCAGGGGCCGCTTTGACGGCTTTGCGTCATCTTGGGATCGCAGCGCCACATTGCGAGGCCGCCGTCACGCGAGCCGAGTGGCCGGCGCGTATGCAGCGGCTGCGCAAGGGGCCGCTGACTGATAGCGCTCCGCTGGCCGAAATATGGCTGGACGGGGGGCATAATCCTGCCGCTGGCCAAGCGATTTCCAAGCTGTTGGCAGACATGCCGAAACGGCCCACCTACTTGATCTGCGGTATGCTGAACACCAAGGATATCGGCGGGTACTTGCGGCCACTGGCCGCGCATGCCGACCACCTCTATGCGGTCTCGATCCCGGGCGAAGCAGCCACCCTGCCAGCGCATCAGACAGCCGTCGCCGCCCAAGAAGCGGGCATGGCGGCAAGCGAGGCATCCTGCGTACTGGATGCACTGAGCGAAATTGTTGCGCGAACGCCTCAGGCGCGGGTGCTGATCTGCGGGTCGCTGTACCTCGCAGGGGGTATCCTTCGCGAAAACGGATAACTTTTTAAACGTTATATCCCGTGCTGTTTACGAACTATAGCACCCTGTCTGCATAAGGTCGCGAGGTGATAACTCTTGTCCTTTGGGGGGACTATAACAATGACCGATGCGAAAAAGAATTTTAGTACTATACAACTCGTCTTCATCCAGGTTGGATTGCTGGCCGTATTTACCGGGACCAGCCAGTTTTTTGAAGTTCAATGGGGGACAGTGTTCGATCGCGGCCAAGTGTCGACACGCGAGGGCAGGCTGCCCGCTGAAGAACCGGGCGGGAGTGTAGAATCGCCGGCGGCCTTGCTGGCACAGATGTACAACGACCCGTATTCAGATGTCTCTGAAACGGTGGACGTCGTCGTTAAATCCTACGAAAATACGGCCAAGGGACGGGTGCTTGCGTCTTACCTAGTATGGGCGATCAGCTCGGCGAAACCTGACGGTTATATCGATACTTTGTTGAACAGTGCCGCGAAAAACGGTGATTTCAACATACCGGAAGCCCTGCTTACGCTGTCGGGGCGTTTGGATACCCCCAGTTTGTTGAAATCGGTCCTTTTAGCCGGGGAACGGGAAAAGCCAAAGGCACCCCCCCGGGCGCAACAGCACCTACTCAAGCTGTCCGATAGCCTCGCGGGGTTATCCCTGACGTATTATGGTAATCCGCAGGCGCACATGCGCATTTCGGATGCGAATGAGGTCATGCCGCGGATCGCGGAAGCGCAAGTCGGGCAGATTGTTGAAATTCCTGGCTTTTAATTGCCCCAGTCTTCAGCCTGCATTTCCCGTAAACGCGAAGCTGTGCGTTCAAATTCAAACGTCCCTTCGCCTTCAAGGTATAACATTTCAGGGGGCGCTGCGGCAGAACAGATCAGTCTGACTTTTGCTTCGTACAAGGCGTCGATCAAGGTAACAAACCGCTTGGCTTCGTTAAAATTTGACCGGCCCAAACAAGGAATGTTGTCCAACATCAACACGCGAATTGCCTCTGCCAATGCAAGATAGTCCGCGGCACCCAGGGGTTTTCCGCACAGCGCATGAAAACCGGCTCGGGCGATCCCGTTGCGGAATTGGGGTATAGCCACGTCACGGCCCTTAACGCGAATGATCAGCTCGTCACCCGCGCCGCCGGCCAGATCGTCCCAGACTGCATCCATCGCCGCGCGGCTTTCGGCATTGACAGGGGTGAAATATGACTGAGCACCGGCCAATCTATCCTGCCGATAGTCATGCAAGCTGATCAACTCTTCGACTTCCATCCGGTCCTTGATCAATTCAATGAAGGGCAGGAAAATAGAGCGGTTCAAACCGTCTTTGTAAAGATCATCGGGCGGGCGGTTCGACGTAGTGACCACCACCACGCCCGCTGAAAAAAGCGCTTGGAACAAGCGTCCCACGATCATTGCATCGGTTATGTCGGTAATCTGCATCTCATCAAATGCCAGCAGCCGCACGGTTGCGGCGATGTCGGCGGCAACCGGGGCGATAGCATCATCCACGCCGGTCTTGCGAACCTCATGCATGGCATTGTGAATTTCTTGCATAAAGGCGTGAAAATGCACACGACGGGTCGGAACGTCGCGCATGTTTTGCGCAAACATGTCCATTAGCATGGATTTGCCTCTGCCGACGCCCCCCCACAGGTACAGCCCCTTGGGCGGTTCGGGTGCGCGTTTGAAAAACCCTTTTTTCTCGGGCGTCAACAAGGCCGTGCGGATGCGATCAAACTGAGGCAGGATCGCCATCTGAGCGGGATCAGGCGTAAGGCTGCCGTCCGCAACGCGTTGATCATAAAGGGTACGCAAAGTTGTCATGCCTGTGGCTTACAACGCTATGATCGGATTGAAAAGTGCGCCAGTGGGCAGCCGGTGAACGGAGCCTGAGCAACATTGGATGGAATTGACACCCCGTAAATCAAGGATAGTGTGGCGCGATCTCGGCGTGGAGCAACCGGTGGATAGAAAAACCTCGATATTTACCCCGGTTTTGATTGTGGGGTGCCTGATCGTGATGGTCAGTTTCGCCGTTCGCGCGTCTTTTGGCGTGTTTCAAATTCCAATCGCCGCTGAATTCGGCTGGCTGAGATCGGAATTTTCACTGGCCATAGCGATTCAGAACCTGGCGTGGGGCATCGGTCAGCCAATTTTCGGTGCAATTGCGGAAAAAATCGGCGACCGCCGCGCGATTGTTGCCGGATCGCTGGTTTATGCTATCGGCTTGGTGCTTTCTGCCAATGCGGTTTCCCCGATCGAACACCAAACCTATGCGTGGCTGATCGGGTTCGGAATTGCGGGCACTGGTTTCGGGGTCATTCTGGCTGTTGTCGGGCGTGCCTCTACAGCGGACAACCGGTCGATGTCATTGGCTGTTGCAACGGCCGCAGGCAGTGCCGGGCAGGTTTTTGGTGCCCCCGTCGCGGAATGGATGCTGGGGTTTTTGACATGGCAAACAACGTTTGTGGTTTTTGCCGGGGCTATTCTAGCCATGCTTCTGACCTTGCCGCTGATGCGTGCTCCGGAAATGGCAAGCAAAACCGAGCTTGAGGAAAGTCTGGGCCAAATCCTGGCCAAAGCCTTCAAAGACCCGAGCTTCAGCTTGATCTTTCTGGGGTTCTTCTCGTGCGGATATCAGTTGGCTTTTCTTACCGCGCATTTCCCTGCGTTCGTCACCGAGCTTAGCAGCCCGATCCCGGTGGGCGGGTTTTTGCATAATATCGGGATAACCACGACCTCTGCCTTGGGCGCTGTCGCGATCTCGTTGATCGGCCTTTCCAACATCGCCGGGACGCTTTTGGCCGGTTGGGCAGGCAAAAGGTTCTCAAAAAAGTATTTGTTGGCGGGGATCTACACCGGACGGACGGTGATATCTGCCCTGTTCATATTGCTGCCGATCACCCCGTTTTCGGTTATCGTGTTCTCGATCGCGATCGGTTCGTTATGGCTGGCTACAGTGCCGCTGACCAGTGGTTTGGTCGCACATATTTACGGTCTGCGATATATGGGAACGCTTTACGGCATCGTTTTCTTCAGCCATCAGCTGGGCAGCTTTCTGGGTGTCTGGCTTGGCGGGCGGCTGTATGATGTATACGGCGGATATACTGCGGTTTGGTGGATAGGCGTTGGTGTCGGCGCGTTCAGCGCAATTGTGCATTTGCCCATTCGCGAGCGGCGGTTGACCGGGCTTGTGACCGTCTAGGCAGAAGGTTGAAGATATGCAGTCATTTCTTCGATCACCTGGGGCGCGTGGGTATACGGCAGGCCATGCCCGGCACCTGCAATCACCGCTTGTCGAGCGTCGCGGTTCCATTCTGCCAGACAGCCGATGGCAGAAGCGGGAATGACCTGGTCTTCAGCGGCCCATATCGCGAACACAGGTAAGCCCGCAGCCGAAATCGAGAGGTGCTCATCTCTCAGCACATCCGCTAGAATGCCGCGGCGGCTCGCCAGAATCGCGGCGACATAGCCCTTGTAGGCTGTTTGTTTTCTTTGCATGTCATATACATCGGGGACGCTGCTTGGCCGGTGTTGTTCTGCTTTGACAGCACGGTGAAACATTGACGGAAAAAGTGCCATCATCAGCCAGTCACCCAGGATTGGGGTCTGGATGATAAAGCTCATCAGGCCACGTGAGGTCAGGCCCATGCCCGCGGGGGCCAGCAGGATCAGACGGGTGACCTTGTCAGGGAACGCCGCGGCAAAGCATGTGGCGATCGAGCCGCCCATCGAATAGCCCACGACGGTAACGGGCTCTGTGACGTTCTGGTTTTCAAGGAGTTCCTCGAGCTGACCGAGAAAAAAGTGACGGTCCTGCGCACCGCTGGGGCGGTCGGAATAGCCCCGTCCATACAGATCGTAGGTGAGGGTCCGGTACCCCATGGCGACCAGACCTTTGGTGATCGCGCGCCAGGCAAAACTTGGGGTTGTCAGCCCGTGGATACACACCGCGATCGGACCCTCGGGGGGGCCGAGCCATTCAAAATGAGTTACCCCCTGACTTAGTTCCACAAACTGCCCCGAGGCCCCGCCGCGGGTGACGTCTGTCATCGGTTTCCGGTACCGTTCGATCATTAAGGGAGCGGCGGCGATACCCATCGCCACGAGCGCCAAGAAAAGCCACATCATCAGCGCTTGCGCCAACGATCCAAGATGTAGCGGCTGGTCATCAGATCCAGATGTGCACCGCCGCCATTCTTGAACACGGTAATCTCATCGACAGATCTTCTTTTGAACTGCGCCAGATCATAGTAATCTGCCAATATTGAATCGCGGGTGATTGCCCCGGATCCAAGCGGTATTTTCAGTTCTCCGATATGATCCACGGTGGTGTCGAAACTGTCGACAAAGACACGTGCACGGTTCAGTGCCACATCATCGACCTCGCGCATGTCGGGGCGATATGCCCCGATTAGATCAATATGTTGCCCGGGCTTGAGCCAGTCGCCCTTAATCAACGGCGACGTAGACATCGTGGCGCAGGTCACGATGTCAGCCGCGCGCACGGCAGTCTCAAGATCCTGGACCACACGGAGCCCGGGAATGTCGGCCGCCATCGCTGCGGCATTCGGCGCGGATCGGTTCCAGATCAGGAATTGCGCGTCGGGGAACAGCGACGAATAGGCTGCGTGCAAGCCACGCCCCTGGGTGCCAGCCCCAACGATCAAAATATTCTTGCTGTCAGGGCAGGCCAGTAAACGTGCGGCCAGCAGACTATCGCCCGCCGTCTTCCACTTGGTCACCAGGTGAAAATCCACCAGAGCCTCGAGCGCCCCGTCCGCGTCCCCATAAAGCGAGACCCCGCCATTCACCATTGGCACACCCTTTGCGGGGTTTCCGGGAAACACGGTCGCAGATTTTACCGCCAGCCCCAGCCCGTCAATCCATGCCGCGCGGTTCAATAACGTATCTTTGCCGCGGTACAGAAAGGTATCAGCGATTTCAGCCTTGGGTTGATCGTGTCCGGATATCAGTGCATCGGTCAGCTCAAGCCAGTCGAGTTGCGCTTCGCCAGCGTCGAAAGGGATGATCTCAATCTGGGTCATGCCGCGTCCTCCGGCGATAGCAAGCCTTCGTCGACCAGTCGTGCCGCCCACCCGGTAGGACCTTCAAATAGATGGGTTTGCCAGCCCCGAACACGTGCGGCGGCGATATTATCAGGGCGATCATCCGTGAAAAGGAGCGCATCGGGGGAAAGCCCGGTCTGCTGTTCGACCGCGGCAAAAATTTCGGGGTCTGGTTTGATCATGCGCAGATGACCGGAAATGAAATCGCGGTCGAATTCACGGAGGAACGGATAATGCCGCGCCGCGAGATCGTAGGATTGGATACCAAAGTTGGTGAGCGAAAATACCGGGATATTATTGCTTTGCAGTGCCTTCATCAGACGCACAGAATGGTGAATGACCGGGGAGGCCATTTCGATCCAGCGATCATGCCAAAGGCGTATTTCATCGCGCCATTCTGGAGTGGAATCCGCGGTCGCATAGATTGTATCGGTAAAATGCTCGCCGCTATCGACGCGGTCATTCATCGCGTGCAAATCTACAGCTGCGAACATGGCTTGGCGACGATCCGCGCCGATCACGGAATCAAAGAACCTTTCGGGCTGCCATTCAATCAAGACATTTCCAATATCGAATACGACTGCGGCGGGTTTCATTGCGGATCCTGTCAGTAGATGGCGAAGTTATGGGAAAACTTCACACAGTAAGGGTAAGAGGAGAGCGAGAGCTTTCAGCGTTGCGCCAAGCGCATCTCACGTTCCAGCGCTTCCAAAAAACGCGAGCGGTCCGCCTTTGTAAAGCCTTTGCCGCCTCCTTGTCTGAAAGGATCGGCGGCACGCAAATCTGTCATCAGATCACGGGTCGCCAAAACGTTGCCGATATTGGCAGCGGTCAAGGCTTCGCCGTTATGTTTTAACACCCGCGCGCCTGCCTCGATACAGCGCGCGGCCAACGGAATGTCGCCGGTCACCACAACATCGCCGGGGCCGCAGCGGTCGGCTATCCAGATATCGGCAATATCGGGGCCATCAGGGACGATGATCGTTTCTACCAGCGGATTTTGCGACGGTCGCAACCCGCCGTTCGAGACGACATACATGCGGACCTTGTGACGTGTGGCAACACGCTCGGCTTCTGCTTTTACGGGGCACGCATCGGCATCAATGAAGAGGGAAGTCATCGGCGCTGTGTCAATCGGCATAGAGCGCATCGGCGTGAAACGCGACGTGATCTTCCATGAAAGTGGAAATAAAGAAATAGCTGTGATCATAGCCGGGTTGCATGCGGAATATTCCGTTTTGTCGCCGTTTTGCCAGCGCCGCGGCCAAGGCTTCCGGCTTTAACAAGTCGAGAAACTGGTCGTTTGTCCCCTGATCAATCAGGATTGGACCATCAAACCCGTTCTCGGCCATCAAGAGCGTTGCGTCGTGTTTGCCCCAGGTTTCTTCATCAGTGCCGAGATATGCGGAGAGTTGCTTGCGCCCCCAATCACTGTTGGTCGGATTGGCAATGGGCGCGAAGGCGGAGACCGAGGTGAAACGCCCCGGCAGGTTCATCGCAAGGGTAAGGGCACCGTGCCCCCCCATCGAATGGCCGCAGATTGCCTGGCGGCTCATGTCGAGCGCGAAATTTTCAGACAGCAGTGCCGGAAGTTCGTCAGCAATATAGTCCCACATCTGAAAATGTGTTTGCCACGGGCCTTGAGTCGCGTTGATGTAGAACCCGGCACCTTTACCTAAATCGTAGGCATCATCGTCGGGCACGTCCTGGCCGCGCGGGGATGTATCGGGAAAGACAACCGCGATGCCATGTTCAGCCGCCCAGGCCTGGGCACCGGCTTTGGTCATCGCGTTTTCATGGGTGCAGGTCAGCCCGGAGAGAAACCACAAAAGAGGTACCGGCCCCTGCTTTGCCTCTTCGGGCAGGAACAGGCCAAACGTCATGTCGCATTTGCAGGAGGTCGACGTGTGGGCATATACCCCCTGAATGCCTTGGAAGCTGGTATTTTCCGAAATGGTTTTCATGGCGGGCTCCTTTAGGAATGTCTGTTCTAGGGCTATCGGGCATTGACGAGCGCGGCAAGGGAGGCCCGCTCCGCGGGGGAGTATTTTTAAAAGGGTGAATGTTACACGGCCGTCACCCAGGCGATGACGATGCTGACCGTGAAAATACTGAGAGCGGTGGACACTAAAATAGCGGCTGAAACACGTTGCGGGCCCACATTATAGTGCTGGGCCAACATGTATACATTGCCGGCCACCGGAAGAGCGGCCGCAGATATGATGACACCCGCCTTGTAGGGGTCGACGTGAAACAGCGCGAAAGCCGCGATTGCGACGAAGGCGGGGTGGAGGATCAGTTTGCAAAAGGTCAGCCAGCCGGCAACTTGAAGCTTTTCGGCCGACTTGGTCGCGAGCGAAGCGCCAATGGCGAACAGCGCGCCCGGGGTGGCGGCTCCGCCGAGGATCATCAGAAAGTCATTCATCGGGTCAGGGATGGGGATACGAAGACCTGACCAGACGAAGCCAAGCCCCATGGCGACGATCATCGGATTCTTGATGAGGCCCATGCTGATCGTGCGAAGGACGCGCATGCTCATCTGGCCGTCGCGCGAGCCTGTGATAAGGATGACGATGAGGCTGGAGAACACGATCAAGTCTATGGCCAGGACCAATACGACCGGGCCAATTGCTTCGGGACCAAGCAACAGGGTAAGCATCGGCACGCCGAGAAACCCGGTGTTGCCAATTACGGCGCATTGCGCTTCCATTGCGTTGCTGGCGACATCCAGATTGCGCAGGAAACCCACCATGCTGGCAATGCCATAGACGAAGGCCGTGCCCCAAAGGTAGGCGGCTACAAGTCGGTTATCCCACACGTCGGCCAAGGACAGGCTGGCTGAAAAGTGAAACAGCATCGCCGACAGGGCGAAGTAGAACACGAATTTCGTCAGGTAGGCCGTGGCTTCCGCAGTGAAAAAGCGGGTGCGACCGGCCCAGTACCCGAGCCCGATGAGCGCAAAAAACGGTAGGGTTTTGAGGAAGATCGCAAACATCAGGAAGTGTTAGCTGTCGCGGGCACAGGGTGCAACGGTACAGCTGGGCCCAATGCGTATTTTTAGATCATCCAGAGCCAATAAGAACACCTACCGCAAAAACCAGTGCCCCGCCAAGCACGACCTGGAAGGCGGCGCGAAAGAAAGGCGTGTTCATGTAGCGGTTTTGTATCCAGGCAATGGCCCACAGCTCTATGAACACCACGCCGAACGCGATGATCGTCGCGGTCCAGAAGTCCGTGATAAGATAGGGCAAAGCGTGACCCAGCCCGCCCAGTGTGGTCATGACGCCGGCGGCCAAGCCGCGCTTGATCGGCGAGCCACGGCCCGAAATCTGGCCGTCGTCCGATGCCGCTTCGGTAAACCCCATCGAGATACCCGCGCCGACCGAGGCCGCAAGGCCGACGAGGAAGGTGGTCCAGGTATTTTGGGTCGCAAAGGCTGTGGCGAAGATCGGGGCGAGTGTCGAAACCGACCCATCCATCAGCCCGGCCAGGCCCGGTTGCACCCAAGTCAAGATAAACTGGCGGTGTGCTTCGGAATTTTCCTTCACGATGGTGTCGTCGGTCAGGTGTTCGTCGCTCAGGTTTTCCGCAGTAAGCTGGTGGCCTGCTTCGGCGGCGGCCAGATCTCCGAGCAATTTGCGCGTGGACGCGTCGGAACTGCGTGCCGCCGCCAAAAGGTAGAAGCGTTCGGCTGCTTGCTCCATCGCATTGGCTTCGGCGCGAATACGGTCGAGGCCGAGGTTTTCGATCAGCCAGACGGGTGTGCGAGCGTAGTACCCCGATACGTGCTCGCGACGGATAAGCGGAATGACACTGCCGAACCTTTTGCTATGAAGATCTATCAACTGCTGTCGATGGCTGTCTTCTTCGGTTGCCATGCCGTCGAAGACGGCCGCACTGTCTGGATATTCGCTGCGCAGATTTTCGGCGTATCCACGGTATATGCGCGCATCGTCTTCTTCGGAAGAGATGGCGAGAGCGATTATTTCCTGTTCTGTCAGATCATCAAAACGTTTGCGGTTTAGGAAGGAACGCATGAGGGCACTTTCTTGCAGCTTAGAATAATTCTAAGCACTGGACTGAATGGAGGCAACCCGTTTCGGATTGGAATTGAATTCGCTTTAGGAACTAAACAGAACGGTTTATATCCGAAATCGCATACGGCGGAGAATACATGACCCTTGTTCCAGACAAAATCCACAGAGGCAGAAAATTTGACCAGGTGCTTGCAGGTGCACGCCAGGTTTTCATGGCTGATGGTTTTGAAGGAGCAAGCGTGGACGAGATTGCCCGGGTGGCACAGGTGTCCAAGGCGACCTTGTACAGTTACTTTCCAGACAAACGCCTGTTGTTCATGGAGGTCGCCAACGTCGAATGTGTGAGGCAGTCGCGGTATGCCCTGGACAGCATTAACCCCGAAGACGCGCCCCATAAGGTATTAGGCCAGGCCGGGCGGCATTTTCTTCGGTTTGTCACATCGACTTTTGGGCAGCAGATGTATCGGTTGTGCGTGGCAGAGTCAGATCGATTTCCTGAGCTGGGACAAAGGTTTTACCATTCTGGCCCGGCGGTTGTAAGGCGAGAGATGGCCACCTATTTTCTCACCGCGATGGCGCGGGGGGAGTTGAAGATTGACGATCCTTTGTTGGCCGCAGACCAGTTTGGCGAACTTTGCAAGGCTGACCTGTTTTTGCGGTTAACATTCGGCGTCATCGATACGGTAAAGGAAGAGGAAATCGACCGGGTCGTCGATAGCGCAGTCGAGATGTTCATGGCGCGGTATGGCACTTAGTGCCGGGTGCGTTTGTCGATAATTCGGATCGCCTTTCCCTCTGACCGTGCCACCGCGCCTTGGTTAACCACGTCGATGGTAACACTGATGCCCACCGTGTCCTTGATCCGTGCGGCAAGTGATTTCGCGACAGCGGCGCGGGCGTCGGCCCCAACGCTCGCATCGGTGCATTCACACAAGACATGAAGTTGATCCATGCGCCCGGGGTTGTCGAGATGAATTTGGAAATGCGGGGCCAAGCCCGGAGTGGCCATCAGCGCTTCTTCGATCTGGGTAGGAAAGACGTTGACGCCGCGCAGGATGATCATGTCATCGCTGCGCCCGGTCACTTTTTCCATCCGGCGCATTGTGCGGGCAGTGCCGGCAAGCAAGCGGCTGAGGTCGCGGGTGCGATAGCGAATGATCGGAAAAGCTTCCTTGGTGAGGGAGGTGAACACCAGTTCGCCTTTTTCACCGTCGGCGACGGGGCGACCGGTCACAGGGTCAATCACTTCGGGGTAGAAGTGGTCTTCCCAGATGTGCAGCCCGTCTTTGGTTTCCACACATTCACACGATACACCGGGACCAATAATTTCGGATAGCCCATAAATGTCTACCGCATGCATGTCAAAGGCCTGCTCGATCTCGAGCCGCATCGCATTTGTCCAAGGCTCAGCGCCGAAAATGCCGACATCAAGGGAGGATTGGCGCGGGTCGATACCCTGGCGGGCATATTCATCCAGGATCGACAGGGCATATGAAGGAGTCACGGTGATCCCGTTGGGTTTGAAATCTTCAATAAGGCGAACCTGACGTTGTGTCATGCCGCCGGAAATTGGTACGGTGCAGACACCCAATGCATCAGCGCCCAAGTGGATGCCCAAACCCCCGGTAAACAAGCCATAACCATAGGCATTATGGAGCATGTCACCCCGCTTTAAGCCCGCTGCGCGCAAAGATCGCGCGACCACGCTTCCCCAGTGGGACAGATCGTTTTCGGTATAACCCACAACCGTAGGCTGGCCAGTGGTCCCCGATGAGGCGTGAACGCGTGCCAGTTGGTCGCGCGGTACCGCACACATGCCGAAAGGATAGTTGTCACGCAGATCGGTTTTTACCGTGAAGGGGAATTTGGACAGATCATCGAGGCTGCTTAGATCATCGGGGTGCACCTTCGCTTCGTCAAAGCTCTTTCGATAAAACGCCACGTTGTCATAAGCGTGGCGCAGCGACCATTTCAGGCGGTCGAGTTGCAGGGCGCTGATTTCGTCGCGGCTTGCGATTTCGATCGGGTCGAGGCTGGATCTTGCGGGGGTGAGGTCCTTCATTCTGACTTTTCCTCTGGAAAATGCTGACCGGAAATAGTTCGGGACAGGCCCCGGAACAATGCGATGGTGCGACCGTCCTGGCCCGTGACCGTGACATCATATATACCTGAACGCCCGGTTCTGGACTGTTCGATGGCTTGAGCGGTCAAGCGTTCGCCGGATCGGGCAGGCGCAAGATATGTGATCTGGTTTTGCATAGCGACGACCAGTTGATTGTACGAATTACAGGCGAACGCAAAGGCACTGTCGGCGAGCGTGAAGATATAGCCACCATGACAGATGCCATGCCCGTTCAGCATGTCAGCGGTCACCGTCATGGTGAGATCGGCTTGACCCGGTGCTGTTCTCTCAAGCCGAATACCCAGACTTTTGCTGGCGTTATCCTTTGCCCACATCGCAGCGGCGGATTTCTCAGCGCGATTTTGAGGTGTCATGCCGTGCAGCCTTTATGTTTCACTGGGTGTAGTATTGCGAAATATTTGTAACGCTTTCAAGATATTTGATCCGCTGGCCTCTTGATTTGATCCGTGAAGAGCGCAACTGTCAAAGGATGACTTTCCATATCCATTCCTCCCAGCCGCCGACTGACCCTGTCCCGGAACAAATTGCTTTCCATCGGACGGAGTTGGCTCCGATCCTGTCTCTTTATGGCCGAATGGTCGCCGCAGGCGAGTGGCGCGATTACGGGATATCCTGTCTAAGAGAGGTTGCGGTGTTTTCGATATTTCGGCGCACGGCAGAGATGCCGCTGTACCGGATCGAAAAGCGTCCGAAGTTACGCATGAAACAAGGGATGTATGCGGTCATCGGACCAAACGGTCAGGTATTGCGACGCGGGCACGACCTGAGCGCCGTGCTGCGCGTGCTGGAACGTAAGTTCATCAAGGCGGTAGAGAATTGAGCGCCCCACCATGATGCGACCGGGTATGGATTTAAGTCCATTTGGAATATCATAGACGTTTATGTGCCGTAACAGGCCCATCCGTTCGTGCGATACGCTGCACTGCGTCACCGATAGGTTCATATGTTACAGCCATATGATGTGCGTTCGCGTGGATCAGCATGTCGGGGCCAGTTATCAGGGCGACATGGCCTTTCCAGAACAGGAGGTCATTGCGCATATACGCGGAGCCAGGGGGGCACGCCCAACCCAATTGGGATTTTTGTTGATCGCTGTCGGCTGGGCTGGGTATGTTGCATGCCAGCAAGGCCGCTTGAACCAGGCCTGAGCAGTCGATGCCCCAAGAACTATTGCCGCCCCAGAGATATGGGGTACCCAAAAAGAGACCGGCAACGGAGGCGGGGTCATGGCTGGTTTGCGTCAGCGGTGTCAAATGCTGGAGAGGGATATAGCCCAAGCTGGTCTTTGCGAAACTGGCGGCTTCGCTCTGGACCGATACCCGGCTTGCGAAACTCAAAGAACTGCGATCGGCCGATTTAAAGTCGGGTTGACTGTAGGCATGCGTGGCTCTTGCGGACACCCAATGTGTTGCTTGAAGTTGTGGCCCAATTGCGGTGTTTTGCATGTAACCGCAGTAGCTATCCTTTGCCAGCTGGACATAGGACCACGACCCGAAGTCACCCAAAACCGTTAAGGTGTCGCCGGACAACGACTGGCGTTCGCGAGGGCCGCGCGGATGCTGGCACAGGTCAGCGACAGGGCTGATCACTTGGCCCGCGGAACGCATCGTCACCAGGGCCGGGTCGGGGTGGAGCCGGTAATCGGTCATTTGCAAAGCAGAGTTTCCAAGGTTGACAGCAGGGCGCGGGTTGCCTGGCCGACCCCACCCTTGGGGCGGGCGGGGGCAGGGGTCGGTTGCCATCCGTAAATGTCAAAATGCGCGTATGAGCTTGCGGTGACGAAGCGGCGCAAAAATAGTGCCGCGGTTATCGACCCGGCAAACCCGCCAGACGGTGCGTTGTCAAGGTCAGCGATGCCGGGTTCGATCATCGGTTCATACGGCGCATGGAAAGGCATGCGCCACACCGGATCGGATTGCTGGCACGCCGCTGTTTCGAGGGATGTGACAAAGGCAGAGTCGTTGCTGAAATACGGAGCAAGATCAGGGCCGACTGCGACCCGTGCTGCGCCTGTCAGCGTTGCCATCGAAATGATTTGGTCGGGTTGATCCTCGTCCGCCAGCGCCAATGCGTCTGCCAATACCAAGCGCCCTTCGGCATCGGTATTGTTGATCTCAATCGTCTGGCCCTTACGAGAGGTCAGGATATCCTGGGGCCGAAAGGCATTGCCTGAAACAGAGTTTTCCACCGCAGGGATCAAGACCCTGAGCTGTAGGTTCAGGCCAATGGCCATAATCATGTGAGCCAGGCCGAGCACGGCGGCGGCCCCGCCCATGTCTTTTTTCATGAGCCCCATTGAGGCACCAGGTTTGAGGTTGAGCCCGCCCGTATCAAAGCAGACGCCCTTGCCGACCAGCGTGATTTTCTTACCCTCGGTACCCCATTTGAGGTCGATCAGCCGTGGCGCACGGTCAGCAGCGCGGCCGACGGCATGGATAAGCGGGAAATTATTTGTAAGCAGGTCGTCGCCCACCAAAACGTCTATATTTGCACCATGTTGCTTTGCCAGGTCGCGTGCAGCAGTTTCCAGATCGGGGGGGCCCATATCGGACGCTGGCGTGTTGATGAGATCGCGGGTTAGAAATTCGCCCTGGGCCTGGGCGGTTATACGTGCGGCATCTATCCCCGCCGGCGCCACCAGCTGCGCCTTCATCGGCGTAGCCCGGGCATAACGGTCGAAACGATAAGAGGCGAGAAGCCAGCCTAGGCTTTCGATCGCCAGCTCTGCGGGGGCCAGGCTGCTTTCGAGATGATAGACCCCGGTCGGCAGATTGGTCGCAGCGCCCGCCAGATGGAAGCGGCCGCGTTCGCGGGTAGATGGTGTGCCATAACCTGCCAACGCGCACTGAAGGGTACCGTCAGGATTTGGCATGGCCAGGGCCTGTCCCAAACCGCCTGTGAAGCCGTTGATATCGACCCAGGCAGCGACTGGCCCCGACTGTGTTTTCAGCCAATCACTTAGTTGATCCTGAGCGATAAGATACAGCGGGATCGACGTGTGGGTCGGGTCGGCGAAGTGGGCGGACATAGAACGGGACCTTTCGGGCAAATATTTTTGCCGCAGCCTAATCCTATCCTCTGCCACCGCAAGCCCGTCAGTACGACGAAGCGGGCATATCCAAGATGGCGGTCAGTGAACGTTCGCCTACCCGTATCAGCCTTCTCAGGGTTGCGGCCACGGCGACATGGTCGTTTTGATCGATCGACATGGTAACATCGTGTGCGACAGCGGTCAGCTGGGCTAGACCTACCTGATCCGCGATAGCGATCAAGGAACGGCTGTTCTTGCGCAGTTCGCCCCAATTTGAAGCATGAAAAAGCCTGTCACAATGGGATATGCGCAAGGCAAGTTCCTCCATCGTGCGCGAAACGACATCTTCGGCGTCCGCCTCGCCCAGTTGCGCATAGAGAGAGCCGAGTCGTACGTGGTCGACGCAGACTTGTTCGGTAGGTCGCATTTGCAAAATCTGCATTTTATCACCTTTTGATACCGCCCCCACGATATGGGATGACCATAGAGGGATAGAGATTTTCAAATGGTTTAAGCCTGCGTATATTATTGCTCGAATGTGATAAGAATTCAGAGTATCCCGTTAAAAATACAAAGAGGCGAGACGCATATGGACACGACTAAACCCCTGCCCTCATATCTGGTGCAAAGGTATCATGGGTGGAAAGCAACGAGTTACGCTGAGAATCAAGCGTGGTATCGGCGCTTGGCAAGCGACGGTCAGCATCCCCGCGCGATGGTGATTTCCTGTTGTGACAGTCGGGTGCATGTTACGTCGATTTTCGGTGCTGACCAGGGTGAATTCTTTATTCACCGCAATATTGCCAACCTGGTCCCGCCCTACCAACCTGACGGCGAACAGCACGGGACGTCTGCCGCGGTTGAATATGCCGTGCAAGTGCTGAAAGTCGCCCACCTCATCGTGCTGGGGCACTCTAGTTGCGGTGGGGTGCAGGGGTGTATCGATATGTGCCAGGGCAAAGCGCCCGGACTGGATGCCAAAGACAGTTTTGTCGGGCGATGGATGGATATTCTGCGCCCGAAGTACGATATCGTCGCGGACATCGAGGACCCCCAAGAGCAGGTGCGCCAGCTTGAAAAGCATGCGGTGATGACGTCGCTTGAAAACCTGATGACGTTTCCATGGATCGAGCAAAAGGTAAAAGCCGGCGAACTGACACTGCACGGGCTGTGGACCGATATCGGTGAAGGGGGGCTGGAATATTACAGCGCCGACAAGGAAATGTTCCTTCCGGTCTGACAGCGGCCTATTTCCAAGGTACGAGGAAGCAAGTTTAGCCTTGTCTATATAGGCACTGGCTGGTTTCCTCGTGTCATGATTGCGCCAGCCCTCATATTTATCGTCTCGATATTTGGTGTCGTCTTTGCATTCTCGCAACCGGTAACCAGCGATTTGATTCTGTTGGCAGGACCGAGCGCGATAGCAAGCGTCATCCTGCTGCTCAGGGAAGCCCAAAGGTGGCTGGCAAAACAGGACAAATACAACGCCCCCAAGGCAGTTGTCATTGACGGCTCAAATGTCATGTACTGGTTTGATGGTACGCCCCGCATCGAGCCGGTGCAGGATGTGGTGCACCATCTATCAAGGCTCGGTTTCGCGCCGGAAGTTTTCTTTGATGCAAATGCGGGGTATCTCTTTGCAGGGCAATATCTGGGAAGCAAACCGTTAGGCAGGCTTTTGAACTTGCCGACCGGCTCGGTTACTGTCGTGGCAAAGGGTGACGCAGCCGACCCCTATATCCTGCATGCCGCTCAGGATACGGACGCGATCATCATCACAAACGACAACTACAGAGACTGGGTTTCGCAATTCCCTTTTGCGTCGGAGCCGGGGCGTTTGATCAAGGGTACATTCCAAGAGGGCGAGCTTTGCTTCGATCTTCCCACCACGGGGACCAACCCGAACGCCGGATAGCAAAAAGGCCTGCGCTAGGCAGGCCTTTCAATGCAAGAGATAACTTGGCGTTCAACCTTTTTTCAAGACTTCGCGGCCCAACAGTTCCGCAATCTGCACAGCGTTCAACGCCGCCCCTTTACGCAAATTGTCGCTGACGCACCATAGGTTCAATCCGTTGTCGATGGTGCTGTCCTGACGGATACGGCTGATAAATGTGGCGAAATCCCCGGCACATTCGATCGGTGTGACGTACCCACCGTCTTCGCGTTTATCGATTACCATGACACCCGGCGCTTCGCGGAGGATGTCGCGGGCTTCATTCTCGTCCAGATGGTCTTCGAATTCGATGTTGATCGATTCGGCGTGGCCCACGAAGACCGGCACGCGTACGCAAGTCGCCGTCACCTTGATTTTGGGGTCAACGATTTTTTTCGTCTCGACCATCATTTTCCACTCTTCTTTCGTGTCGCCGCTGTCCATGAAGACATCGATATGCGGAATCACGTTGAAGGCGATTTGCTTGGTGAACTTCTTTGCCGGCTTGTCGTCGGTAGGGTTGTAGATCGACTTGGTCTGATCCCACAGCTCGTCCATGCCTTCCTTGCCCGCACCGGACACTGACTGATAGGTCGATACCACGACACGCTTGATCGTCGCACGGTCGTGCAGAGGCTTGAGCGCCACAACCATCTGGGCTGTCGAACAGTTCGGGTTCGCGATGATATTCTTTTTGGAATAATCATGGATAGCGTGGGCGTTTACCTCGGGCACGATCAATGGGATATCCGGGTCATAGCGGTACAGCGACGAATTATCGATGACCACGCAGCCGGCCTTGGCGGCCTTGGGGGCGTATTTCTTGGTCGCCTCGGAACCGACGGCGAACAATGCAATGTCCCAGCCCGTGAAATCGAACGTATCAAGGTCTTTCGTCTTGAGCGTCTTGTCGCCAAAGCTGACCTCGGTTCCCAGGGACTTGCGTGACGCAAGCGCCACGATCTCATCTACAGGAAAATGGCGCTCGGCCAGAATGTTCAGCATTTCACGGCCCACATTGCCTGTGGCGTCCGCGATGACGACGCGATAACCCATCTTAAAACTCCAATACTAAAATGTGATGGTGCGGGCCTCTTATACCGCTTGGGGCTGCGGGGGAAGGGGGCCTGACCTATTCATTGGTTTCACGAGAAAAGAGGTAGATGAACAGCCCTGCGGCCATGAGCGCCGCAAACAGGGTAAAAATCACCACATAAGGGGTTTGCAGATTGGTTGCAGGCTGACTGGCGGCATAAGCCTTACCTGACAAAAACTGCGCGACGCCGACACCGCCGATGCTGCACAGGTTCAGCAAGGTCATCCCGCGCCCTATCAACTGTGGCGGCAGAAATTTCCGGCCATGCGATATGACCAACGCATAGGTCGCGCCGAAAAAGCCAACCGCCGCCATAAAGACTGTGGACAACACCAGACTGCTGGCGGGGTAGATGACCAGACCGATCAGGGCCGCAAGATTGAAAGTGGTGGCAATGATGACGATCAACTTTGTGCTGCCGATCAGCTTGTCCAACGGTCCGTATGCAAACGTACCGATGACCATCGCAATCCCCATCAACAAGGTTGCGATACCGATCTGGTGTGCGTCTGCGGCAAAGACGTCCTCGAAGTATGGTCCGATCCAAAGACCACGCAAAGCACCCAGCTGGGCATAGCTCACGCTCATGATCGGGAAGATGAACCAAAGCGCCTTAATCTTGAGCACCGCAAGCAGGCTGCCGCGCTCTTCGCCTTCGGGGGTAGCAGGGTCATGGACAAAGGCCCAGATCCCCAAGGCCGTAAGGGTGGTGATGGCACAAAGCGCCCAAAGCGAAGCGCGCCAACCGATCGTCTCGGCTGCGATGGCCGTCGGGTAGGATGCCACAAGATTACCGAAGGTCCCGACCCCCACCATCACTGACGCCAATACCACAAATCGCGCTGGCGGAAATTCGCGGGCAAAAATGTAGTAGGATGCCATCAGCACCGGAGCACAGCCAATTCCGATGAGGACCATCGCAAAGTCGATATGCACCGGTTGGGTGGCCATCGCGAACAGTGCCGCGCCGCCGCCGCCGCCGATAAGCAACAGGACGGCAGACGTTCGGCGGGGTCCGATCGTATCGAGAGCCCACCCTACCGGCAGTTGCATGGCTGCGAATGCGAAGAACCACAGACCGGATGCAAAAGCCAGATCTTCGGGGTTGGCACCGATGTCAGCCCGCAAGAACGGGCTGAGCACGGCAAGGAAGGCCCGGAAAAACTGGCTGAGCACATAGGCCAGCCCCAACAGCATGATCCCGCGCATCATGCTTTGGGCGCTTTCCATTTGGCGGCCAACGCTTGTGCGGCATGACTTAGTATCAAGCTATCCGCACCCACCGCGACAAAGCGTGCACCGGCGTTGATTGCGTCTTCGGTCATTGGATCATGCGTGGAAAGAATGCCCGGGGCCTTGCCAGCAGCCGCGATTTTTTTCAGCGCTACCATTATCGCGTGTTGAACATCGGCGTGAAGCAGATCGCCCATATGGCCCATGTCCGCTGCCAGATCAGCCGGGCCAATGAAGACGCCGTCGATGCCGTCGATCGCAAGAATATCATCCAGGTTTTCCAGCCCCCTCAGGCTTTCGACCTGCACCAGCAGACAAATTTCTGCGTCAGCGGTGGTGCCGTAATCGGCGATTTGCGAAAACCGCGCGGCACGGGTCAAGGCGTAGCCGACACCGCGATCACCGGAGGGAGGGTAGGTGACGTCTCGTACCAACTGGCGGGCTTGATCGGCGTTATCGACCATGGGCACCAGGATCGTTTGTGCGCCGGCATCAAGTATCTGTTTGATCAGGTAGGTTTCGCCGACAGGAACCCGCACGACCGGATGGCTTTGCGATGCTTCAAGAACCTGAAGTTGCGCGGTGATGGAACGCAGATCGTTTGGCGCATGTTCCCCGTCGATCACCAACCAGTCGAAGCCCGTGGTTCCTATGAGTTCGGCACTGAAGGTGTCTGCCAGACCGAGCCAGCATCCAAAAACTGTTGTGCCCTCGTTAAGGGCTTGCTTGAAGCGATTGCGTGGTGCCGGCATGACGGGGTCCCTGGGGTTGTGACAGTAGCCGCACCCTAGGGCCAGAAATCGCGGGCTGTCCAGAGGGGCGCTGCCCCCATCCCCCTGTCGGGGGCTTCCCCCGGAGTTTATTTCGCAAAATGAAAGGGGTTAGATGACCTTGATCACATCTTTGTCGATGGCTAGCATATAACCGCGCCGCGCAATGTTTTTGACCAGGAGTTCCGAAACGATTTGGTTGCCCAAGGTATCGCGCAGGCGTTTGATGCGTGTGGCACCTGCGGCTTCGTCGCAATCGGCCGCGATTTTGCCAGAGATCATTCCTTCGATTTCGGACCCGGATAGAACATCGTCATCCATCCGGGCTTCGGCAAGTACCGACATCGTTTCCATGGCGGCGGCGGTCAATTTGAAACCTAGATTGTTGAGATAAACGGTGTTTTCTTCACGGCTGATGAGCAGGGAGTTGACCTGGATCCCGACACGTTCGATCTGGGCCATGCGCTGGTTGTAGCTGACCAGCATGATCAGGAAAACAAGGGCCGCGATGAGCATGGCAGTCGCAAAGACCAGAAGTACGATGATCACGATACGGTAGCTGGAAAGAGTTTCGGAAAACGCACTGCCCGATTGCGCGAGGATTTCGAGCAGTTTGATTTCGGCCTGGGTGGTCAGATCATCGTTTTCCACAAAGATGCGTTCGACCTGGGCGTTGAACGCGTTGGCGTCAGGCAGCGCCCAGAGCAGCAAGCCGGCCCCGATAAGCAGAATCGCGGTGACCGCAGCGATGCCGCCGCCGACAAAGCGGCCTCCCTTGCGGCGCATTTCAGAAGCGAAGGAAGTTTGATCCGGCACTTTCTTTCCTTTGGTTGAGCCCTTCGTCACCGAAAACGGAAACGATGGTCAGAAGCGTCCAGCCGTTCGCCGCGAGCCGTTGGGCGAGTTCGGCCTGGGCGGCAGCACGGCTACATTCGCCGGATACCTGCGCCACACCATAGTGGAGGCGCAAGGGGTTTTCTTGCTTTGCCTTGTAATCGGCATAGCAGCCAGCCGCTTGGGCGGGCAGTGCGGCAAGCCCCAGCCCGGTCGCGGCGATGATGGGAATAAGGAAATGTTTCATGTCGGCGAGACTGCGCTTTTCCTGATGGATATTCAATATCCGTTGGCCCTCGGGGCGATTGATATCGGATAGCAAGCGGGCGTTATTGCTTGACGCGAGGGGGTAGGCCCATTTGGTTCTCACGGCCCTCGCTCTGGTGGCTGTGTATGGGGCCAGGCCCGCGACCCCTCAGGAAAGGAACAGACTATGCACCGTAGATTCATAGCAATAATCGTCGCCAGTGCGATAGCCGTGACCGCCGCGACGGTCAGCCCCGCCATTGCGGGCAGCAAGGAAAGAGATTTGGCCCGCATTGCCGCGGGCGTGTTGGGGGTAGCAATTATCGGCAAGCTGATTCACGACAACAACAAACGCAAAGAAGCCCGCCAGCAGGCTGTAACACGCCAGTATGCCGACCCCGTACCTGTCTACCGCGCCCCTCGCGCCAAGCATCGCGAGCACGTCGACCGCGAACCTGTATATCGTGCGCCGCGCGCCGAGCATCGCGAGCATGCCAAGCCCGCGCCGGTTCACCGTGTGCCACGTGCCGAGCAGCACCACGATCATCCCCAGCCAAAGCACCGGGTACCCCGCGTCGGTACGGGCAACCACATCGAACCGCGCCCGTTGCCCGAAGCATACCGCCGTCAACAGAACTACTCCCGCGTTGACGAGAAGCTGCTTCCGCAGGAATGTTTCCAAAGTTTCGATACGCGCAGCGGCCGAGTACTGATGTTCGGCGAGCGCTGTCTTCAGCAGAATTACCAATATGCAAACCGTCTGCCGCAACAGTGTGGTCAGGAAATCAGGACCCACAACGGGAGACAGTACGGTTATGACGCCCGCTGCTTGCGCAACGCGGGATACAGTTTGGCGCGTGGATAATTCCTGAGCGCCAAAGTCGGGTGGTGTGTATGTTTTGCCACCTGAGTGAGAAGGGAGAGGTGTTCGGGCACCTCTCCCTTTTTGGTTTGCCCTCAGCCTTTGAACTGACGCCTATGATGAATGCGCGACTAAGGTGGTTTCCCGCGATTAAAGGCTTGAGG